>Ga0123355_10005053_pt1 | contig 19215 bp, 14 predicted proteins | sample TergutEmb28metaG_3_FD_89872 | JGI IMG/M metagenome (GOLD analysis project Ga0123355, IMG submission 89872) | Embiratermes neotenicus P1 segment gut microbial communities from Petit-Saut dam, French Guiana - Emb289 P1 | ecosystem: Host-associated > Arthropoda: Insects > Digestive system > Gut ... | reverse complement strand
AGCAAGGCGTCTGCCTGCAAAGCAGATCATCGGGAGTGCAATTCTCTCCGCCACCTCCAGAGTTTTTCGCTGGTGTAGCTCAGTGGGAAGAGCGCGGGCCTCGTAAGTCCGTGATCGGCGTTCGAATCGCCGCGCCAGCTCCGCTGGTATAGCTCAACGGGAAGAGCAGGCGCACGGTAAGCGCCCGACCGCAGTTCGAGGCTGCGTGCCAGCTCCAGATTTTGCTGGTCTAGCACAGTGGCAGTGCAGAGAGCTTGTACCTCTCCGACGAGTGTTCGATTCACTCGACCAGCTCCAGATTTCGATGGCGGGATTGGCCGAATGGCTCAGGCACTGGATTGTGGCTCCAGTCACGAGAGTTCAATTCTCTCATCTCGCCCCAAATGGGCGGTTCGTATAAGGGCATTACCCACGGCCTGCACCCGTGAAATGCGAGTTCAACTCTCGCACCGTCCACCAAATTCTGGCTCGTGAACTCGACGGAAGAGTGCCGGTCTGAAAAGCCGGTGGACACGGTTCGATTCCGTGACGAGCCACCAGGCTCGGGGCATCGCCCGGGTGGAAGTCGTGAGCTGCCGTCACAAATTGCGTGACCTGGGAGCACCACTATGGCGAGAACGTGCTCATCACGCGCAAGGGTGCGGTGCGCGTGAGGGCGACATGGGAATCATTCCGGGCAGCATGGGAGCGCGTTCGTACATCGTGCGCGGCAAGGGTAATCCAGGAGAGCTTCGCAGTCATGGGAGCCGGACGAGCCATGTCGCGTGCAGAAGCGAGGCGCCGGTTCACACTCGACGACCACTCCAGAGCAACAGCAGGCGTTGAGTGCCGCAAGCACGCGGACGTTATCGACGAAACGCCGTTGGCGGACCAGTCCATTGACGCCGTCATGGAAGCGCGACGCGATCTGGTGGACGTGGTACATACGCTCCGCCAGTTGTCTGCATAAAAGGATAAACCGGAGAGGGCTAGAAACGGCCTCTCCCACAGTCCGGGTGTAGGGTAGGGGCCACCTTGGGCACATGTCCACGCAGGTACAACTCCTGCCACCCGGACCATATTTCTCGTGTTGAAGAGTTGCGAGTTGCAGTAGGTTCGAGCTTATGCTTTTGATAAGTTCCACCACCAGTGGAATAAGTACACATAGTAGTTCAGAATTATTTGGACATTTGCATTTTCCTGTTGCAATAAACCTGAAGTCATGGCATCTTCAATCATCTTCCTATGAAAGGACGCCCAAATTGGCGCAATCTACAAACAAAACGCTAAGCGGGCAACATCGGCCGGTCATGTGGCTGAGTTGCTATAGGGCGTCACTCCGGTCGCGCTAGCCTGTCTCCGGCGCTCTTTCCGCACAAACACAGAACTTAGCTGGGTGAAGCAGGTTCCGGTTCCTTCGACAGCAAATCGACTTTGCCGCTGCCGCTGATTCCCCCAGCCCGACTTACTCGGTCAGTGGTGATGGGTCACGGATACTTCTTTGGGACAAACAGCCTTCGGGCTGTGAGGTTCGAATCCTCATGGGCGAAAGCCCTGCCGTAACCGCGTGTTCCCTGACCAGTAAATTCAGTGGCCGTACATTCTTTGTCCGGGCCACCAAAACTTGGGGTAAGACCCCTCGGACGTCGTTTTCCTGGACTAAGCAGGAATTGGTTTCGCCGGTGGTGAAAGAGGAGAGATACTTCGCTCCAAACGAATGACGCGCAGGGCGGCGGCCCTGCCGGGGATCAGAGCTTTTGGGACAGAGGCGTAGCCTCGAATTGCAAAGTACCAGAAGATATCGCGCCCCGAGTCAGCTTTCCTCGTCGGTTCCCCGGCGAGTTTTTGAAATAACGAGTGGGGCCGGTGGTGAAGACCACGGTTACTTCGCCTCATAAGCGGGAGATGCAGGTTCGAATCCTGCCGCGGGAGATTTGTGTCCGCGTGGTCTAACGGAAGGACACCTAATGTTCCGTTGTCGCTTGTTCCCCGGCCAATGATGGCAGATTACGAACGCGAGCAAAACTCATCGAGGTCACGAGACCAGGATGATGGCCAATCGCTCTGCCGGCCGAACCCTGCTGCTGCGCACGCTCAGAAAGGTGGTTCCGTGAGGGCGAAGAAGCGATCTTCTGCATCTGTGGGCGATAGAACATCGGACAAAACGCCGTGGTCGCGATGTTTTCCCGCAGCGACTGAATAGAGGAGGTCACGGATGGCCAGACTGAATACACTCAATCTCAACTTTGGACCTCGCACGCACGAGGGAGCAGCGGCTCGGCACATTTCTGCCGAACTCGAATTGCGGCGCTCTGTGCTCGCCTGCCTGCTCTGGGAGAAGCAGTTTTACGAGGAAGGAGTCGAGATTGCCGGGCGTATCGCCGAACTGGTGCCAAAAGTCGCGACCGATAAGGTAGCCGCCCTTGCCATCGTGGCTCGCGAGCAGATGAAGCTGCGTCACGCGCCGCTTCTGCTCGTCCGCGAGATGGCTCGTCATAAAACGCACCGCGCACCGGTTTCGGAAACGCTCGCGCGCGTCATCCAGCGTGCTGACGAACTGGCCGAGTTTGTCGCCATTTACTGGAAGGACGGACGCGTGCCGCTCTCCGGCCAGGTGAAGAAGGGACTCGCGGCAGCGTTTCCGAAGTTTGATGAGTATCAGCTCGCCAAGTACGATCGCGGCGGGCCGATCAAGCTGCGTGACGTGCTCTTCCTCTGCCACGCAAAGCCCCGCGACGAGGCACAACGAACAGCGTGGACACGCCTCGTCTCGGGACAGCTGATCACCCCGGACACATGGGAGGTTGCACTCTCGTCCGGTGCCAGCAAACGTGGGGCCTGGGAACGCCTGCTTCGCGAGGAGAAGCTGGGCGGGCTTGCTTTGCTCCGCAACCTGCGCAACATGGGTGAGGTTGCGGTCGATGAGTCGCTTGTACTTTCTGCACTGGCTTCGATGAGCACTGCGCGTGTGCTCCCTTTCCGCTTCCTGGCTGCGGCGCGTCACGCTCCGCGGTGGGAAGAGGCGCTGGAGGCAGCCATGCTCAAGTGCCTGACGGCACAGCCGAAGCTGGCTGGCAAGACGGTTCTTGTCGTTGACGTTTCGGGTTCGATGCAGGGTCGACTGGCACGCAATTCGGAACTGGACCGGATCGATGCCGCCGCCAGCCTTGCCATCCTCGCGCGGGAAATTTGCGAGGATGTGGTAGTGTACGCAACGGCTGGCAACGACCACACTCGCGTACATGCGACCGAGCAGCTGCCTTCACGCAAGGGGTTCGCGCTGGCAGATGCGATTCGCAAGTCTGCCAGCCAGCTCGGAGGCGGAGGCATCTTTCTCGTGCAGGCAATGGACTACATTGTCAAGCGTGAGAAGCGCGCCGATCGCGTGATCGTGTTTACGGATGAGCAGGATTGTGACCTTAAGCTCAACCCGGCACAGGCCAATGCCTTCGGAAAGCACAACTGCCTGGTCAATGTGGCGTCGTTCAGGAACGGTATCGGCTACGGCAAGTGGACGCACATCGATGGCTGGTCCGAGTCCGTCATCGAGTACATCCGGGCGCTGGAGCAGACAGCATGGGTCAACTAAACCGGACAGGGCGGGCGAACCATGCCCGCCCCGTCACCGACCCGTTATCCCAGGAGCAGAAATATCTTTTCTGTTTTGGCTGATACAGGATTGAGGGCAAAACTTTTATGATCCAGCTCATTCCAGCTCAAGAATCCGCTTTCCGAGTGCTGCAATATGCCTCGACAGCCGGCAGTTTGATGCTACTCACCAGCTCATCTGGGCGCGGGCGCACAACCGTTCTGCGCAAACTTCACGCGGAAATGGGCGGAGGCTTCGTGACGGGCAAAGACTTCATCGAGACTTCGGCCACCCGGCACCCGTTATCCCTGGAAGAAACTCTGTATGCAGCGGTGATCGGATCGCTCAAACAGAACCAGGTCGTATTTGTGGATGACATCGACCTGATCCACAACGCAACTTCCAGTTGCCATTTCTATCCCCGCGGCCAATATGTGGAAACAGCATTGCTTGAGCTTAGTGATGCTGCCTTGCGCGAAAATAAAAAGCTGGTCGTGTCCACCGACGGCGCGATTGCCCAGGCATTTCGAACCCGCAGTTTCAGCGCTTCCATCGGAAAGTACTCCGTCGCAGATTATGCGGCTCTGCTCGGGGTTTTTGTTGGTGCGGAGCGCGCCCAAAGTCTCGACGCCGAGAAGATTTACCGCTTTGCGCCGAAGCTCAATGCGCACCAGATTCGTGCCGCCTGCGAGTGGCTTCGCCCATCTGCCCCCTTCTCCACCGATCAGTTCATCGAATACCTCCGGTCACAACGACTGGCGAGCAACGTTGATCTGGACGAAGTCCAGGAGGTTGATCTTCACGACCTCGAAGGGGTCGATGATGTCGTACGCAGCCTGGAAATTCATATCGTTCTCCCGCTCACGAATGACGCCCTCACTGCGGAGCTCGGGCTCCGCCCGAAGCGCGGCGTGCTGCTGTACGGCCCGCCCGGTTCTGGTAAGACGACCATTGGACGTGCGCTCGCGCATCGCCTGCGGGGCAAGTTCTTCCTCATTGATGGAACATTCATTGCCGGTACGAATGGCTTCTATGGCAGTATCCACCGGGTCTTTGAGGTTGCCAGGGACAATTCCCCGTCGGTGATTTTCATCGATGATGCCGACGCAATCTTCGAGGACGGGGAAGAACGCGGTTTGTACCGATATCTGCTGACCATGCTGGATGGTCTCGAAAGCGAAGGCACGGCTCGCGTCTGCGTAATGATGACTGCCATGAACCTCGAGCACCTGCCTCCAGCTCTCGTAAGGAGCGGCCGGGTCGAGCTGTGGCTGGAAATGAAACTGCCAGATGCAGACGCGCGCAAGCGAATTCTCGAGCGTCACCTGTGCGGGGTTACCGCGGAGCTTTTGAACTGCGATCTGGCTCGCGTAATTTCAGCAACGGAGGGCTTTACCGGGGCCGATCTCAAACGGCTTGTGGAAGATGCCAAGGGACTCTATGCGTTTGGCCGAGCCACGGGAGCCGAGGTGCGAAACGCGACTGAGTACTTCCTCGAAGCCGCTCGTGCCGTCCGGGAGAATAAGGAGCGTTATGCCCAGGCGGAAACGGCGGCTCAGAAACGGCCGCGGCCGGGCCGGTTGCCCCATTTTCTCCCCATGCCCCAGCCCGACGAGGGATAAAACACAATTGCGGTTCAAGCCTGAACAAGCCCAATCGGGATTGCCTCGCGGGGTTTGAGCTGGTGCCAGCGGAGAGATTCGAACTCTCAAACACCTGTTTCTAAGACAGGCCGCTATTCCAATTCGCGCACGCTGGCACCTGGTGCACAGGGGAGGATTTGAACCTCAGAGTCCCGCTCGTGGAAACCGGGTTACAGCCGGTCCGTTTCGGCCTGGCTCACGCACCTGTGCAAACTTGGCGGAAGGTAGACGAATCGAACGCCCATCGCTCATCACGATGCCCTGGTTTTCAGGACCAGTCGCCGACCATTCAGCGGTACCTTCCCCGATTGGCGGAGAGTGCGGGAGTCGAACCCGCTAGCCTCTATGCGAGAACCCTTGTTCAGCAGACAAGTGCCTTGCCGTCCGGCCCACTCTCCGTCGAATTGTCAAGGAACAACAGAATTCTGGTAGGCCCGGTGGGAGTTGAACCCACAAAAAGGCTGCTCTTGAGGCAGCTGCGTATGCCAGTTCCGCCACGGGCCTGGTTCACTGGATTGAAATTGGATAGAGGTTCAGTAACTCAGTCGGGATCGACCGAGGAGTCGTAATGACAATCGAAATTGAAGCTGGCGCTCCACAAAGTGAATGTAGCATGAAAAGCTCGTGCGCACCACAGTTTTTCGAGGATGTTTTCTTAATCTATTTCTCATCAACGAAACCTTTCCGGTCCTTGGTGAAATCAGAACATTCCTCGTTAGAATGCGAGTGCTCAGCAGGAGACTTGTTTCCAGACTTATTTGCCCGAGTGGCAATCTTGCCGGGCAATGGCCTAGGATTGGGAACCGTTGGATGGCTGCTCCACCTGAAATCGCATGACACTCACGTTCGAGAGGATTGAGGCGCTCGCTCCAGATCAGGCATCGCTGGCCGCGGCACGCAAGTTGTTGAAGGCTTCCTCCTGGCCGACGTTGGCCGCAGGCGAGGGGCTCGTCTGGGGCGAATGCCAGGGTTCTGGCGCCACTCCTTATCGGGTGGCAGTCAACGAAGCCGACGCGGGATACAAGTGCACGTGTCCCAGTAGAAAATTCCCTTGTAAGCACGCGCTGGCGCTCATGTGGATGCGAGCAGATAGATCTGCTCGATTCGCCTCGGGGCCTGTACCGGACTGGGTGAAGGACTGGCTCTCGCGCAGGCGTGGAACATCGGCCGCCGGGAGCACGACCGAAGACGAAGCTCAACCCAAGTCCCGGCCTTCCATCCGTCTCACCGAGATACCTGAAGCTGCAGCTGACGCCGATCCCAAAGCGGAACAACGCGCTGCCGCGGCTCGGGAAAGAAACCGGTTAGAGCGCGAGGCCGCGGTGCTGGCGGGTCTCGAAGACCTCGACACGTGGTTGTCAGACCAGGTTCAACATGGAATGGCGAACTTCGTCGCGCAGACAGCGCAGGTGTGCCGCACGATCGCGCAAAGGCTTGTCGACGCGAAAGCCTCGGGGCTTGCAGGACGGCTTGATGCACTTCCGAGCAGGCTTTTTACCTTGCCAGGACCGGCGCGTCCCTCAGCCGCGATACGAGAACTCGGACAGATCCATTTGATTAGCCAGGCATACCGGCGCGCGTCGGAGCTTCCCGAATTACTTCGAGTGGATGCAAGACAAGCAATCGGCTGGCCGGTCACAAGAGAGGCTCTGCTCAGCGATTCCGAGGCGTTACGGGTCAGTGCAAAGTGGCGAGTGTTTGCGGTCCTGTCCGAGGCGCAACCGGACCGCCTGCGCAGAATTGAGACCTGGCTGTGGCAAAGCGATGTAGATGGCATGCCCCAATGGGCCGTGCTGATCGACTTCGTGCCAATCTCTACCGGAGCTGTGGCGGGCGGCTACCTGGTCGGCGATCAAATTGACGCCGAGTTGGTCTTTTATCGTTCCACCATCCCGCTCCGCGCACAGATCTCCACACTTCAGAGAGGTGCGGAACAAAGCAGTGAACCGCTCACCCTGCCGAACGAAGGCCTGAGCGCTTCCTATGCCAACTACGAGCACGCCTTGGCTCAGCTGCCGTGGCTAGGGACAATTCCTCTGACTTTTCGCTCGGCTGGCGTGCGCCGAAATGGAGAACAACTCTACATTCACGATGACGAAAGCAAATTGACCCTGCCGCTCGATGCGTCCGATCAGGCATTGCCGCTTGCCCGTGTGGATCATATCGACGGTATCGGGCTGTGGGACGGATACGAATTCACACTGGCATGGGCCGAGACTCCACTTGGAAGGTGGGTGCGCTCATGAACAGGCGCACGCTGAACGCAGAAGTCCTGCCCTCGCTGCTGGCGGGAACATCGCGGCATGCGTTGCCCGAATGGATTCGTTCGTCCAGTCCGGATTCCGATGGTGCGCTCGGAACGCTCAGCCTTATGGGACAAGCTCTGCGCTTTGAACGTCCTCCGACCCCGGATTCGTTCATGGTTGAGCCCGAAATAAAAGATGAACGAAGGATCGTCGCCGATCGTCTGCGGCGCCCACTCATTCGCTTGCTTACGGCCAAGAATGCCACCGATCACCCGTCCCGTGCCCTGGCGCGTACTTTTGATCGGCTGCGATCGCGTCCGCACCCATTTGACCTGCCGTTGATCGATTCTTTCGTGCGCTCCAATGCCGGGAAGCTTGGCTCGACCGCGCAGCATTGGGCCGACAGACAAAAACCAGAGGCGGAAACGCAAAGTTATTTCGATCCGGAATTGGTCGATGACAGCAACTGGGCGCAGGCGGCGCTTTCGCGGCGGGTGGCGTACCTGGAGCAGCGTCGACGAGATGGGGCGGATGGCGCACGTGCTCTGCTTGAGTCAACCTGGACGCAGGAGACCGCGGATGCCCGCTTTCGCCTGCTCGAAGCCCTCGAGACCGGCCTGAGCATGACCGACCAGGCATTCCTGAGCACGTTGGAAAAGGATCGGGCGCCGCGCGTACGAACACTGGCGGCCAAATTCCTGGCGCGCCTCGGTCGAGGTGGACAGAGTCCGGCATTGCGCGCATGTCTTGAGCGAATCAAACAAACCAAAAGCGGCCTGATTCGAAAGCGTACAGCGTTCGAACTCGAGCTTCCGGCGAACGTAAACGACCAGACTGCCTCGCGCTGGATACGCGAGGCCTTCACCGACGTGTCCTTTAGAGAACTGGCGGGCGCCTTCCAGCTTACAGAAGAAGAATTGATCGAATCTGCCGCAAAGGACAAGCCCTTGCTTCTGGCCATGGCGCTTATCGCCACCAATGACCGCCGTCTCGATCTGCTCGAACTTGTGGTCGCGCACCTGCCAATCGCGTGGGAAAAAATGTTTGAAAGCGGCCTCGCTACACTCGGAAGCATGAGAGAGTCGGAGCGCCAGCGCTGGCAGGAGATCATCGTTCATCCCTACCACAAAGATCTGCCGGCCATCCACCATTTGTGGGACTGGCTGCACCGCAGGGCGGAGGCTGCTGCGCCGCCTTCGGTCATGTCACTTGTCTTGAAGACGAAGTTGTTGACAAAAATACAGGAAGCTGAACGTGGTAGCGCACCATGGCTTGAGATGATCGCGGCAATGTGTCCCGCCGCGGAACGCCTGGAGCTTCGCCAGCAACTCGCGGACTTCGATCAATCAGTCATCGTTACTCCCCTTGCACTGCTGGACATCCTTGACGGAATGGAGAATGACTGCACCCATGTCTAAACCAGACTCTGGCCGAATTCGACTCAGCGCTGAAGAAGTCTATGCTCATGAGTTGTTTGCTTTAGCGGCGGGAGACAAGCTTCCGCGTCCGGCCAACTGGCGTGTCTCTCCCCAGGCGGTCGTGACCTACATTCTTGGCGGGAAGGCGGCGGATGGCTCTCCCATTTCAGCGAAATACATTGGCAATCGCCGCCTGATTGAAACCGCGGTTGCGACGCTTGCGACCGACCGTGCACTCTGCTGCTGGGACTGCCGGGAACGGCGAAGTCGTGGGTATCGGAACATCTGGCAGCGGCGATTTCGGGCTCCTCGCAATGCATGATTCAGTGCACTGCGGGAACCGATGAAAACCACATCCGATATGGCTGGAACTATGCGCTGCTGCTCGCTAAGGGACCGTCGCGGGAAGCTCTGGTGAAGACCCCGCTGACGCGAGCGATGGAGGAAGGGAGTATCGCGCGCCTGGAAGAACTCACGCGCATGGGATCCGACGTACAGGACACTCTGATCACTATTCTTTCCGAGAAGATCCTGCCTATTCCTGAACTCAACGAGGTGATCGAGGCAAAGCGCGGGTTTAATGTCATCGCGACCGCTAACAACCGGGATAAAGGTGTGAATGACCTCTCGTCCGCACTCAAACGAAGATTCAACGTTGTTGTGCTTCCGTCTCCCGCCACCCTGGAAGAAGAAACCGGGATCGTGGTAAAGCGGGTACTGGAGATCGGCTCCAGCCTGGAGCTGCCGCCCATCCGGCCTGCCGATGAAGAGTTGGTGCGCGTCGTAACCTTGTTCCGCGAGTTGCGCGATGGTAAGACGCTGAATGGCAAGACGAAGCTCAAATCTCCTACCGGCTCGCTTTCAACCGCCGAAGCGATTTCGGTTGGGGTGAGCGCCTGGGCATCGGCAGCGCATTTCGGTGACGGGGCGATGACGGCAGAAAGCCTGGCTGCCAATCTTGTCGGCGCGGTCGTGAAAGACCCTGTGCAGGATACGGTCGCCTTACAGGAATATCTGGAAAGCGTAGTGCGCACGCGCGACGGCTGGTCGGACCTCTACTCGGCGATTCGTGAGGTCCTATAGTCACCATGCCTCCTCCAGCAGACGAGCGGGTACACATTCTCGGCATCCGTCATCATGGTCCCGGATCTACTGCGTTGTTGCGCAGGGCGCTGGACGTCCTCGAGCCGGCGTGTGTCCTGGTGGAAGGTCCTCCCGAAGGAGATGAGCTGATCCAGTACGTCGCCGACCCCGACCTGAAGCCTCCTGTCGCCATGTTGCTGCATGCCGCGGACGAGGCGAGCCTGGCGTCGTTCATGCCATTTGCCGAGTTCTCTCCGGAATGGCAGGCAATGGAATGGGCACTGAAACACAAGCGTCCTGTCCGGTTTTGCGATTGGCCTGCCGCTGTCGCACTGGCACTGAGAAAGGCTGCCCAGGACAACCCGGGCAGTGCGCCTCCCCCGCTACGCGCAGATGCGCTCGATTTGCTCGCAGCCGCAGCCGGATATGAAGATGGCGAGACCTTCTGGAATGGCCTGATCGAACAGCACGGTAGCAGTGGAGAAGAGGCTCTCTCGGTGTTTACGTCTATCGAGAGCGCAATGACAGAGGCACGCGCGCAGGAGGAGTCCAAAGCGCCCTCGTCGGAAGAAGCAACGCACAACCTTCGGCGCGAAGCCTTTATGCGCTCGAACATACGAGCTGCACTGAAAGAGTTCGAGGGAAAGATCGCGGTCGTCACCGGCGCCTGGCATGTCCGCGGGCTGCGGCAGCCGACCAGGGCGGCAGATGACCGGACACTGGTGAAAGATCTGCCCCGCGTAAAGATCGAAGCCACGTGGGTTCCGTGGACCGACAGCCGACTCAGCGCACTTTCCGGCTACGGTGCGGGAGTGATTTCTCCGGGATGGTATCGCCATTTGTGGTCCCTTTACATGCGCAAGAAACTGCCCGGCGCAGAGGAGTTCGCTTCGGTATGGCAGTCTCGCACCGCCTTCAAGCTCCGCGAGGAGGGATTTAGCGCGCCAACGGCTTCTGCCATTGAAGCCACCCGGCTGGCCCTCGGGCTCGCCGCGATGCGCGATCTGCCGATGCCCGGCATTCGAGAAATGCGCGAGGCCTCGCTGGCCGCAATGTGCGACGGGAATCCGGTTCCGCTGGCGATGTTGGAGCGTAAGCTGTACATCGGAGAACGCGTGGGCGAGATCGGCGAACGCGTTCCGCAGAATCCTCTGGCCCGCGACCTGACCGCCTGGCAACGCAAGACGCGCCTGAAGCCGCAAGACCTGGAATTGGAGATCAAACTCGACCTGCGTTCTGAGGCAGGCCTGCTGAAATCAACTTTGTTGCACCGATTGAACTTGATTGATGTTCCCTGGGGCAAACGGACCGATGCTCAGGCGGGCCGGGGCACTTTTCGTGAAGTCTGGGTGATCGAATGGCAGCCGGCGTATTCGGTCTCGCTGGCCGAGGCACTGGTCTATGGAGTCACTATCGAACAGGCGGCCGCGAATGCGACGCTTAGAAAGGCACACGAAACAACTTCAATCACAGAACTTGCTGGTCTCATCCAGGGCGCTCTCGTGGCCGACTTGCCCGAGACTGCCGCTTCTTGCATCGAGCAGCTCCAGGCTGTCGCCGTCAGCTCCAGCGACATCACAGACCTCATGAACGCGGTTTCTCCGCTGGTGCGGGTGCTCCGCTATGGCTCTGCTCGCCGCCTGCCGGAAGATGAGCTCCGCTCGTTGATTCTGTCGATCAGCGTGGAGATCAATGCCGGTGTCCGAATCGGATCGCGCGGACTGGATGAAGACACCGCTGCAGCACGCATTTCCGCCATGGAAGCCTACGATGAGGCGCTACGCCTGTTTGCGGATGACGCGCTGACCTGTTCCTGGCGAAACGAGTTGGGCAGGATCGTAAGCGATGACCAGATTACGCCGTCCGTGGCAGGACTGAGCCTTCGTCGTCTTCACGATGCAGGCGCATGGGAGCCGGAGAAAGTTGCGGCTGAGTTTGCGCGACACACCGGCTCACGCCAACCAAAAGAATCGGGAGCTTTCCTCGAAGGTTTTTTGCGCGGCGGATCCGAGGTTCTCCTCGAGGACCAAGCGCTGCTCGAATTGCTCGACGCCTGGATCTGTGACCTTGGAGAGACGGACTTTACTGACTCTCTCCCGCTCCTGGGCCGAAGCATGTCGAGCTTCGACTCTCTCGCGCGCCGTCGCATGCTCGAAAAAGTACAGCAAGGACGCCAACGAAGTACGGGGGCGGCTTCACAGGTCAATGCCGAGTCAAACCCTGCCTTCGAAGCGGCACTGCCACTTCTCTACCGGATCCTCGGTCTTGGAGAGCCCGCATGATCTCTCCAAAAGAGCGCTGGCGGAGGTGGCAACTCGCACTCGGCGTCGACGACGAGCAGAACCAGCTTTCCGACCGTGACCGGCGGCTCAGCGCCGCCCTGTCAGCGCTGTACGACGCTGGAACGGAGAAGCGCAGAGGTGGCCTTGGCGCGTCGGCTCCGCGAGTTGCCAAATGGCTCGGAGACATTCGTGAGTTCTTTCCGACTCCCGTCGTGCAAATCGTCCAGAAGGATGCATTTGAGCGGCTGAACTTAAAGGCTCTCATGCTTGAGCCAGAATTCCTTTCCACGCTCGAAGCCGACGTCCATCTTGTGGCTGATCTCATGGCGCTGCGCGCTGCGATTCCGGGCAAAACGCTCGAAACCGCACGGCAGGTGGTTCGCAAAGTGGTGGACGACCTGATGCGCAGGCTCGAACACAACACCCGCGAAACACTGAGAGGCGCACTCAACCGCTCACAGAGAACGCGGAGACCGCGCCACGCCGACATCGACTGGCCGCGAACCATTGGGGCGAACCTGCGTCATTACCAACCCCAACATCGCACGGTTGTTCCAGAGACGCTGGTCGGACACACGCGCCACACCAAATCGCGTGCGCAGCTGGATCACGTCATCTTGTGCGTCGATCAGTCTGGGTCGATGGCTACTTCGGTGGTCTACTCTTCGATTTTTGCAGCCGTCATGGCTTCCATCCCTGGACTCTCGACCAAGCTCGTCTGCTTCGACACATCGATCGTGGACCTGACAGATCAGCTCGCCGACCCGGTGGAGGTGCTCTTTGGCGTCCAACTAGGAGGCGGAACCGATATCAACTCGGCGCTCGGGTATTGCGAAAGGCAGATCGAGAATCCGGCAAAGACACACCTTGTGCTCATCACCGATCTGGTGGAGGGAGGCGACGCCAAGGCGATGCTGGCGCGCGCTGCCGCCATCAAGCAGAGCGGGGTAAATCTCATCGTGCTGCTCGCACTCTCCGATTCGGGCCACCCGGCATACGAAGCGAAACACGCAGAAGGAATCGCCAGCCTTGGATGTCCTGTGTTTGCCTGCACTCCGGATCTTTTTCCGTCGATGATGGCTTCCGCGCTCCATGGAAAAGATTTGCAGAGCTGGGCAGCGGAGGAAGACATCGCTCTGGTTCGCGGATCGTGAGAACCTTCCCCCGGGCCTAGGTTTCATCTACAAACTTGCACCCAGTCCGAAGCGATATCCCCGAAACTGCAGGATTCCTATGGGGTCCTGGCGTATATTTGCAGTCCTCCGGCGAGAGTCGCTCCCGGCGCAATGGGGGGGTGTTCGGGCCCATCGGACGCGCCCGCCTTGTTTATACTGAACCTATCCTTGGTCCAGTTGAATCAAACGCGTTTACCCACGATATGAACGAACTTCTCACGATAATGGGGCGCAACGGCTATCCTCTGATATTCGGGGTGCTGTTCGCCGAATCGGTCGGGTTTCCCTTTCCCGCTGCTATTGCACTCGTGGCGGCAGGCGCCGGCGTCGCATCGCACACTCTGTCAGGACCGGGAATTCTGTTCGTCGCGGTCCTGGGTCTGATGATGGGTGATTCGACGCAGTTCTGGCTTGGGCGGAAGACCGGATGGGCCTTGCTGGGACTCCTTTGCCGCTTGTCGATGAATCCGGAGACGTGCATCCTGCGCTCGGCTGAATCGTTCTACAAGAGAGGGAAGATCACTGTGGTGATCGCCAAATTCATCCCTGGGGTCAACACGATGGCCGCGCCGCTTGCCGGCAGCATGAGGATGCGCTACAGCCAATTCCTGCGCCTCGATCTCGCCGGATCGTTGCTTTACGCGAGCACATACCTTGTCATCGGATACCTCTCGCGCGATTTTCTGGCTGCGACTCTCAGGAGTTTTCACGAGGCGGGCCGGGTCATGGAAGTGGTGGTGATCGCGGCGATCGTGGTTTACACCGTCTATCGCGTGGTCCAATTCCGCAAATACCGCAAATATAATGTCGTGCCCCGAGTGCAGGTCGCCGAACTCGCCGCCCGCCTGGCGGCGGGAGACAAGGACCGCATACAGATTGTCGATGTGCGCAGCCACGGCTATTACGACATCGGCTCGGAACGGATCCTGGGATCCATCCGCATCGAACCCAACAATCTGGAGGAAGAGATCAAGCATCTTCCCAGAGATAAGGACATCTATCTCTACTGTACTTGAGCGCGCGAAGCCACGAGCGCCCGGGTGGCGCACATGCTGCGGGAAAAGGGATTCAGTACATTCGTGATTGTCGGGGGGCTTGCGGCCTGGCGCAAAGCCGGGGAGCCGCTGGAGTCTGTCCCCAAGGATGACCTGGTGAAGCTGCCAACTTTCAGCTGATTCCGAGCGCTTTCGAAAGTCATGCGCCGGACTGCCGCAACGGGTGGGCGAGATGGCACCCTCCACCTGCCGCATGCAAATCTTGCCCGCGTATTCATGACCGGCTACTCGTCGCGCAAGGCCACCATGGGATCGACCCTGGCCGCCCGGCGCGCCGGGAGGTAGCAAGCCAGCAACGCCGTCGCTGTCAGCAAAAGTGCTGCCATCGCGAATGCGTATATGTCAGTCTCCGGCACGCCGAAGAATTGGATGGATGACATCAGGCGGGCCACTGCCGCCGATGCCAGCAACCCAAACAGCATCCCGCCGAGAAGCATGGCCAGTGCGGCCCGCAAAATTGCGAAGAGGACGTCGCGATAGCGGGCCCCAACCGCCAGGCGAATAGCAATTTCGCGCCTGCGCCCGCTTACCGTGTAGGACACGACCCCGAAGATACCGGCCGCCGACATGAGCAAAGCCAGGAGGGCTGAAATCCAGAGCAGAAGCAAAAGCGAACGAAGTCCGTCATACTGTCTTCGGACTTCGTCGCTCAGTACTCGAATGTCAGGACGCTGCCGGCTGTCGACCGCCAGAATCGCATCCCGGATTGCGCGAATTGCGCTGCTCGCAGGCAATGCGGTCTGAACTCTCAGATCCAGCCAGGGCGGGATATTGGCATATTGGCGCAACGGCACGAAGAGCTTCGGTTTACGAATGCCCAGCGCTTCGAGTCCGACGTCGCTGAAGACACCAACGACTTCCAGCGGTTGCGCGATGCCGGAGCTTCGGCCCGAGTCCACACTGTCGAGCAAGGTAATATGCGCTCCGATGGGACTGGAGCGCGGCCAATATTGACGCGCCAGGGTCTGGTTGATGATTGCCACTGGCGTCGTCTCCCCGTCGTCATCAGTGAATAATCGGCCCGCGAGGAGTCGGGAATTTGTCCCCTTGAAATATTCGGGTGTAATCAAGACACAGTCTGCCGTTGGCTCTTGACCTTTCGCAGCCGCCGGCTGTCCCTCAGCGCGAATGAAGATGCTGCCTTCAGAATCTTCCGCCGCTGCGGCTGTCACCTCAGGCGCATGGTTCAAACCTTCCAGAATCCGCTGATAAAGCTGGAGACGCTGCGTTCTGGACGAGTCTTTGCCCGAAAAGACTGCTGTATATACCGTCCTCGATGGATCGACACCCAGGTCGGCATGCAATATCTTCACAAATCCGCGGACCAGCAGGCTGCCTGCGGTCAGCAGGGCCAGTGCCATTCCGATTTCTCCTACGACAAGGACGTTATGCAAGCGGACTCTTCGCCGCCCGTCCGTAACCGCGGCTCCGCCCGCTTTCAGAGCATCACTCAAGTCGGTGCGCGAGCTGTCGAGGGCCGGAGCGAGACCACAGAGGATGCCGGTCACAATCATGGCGGCAGTGGTGAAGGCCAATACTCTCCAATCGATGCCGATAACATGCGCATTCGGGCGATCAAGGTTGTAGCGGAGCATCTCAAAGGTCAACAGACGATCGCCCAGGTAAGACAGACCCAGTCCGAGTACGCCGGCAAGAACAGCCAGCAAACCACTTTCGGTCAGCAGCTGAACCACAATCCGCCGACGACTGGCGCCAATTGCCGAGCGGATGGTGATCTCGCGTTTTCGTGCCGAAGCGTTGGCTAACAGAAGACTCATCACGTTGGAGCAGGCGATAAGCAGGACCAGCAGGACTGCGCCCTGGATTATCAGAAGCGGTTGTTTAAGTCCGCGATAGTAGGCGGCGTGCAAAGGTTCGACCTTGATTCCCCAGGCCTGGTCCGCCTGGGGATGATCTTTCGCCAAATTAGCCGCAAGTGTATCCATGGCCGACTGCGCCTGCGCGACGCTAACCCCGGGCTGCATCCGCCCCTGCGTCTGCAGGTCGCGCGTAGTGCTGCGGCCAGCTTCGCTCATCTCCTGAGCAGTCAGCACCAGCGGAACAAAGACGTCCAGTTCCTGATCCCAGGTAAACCGGAAGGAAGCTGGCATTACGCCAACGACGGTGTAAGGGCGGCCGTCAAGAGCAACGGTCTTGCCCAGGACTTCGGGATCGGAAGCAAATCGCGCCTTCCAAAGGCTATGGCCGATGATAGCCACCTGATCATGCCCAGCTTGCATCTCTTCCGGGATGAAGTAGCGTCCAAAGAGCGGAGGAACGCCAAACATCGGCAGAAGATCGAGTGATCCCCTGATCCCTGCCACTTCATTCGACTGATTGCCTTGCTTGAGCTCAAACTCGGCGAAGCGAAAATAAGCGACCTGCTGGAAGATTCCCTTTTCCCCAGCTATGTCGGCGATGTTTGGCGCAGAAACTCCGGTCTGCCGATATTCCCCTCCCGTGGGCCGGCGCCATTGACCCAGTCCGACCAACTGCCCGGGATGAGGATAGGGCAGAGGTCGCAGCATGATTGCGTTCAGCAGGCTGAAAATGGTTGTGCTCAGGCCTATGCCCAGGCCTAGTGTAAAAATGGCAATTGTGCTGTATCCGCGATTCTTGCCGAGCTGCCGCAGCGCGTAACGAAAATCCTGGGCTAGTCCACCCATCTCAGATTCCTTCCCCTGGTCGAACCACAGTGCGACAGTACAGGCAGGCCAATAGCAGGTCAAAACGATCACGCCCGCGCCGGGTTTATGAGATCGGTTCCAGACTGAAGTGCTGACAGCGCATAAATGATCGCACGATTGTCAACTGTCATCCATGGTCCAGCATGGTCCAGGGTCCCCGGCCCGCGAAAGCCCATGAAAACCGTTCCAGACGACCTTCTCCTCTCGACCTGTCCCGCCGTCTCACCCGTAATACACTGCTTTCATGCCGAAAGAAATCGAGATCAAGTTTCGTGTGGCGGACCCCGGCGCTCTCGCGCGCAAGTTGCGAGCGGCTGGATTTCATTTGGTTACTCGGCGAACGCATGAAATGAATACACTTTATGACCTGCCGGGAGAGGTGCTACGAAAGCGCAAGGAACTGCTGCGTATCCGCAAGTACGGCCCACAGTGGACCTTAACGCATAAGAGCGGGGCCATACTCGGGCGGCATAGCAGCCGGGTCGAGTTGGAGACGTCGCTTGCGGACGGCAAGAAGATGGATGCGATTCTGCACGCACTGGGGTATTCGCCGTCGTTTCGCTACGAAAAATTCCGCGCCGAGTGGAGCGATGGAAGAGGAAATGTTGTGGTCGACGACACACCCATCGGCCATTTCTGCGAAATCGAAGGCGCGCCACGCTGGATCGACCGAACCGCGAACAAGCTCGCGGTCGAGCCCAAGGATTACATCACGAAGAACTATGCAACCCTGTTCGCCGACTGGAAAATCGCTACCCAGAGCGCGGCACGGGAAATGACGTTCCGCGATGTCAAATAAGGGGGTGCCACCCTTGTCCATCGTTTTCGCGGGACAAGGTGGGAATTTTGACTTTCTGGTCTTTGAAAGGACCGCAAAGTCAAACACCCCACCCGGTCGCAAAAACCGCGACCGGCATGGGGTATCCAGTGATTTGAATTGCTCAGGCTTTAAGCGCCGTGGCACTTCTTGTACTTCTTCCCTGACCCGCAGGGACAAGGATCGTTGCGGCCGACCTTCTCCTGTCCGCGGACAACCTGTTGCACTTGCTGCTCGCCGCTTCCGGCCATGCGCGCCTGTTCCAACTCGCGACGCTTGCGGCGCAGGAAGGCTTCTTCGAGCTCATCTGCGGAGGTTGATACCATCTTCGGCGAACGCCGGCCGTTGCCATCTCCGCCGCGTTGCGCTGGCACTCGCGGCTCGGGCGCAGGTCCAGTGGGACCACCGGCCGGAGGCGCGCCACCCGCGCCCGCATCGGGAGGCCGCTCCAGAATCTGCATCAGGTACAGATATCGGACTGTGTCCTCCTGAAAACGCCGCATCATCGCTTCGAACATGTCGAACGATTCTTTCTTATACTCGACCAGCGGATCGTGCTGACCATAACCACGGAGCCCGATTCCCTCTTTCAAGTGATCCATGCTGAGCAAGTGGTCCTTCCATTGCTGGTCGATCACGCTGAGCATAATCATCCGCTCGTGATGGCGCATTGCCACCGGGCCAATCAGCTTTTCTTTTGCGTCGTAACGCTCTTTCAACTTTGCGAAAATCGCATCACCGAGCTCAGCGCGGTTCAGAGTCTCAGGCTTCACGCCCTCCGCCAGGAAGTCGACGCCGAAGCGCGTGAAGATTGCATCTTTCAGCCCCTTGACGTTCCAGTCGTCGGCATGTGCCTTGACGGGACAGAACTCTTCCAGCTGCTCGGCGAGAATGGCCGAGACGTAATCCTCGAGAATCAGATCCTTCTGGTCCACGCCCTCCAGCAAACGACGGCGCAGCCCATAAACCGCCTCGCGCTGCTTGTTCATCACATCGTCGTACTCGAGCAGATGTTTGCGCGACTCGAAATGCTGGGCTTCTACCGTCTTCTGTGCGGTTTCAACCCGCCGCGTCATCATCTTCGATTCGATGGGGACGCCCTCTTCCATGCCCAATTTCTGCAAAAGGTTCGAAATCCACTCCTTCGCGATGAAAATGCGCATCAGGTCGTCTTCCAGCGCGAGGTAGAAGCGCGAGGATCCGGGATCTCCCTGGCGGCCGGCACGTCCGCGGAGCTGGTT
>Ga0123355_10005050_pt1 | contig 19222 bp, 8 predicted proteins | sample TergutEmb28metaG_3_FD_89872 | JGI IMG/M metagenome (GOLD analysis project Ga0123355, IMG submission 89872) | Embiratermes neotenicus P1 segment gut microbial communities from Petit-Saut dam, French Guiana - Emb289 P1 | ecosystem: Host-associated > Arthropoda: Insects > Digestive system > Gut ... | reverse complement strand
ATCCAGTCCATATACCCACATCCCACCTCCTGGAGATCCATCCTAATATTATCCACCCATCTACGCCTAGGTCTCCCCAGTGGTCTCCTTCCCTCCGGTTTCCCCACCAAGACCCTATACATCTCCCTCTCCTCACCCATACGCGCCACATGCCCAGCCCATCTCATTCCGGATGGCAAGCATAGTTTCCTTATATTAATTTCCTTCTTCGGCTTCTTTTGAAATTGCTTTGATGCCTGTAATCCACTACATTAACACAAAAAATGTATTTTGTGCTTGGAAATTATTAACAGCGACACTGGGATTAATCGCAAGCTCACATATATGCTTTAAAGAGCAAGAAATGTAAATGTACGCGTTATAAAAGCGATAATATAATTATCGTATATAAATACATATTAATATATCATACATTAATATGATCGTCTTCATGGGACAAAAAGTTCGTAAAGCAATTTCAAATAAATAATCTGTCTTATTAATATCCTACAAAGTTTTACCCTTATGAACATTCCAAGCAATAATTAATATAATGATAAAAAAAAACTTGGCTTTAGTTGTACAGAGTGAGCATGAAGTCTTTCCCTGATTACAAACATTTATTACAAAAAAATTACTGTACGTGGAATACATATTTTTTTAAATGTAGCTCAAGTTTTTACAACAAATTAGTACACTTCAACATGTGCTCTTTTTGTTGCATGGAGAAAGTCTAATCGATAACCAATTTCTCTCCACGTGTTCTCCAACATGTCTTCAGTTATTGTAGCAAAAGCATGTTAGTCTTGCCTTTAAATTTGTAATATCTGGAACTGGTGTCGAAAACACTTTGTCCTTAACATACCCCCATAAAAAGAAGTCAAGGGGGGTGATATCTGGCGATCGTGGTGGCCAGGGTGTCGGACAATCTCTCCTAATTCACCTGTTTGGAAAAGTTGCATCCAAAAACCAAATTTTACAAATGTTACAATAAACACATGACATACAATTTTAGAAACTAACTTAAGTAATGGTAAAAAAATATGTTTGTATTCCACGTAGTTTTCTTGTAATAAATGTTTCTAATCAGGGAAAGACTTTATGCTCACCCGTATATTATATATGCGAACTTTACGTAAGTAAAGCTTCACACGTTTCTTATCGCAAGATGATACACGAATTTTTAAACTTCTCTAGTCAATGTGTATCGTGTTGTATTTTGATGCTGAATTGTATTTAATGTATATAGGTTCATGAACTGTTTTAAAGTGGTGACTGTCTTTGGACAGCACTGACGACATCCATTCTGTAGAAGGAAAAATTACTGTTTTCTTTCACCGTGTCTAGAAAACGCCTGGCTTTTAAATTGCCTTCTTTCGAACGGAAAATTTAGTACCTTATCTCAAGGATGATTCGAGAGGAAAGGTAATCTCTTTCCATTATCCAGATTTAAAAACTTGTATACATTTACTTAAATAATTTGGAAAATGTTTGCTATTCTTCAGACCGGAATCTTTGTTTTCCACTTTGTTCCGCAAAAATATAAAAATTAAGTTATAAAGAAATACAACGTTTCTTGCTGTTTTAACCCTTTAAACGCCGAGTTAAATCCCATCTACCATTTGCTGGCATTATTAGGAGCTCACCATATTCTCCACGTTAGCGGGATAAAGGTTAAATTGGTACGAAACTTGGTCTTACATATCGGGGAAATAAAATAGGCTAGGGCATTCGAGAATATTGTGCTGGGGGAAATAATTGGGCTCAGAGCACCGGAGTGCACACGTTTTCCAAAAAATCTAGGAGCCATAAAACACGTGCAGGGTCCAGAAGAAAGTTGCGCAGTTAAGTTCCACACTGAACATCCACAAATAATAGGTTTCACACTGAGTTCCAATGGCGAGCTGTTAACCCCTACTTGGGCTTCAGAAAGATGGGGGTAATAAGAAGCTGACAACACTGCTAAGAAGCCTCGTCATGATTTATATTCCTCGCCAAGTAATATTCGTGTGACCAAGTCAAGGAGACTGAAGTGGGCGGGGCAAGTGGCGTGTATGTTGGAGAAGAGAAGTGAACTGAGTATTTTGGTGAGCAAGCCTGAAGCCCAAACAAACCACTTGGAAGACGTAGGTGTAAATGGAAAGATAATGTTATAATGAGTTTTAACATGGGGTTGGAAAACTTGGAGTGCATTAATCTGAATCAGGGCAAGTTCTTAGCACAGTAATATGCCTTCGGGTTCCTAGTATAGGAAGAATTACTTCCGTAGATTAGAATTATTAGCTTCTAAAGAAGGACTCTGGTGCTCTACGGAGCTATTTACGATGTTAAGGCCACAGTAAATACAGGCCAGGCAGTGGCTTAGGAACATCGGTATCTTTAACGTTGAGCTGCTTTTGATCGTGAACTTTGTAAGCAAGGCATGATAGAAATTCTATTTGATGGATGAAGTAACTTACTTCTTTCTGCTGTTCGGTTCTTCTAAAACGAATTTTGAATATCTGTGACACTGGCTTCAACATGGTCAATGTTGAGGAGAAAGTGTAATTGTATTATAGCTTTAAGTAATAGCTTGTTTTTAAGAGAGAGACAGTGAATGTAAAATGAATATGGTCCTTCGTAAGAAAATAGTTTCTTCTATATTAATACTTGTCCAACGGGATGCAATACAAAGCAGTCTATTTATTATTCTGCAAGTTCACTCTACATGTTTCGGGTATCAACCACATCCATCATCAGGAGAACACAAAACTGTAACTACGGCCTCCGGTACTTGTCATATTTTGTGTGCAGCTACCTCCCTCCAACGTGGCCAAGCTTGGCCACGTTGGAGGGAGGTAGCTGCACCAGTACTGGAGGCTGTAGTTACAGTTTTGTGTACTCCTGATGATGGGTGTGGTTGAAACCCGAAACATGTAGAGTGAACTTGCAGATTAATAAATAGACTGCTTTGGGTTGCATCTCGTTTGACGATTATTAATATAGATCAGCGATGTACGGAACCATAAACATAAAATAGGTTCTTCTATACTAAACGACATGCGTGCCAGACCTATAACGCTCATTGTTATGGATAGAATCGCGAACAGCCAAACATGTCATCGACAAAGAAAATGCTTACAACGAATGTGAGTTTAATAAGAACATTTCCAGAATTCCTCACATTAATATAAGTAAGGTCGCCCCTGTGCATGCCACGAAGGCATATAGGGAGAGTAGGACAGCCCCAGTCACTCGTATCCTTGACAAAAGAGTGGGAAGAGTGATCAGCTTCACCCTCCAGTCGCTCTATCGCCGGGGATAGTACTTCCGGACCAATGGTGGAGAAACCCAAGAACTAATTTAAACGTTTACGGAAGAGAAAAATCTCTCCCACAAGCCGGAAATCGAAATCCGGACCTTTCAGTTCACATCCAAGTAACTATACGACTGCAACGTTTCAATTCCCGCTTCTCACATTCGTATTTCAACTTACTTGCTCAAACTGGCGTTTCTAAGTGCATTTCCATGTCACTGGCTTTTGGAGGTCTCTTACCTGTAACAAAAGAGGAAAAATTTAAGACGCTTCCTGCATTATTCTTAAAGAAACAAAGAAGTTATACAGAACATTTTTATGTCTTTAATTCTTACAGAATCAATCAAAACAACTTAACGTTATCTGCCTTTAAAGCAGTATGTTCCCCGGCACAAAATTCCACATCGATGTTATTTTACATTTAGTTCATTAAAACCAATTTCTTTCTAGCAATGATGTTAATTGTTAATTTTCTAAAAATTTTAAAGTACAAACCCTTACAAATGAAATTACACCAGGTTATGATACTCTTAAACATTAAGTCGGAGTTTGTATTACTAATATCAAAAACTTCGCCCTTCTCCATGACTCAGCAAATTTCATATTTTGATATCTTATACCACTTAAGTTATGCTGGAAAAAACAACTATTTTTACACAATTTACCTTAAAGTTGCAATTTTTGGTACTTTACTACTGCATTATTTTCAACTGACTACCGCAAAATAATACAAAAACAAAGAAAATTTAATGTGCATCGATTATTGGTCATATTTGTCACAGTCAATGAGTGAAGGGGTGAAATATAAGACATGTAAGAGAGTTCAGCCAAACCTGCTGGTAGTGGAAAATAAATAAGTAAATAAGTAAATACATCAGCTGAATCGTATGGGGTTTGAAAGCGTTGTCCTCCAAGAACACATTCACTAACGGAACTGATGAAAATTGCCTGCGGCCGCACTTAAAAAAATTCTGAAAGCCCTCCAAAATCGTGCCAAAATGAACCCGATTGTGAAAACTGTTAAAAATTGCTGAATTTAAGACGCCAACACTCCAAGATGTTCCGAAAAAAGGCAGTAAAGTTCTAAAACTACCTAGGTTAGCAATTGTTTTACATTAGCAATGACAAATAAATTGGTTGTCATCATAAATAGTCTTAAAGTACTTAAAATTAAGAAACTTTTAATACGAAATGAAATTTCTTGTACCAAATTACAGCTGCCTCCGGAACCCTTGACTAGGGGGTAGGGGGCTACCGTCCCCAGATCCCCGTTTTCTGTCCTCTGTCCTCAACTGAATTTGTTGAACCCCCCCCCCCCCGAACAAAATTCCTGGGTACGCCACTGGCTTGAGCCCCTGCTCTAAACGAATAGATGACACTAATTATATTGTACTGTATCACACAAGCTGTGAGGAAGACATTGTGGAAAAAATCGGTTGGGTAGCTGGGTATTCATACAGTACAATAATAATAATAATAATAATAATAATTAACTGCAATTGGGTTGTCACCCGGTGGTAGTGGATAATTTACATGTATACAAAATATGAAATTGGTTAGTAATATTTTTAGGTCGGGAGGGCTAAGTGAGAAGCATGTAGTGGCAAATTGAAATCTTGGGAACCATCTCAGCATTTCCTTATAGACACAGGGAAACCAAGAAAAACCTGTGTCGAGGTGGCCGGTCGCAGGACCTTCCGAATACTGACTTCTAGCCAGCAGTCCGGCATCTAAAGTTAAAAAAAAAATCAATGGACACACAGTACAATAAATACACATAAGATGACAACAATACACACAAGACAACTAAAACAATACACACGGCACAACAATACAACATACAGTATGTAGTCTGCCTTATGACAGGGCAATAGCCTTTTCCAAAGCGAGTTCTCCACAAAGTGCTTCTTAGTGCTTCCCCTATCAATTTACAGCAACCATTCTCTTTCTTAAGTTCATCCAGTAGGTGCTTACGTCTTCTTACTCGTCTTCCCGTCATTTCTATCCTTCCTTCTATTTTTCCTTCAATAACGTGTTTCACAAGCAGTTCCTACACAAGATGTGAACAAGTCAGTCAGCATTCCTATTTTGTTATGGGTAGGAGTTTCCTTTCCCCCTAGGCTCTACAAAATACCTCTCAATTCGGCATGCGGTTGGTCCAACTGATCTTTTCCATCCTTTTTTAGCACCACGTTTCAGAACAATCTAGGCGTTTCTGAACTACCTCCCCAAGTGTTCAATTTGGGTAGGATATTACAGGTATAAATAACCTTATGGGTGGAATTCAATCTCCATTAACAGCGGTGTTAATGGAGATCACGCTTTATGGAATATAACATCGTATCTGTCGGTAAAGAGTTATCGACGTTTCGAAGAAGTGTATTTTCTCGATACCGAAGGCCAAGCTGTCCTAGAAGTCCTCAATAAAAGCCAGGGATTTTTTGCGGTATTACGTAAAATGTTGTCGTGTTGCGTACACCAGTAGGTTACAGAGCAGGTGCCCGTAACTCAGAAAGACAGCAACTGGTATTATTTCAGAAAAACTTCGCTAAACCGCATAAATCGAAGCAGGAGAAAAATAACTTAATTCAAAGAAGCAACACCATAAGAAGACTTGAGCGTTTGTCTCTAAGTCATAATGAAGGACTTATGTCAGTCGGTCCGCAAGTTTCAGTTCCGAAAACAAGCAATACACTGAGTGTTTCTTGACTGATTTCCCCGGAAGACGGATGCTAACATTTCGCCCGAAACTTCCGTATATATTTACCAATTGACACGGCGTAACATCGCAGAAGAATCTAATATGCAAGGCACCTACACATTGGCATAGACTTCTTCATAAACACTATATAGACTAACTGCATTTTAGGTTTCAAGAATAACCAGCTTTCCTTGTAAGCTTGCAGAGCTGCGGCAAAAACATTAGAATTTTTGCTAACTTCGATTCCGTGTGGCTGAAGACAAAAAGATTCTCAGAGAGGCAATGGCTTCTCAGGAAAACTGCATTACCCACAGGCGATCAATAAGACCACGACGCTACGTTAACTTCTATACCAGCCTATTTCATAAGAGAGTGAATTGTAATCTACGGTCCGCGGGGATACGACGGCTGATCATAAACGCGGAGAAATTACGTCATGTTTTAACAATTGATAGTCTTACGCTTTAAAATAAAAAGCATTTAGGTATATCCACATGTAATATAAGAAGCACATGTTTGTATGCGTGTTCATTTGTAGCAGGGCCAATCTTGGGAAAGTCTGTGCCCTGCGGGAAAATAAAATATCAACCTCTTTCCCCGGCGCCAATTTAAATATTTCCCTTTGTCATAGATTAAAATTTATTATTTTTATTTAAATATACGCTTGTTTTAATTTTTAGTCTACCCTCATTCTTAAAAAGCAAAAGAGAATAGCGCTTTAAGATCATTCTGGTAACGCGTGCACTTCGATGTGTGTGTGTGTGCGTGTGTGTGTGTGTGTGTGTGTGTGTGTTTTCGAGTCCCACTTCAATATGTTATAATCATTATGTCATTTAAGGACACCCAAAAGACGTACATTCAATATTAACACGAAGTACACGCGAAAGTTTGGGGTAGGAGTGACATTAGCGACAGTTAACTTTGGTTCTGTAATTATGGGTGGTAATATTTGTATTTTTTTTGGAAAAAAAGAGGTGAATTGAAGATTATATTTTTCAGAAAATAAATTAGACAGGAACACCTTTTTATTAATTCGAGTCGTGCAGACTCGAATCAGTTAAAGGTATTAACCCTTATCCTGCTAACGTGGAGAATATGATGAGCTCCAAATAATGCCAGCAGATGGCAGATAGGATTTAATTCGGCGTTTAAAGGGTTAATTAAGGTAACGTCCGAGTGCTGGTTTGATTTTGTATCTGCGGGCAGGACCACTCAATTATCAGACGGTATGTTTGGTCAAGTTCTGTCTCAAATTTTTGTTATTAATGATGAATTATTGCTGAAACTTAATATACATCTTAACGATTAAAGCAGTCCATAGAAACAAAAATAAGTGGTGATATTTTAACTGTGCGCATAACACACTCGGTTTGCTCGACATACACTGTGCCATTATCTAAGATATTAAGAAAGCTGTTTGCAGTGTGATGAAGGTAACGTTAGAAAAAAAAGTTGAGTTAATATAATATTTGAACTTTGTTGTTTATATCGTTGCACGTCAGAATTTAGTACATCTTTTTTTCTGCCACCTTATACTTATCAACTTTCATTCGTTCATTTCTTCACCCTCCAATTCAACTTAATGTTGAACAGATAATTTTGACTCTTTCCATTGGTGAATCATATATTGTGAATGAATCAAATTTGATTAAATATGAAATATGTTCACATCCTTCAAGTGTGTTATAGCTCAAAATGTCTGAACGTATTCGCTTCGGAAATCCTAATCAATAGTACGTACAGACATCAAGTAATTTGGTTTGCATCCCATTATAATTGTGACTCCAAAATGCAATTCAACATTTGTCTCTATAAACAGACTGTTGATCTATAAGCATTCCCGCATTCCTGTTCAACAAACCGCAGTACTGCTACCCCACAAACAATCTCTACAATATCAATTCTCCAATTGTTTAACAAATACAATGTAGCCGGTATCAGAAAAAAACTTACAGAACATCAATTCTCTTCTGAACATGTTAAAAATAGCACAAATGTGTACTGAGAGATTACAAATAATATTGATTTGGTTTTCTCTTGCACTGAATCGTACCAAAATCAATCACATCCAGCCTCTGTCTCAATTCTTTTTGGACGGATGACAAAGGACGGAGGCAGCTGACCACAACGCGCATCCGAGTTTACAGTTTAATTACAAAATCCGGTCAACGTAAATGAACGAACTGCGGTTCACTGCTCTTTCTGTCAGAACTTGTTTCAACACGACGTCTGGTTTAATCAATGATGCCGTGTTATAGGAATACTTGTATAATATTTCTCTTATTTGGAAGATCTCCAGCATTGTTGAAAATCTGCCTACACATCAAATTTCAAGCCACTGGAAAACCCGTGGAATTCGTCCTATTTCCTGCGAGAGTGAATAGGCCTGATTCATGATTTTTTTCGACTTTTTCTCGATTACTATAACCCAACGAAGCAAAGAACTGTGTTTGTTCTCGTCACCAGAGAGCATATAAATATTTTCTTTAAACCTGACTAGTATACTATTTCTATAGTAAAACCAACTAGATGCACCAGTGTATCAAATTAATTTTATTTTGGAAATGACAATCTACATGTTTCGGACGATCTTTCCGTCCATCATCGGGAGTTCAAGACTGTACATACAGCAACAGGAATTTGTCAAACTGCTGTATGTACGGTCTTGAACTCCTGAGGATGGACGGAAAGACCGTCCGAAACATGTAGAGGGTTATTTCCAAAATAAGATTAATTTGATACACTTGTGCATTTAATTGGTTTTACTGTAGAATAATATTACGATGAACGTCAAACCTGACCAGTATACCTCTTGATAGAACAAACCAGCATTCCTGTGAACCATTATGAATTGAGACGTCATAATTTAAATGTTGAAATAACAGTGAGAATTTAAGAACGCAAGAAAAGCAAGATATATATACGTAATATTATGGAGCGATCGTGTAAAGTCGATACTTCCTCGGTTACCCTGATAGTCGGGTGCCATTTCAATCGAAGACAGCACTTCTGTGACGATATAACTTCACCGGCAATAATAATACATAAATAGGTATTTATAAAAAGTGCTCGACATTTTACGTTTTAAAAAATTTTGTATTCACTCGACAGTTTTTCATAAAAATCTACAATATCGTATTTCAATGGAATTCCTCAAGTAAAAGCAGCTCCAACCCATGAGGACAGAATGACGGACGGTCATTAAGACGCTATCAGGCGTTCTTTGCGACAATGCGAACGCTCCTAAGAACCTATGAACTGTGGAATTGTGCGGGTAAATCCGTATTTGGTTCTCTTGGATTTTTAAACAGTTTCTTAGTCCGGTAGGTGGCACCAGATATTCGGAGGAACACATTAGATCCAACTTCAGCTTTAATTAAGGCAGAACTACAAAATCTGACGGCCTGAATGTAGGTTATTTATTGAAATCTTTATCAGTCTCTCGTGCGTATAGCTTTAAGGCGACAGGAATATGAGTCGGGAATACGAAATAGGCTGAAAGAAGAAGACAGCGTGTTATTTTATAGATCTGTTCTGCTTTCTTCCTAGATGTTTCCAGAACGTCACGTGTAGGTTTTAGTAACATATGACTCTCCGACGGATATTCGAACCAAGAAACTCAGTAACAAAATGGAGTGCTAAATTACTTCGACGTAGAATATAAAACCTTGACAAAACGTCGTTTCAGTGTCCCTTAGCCACATCAGTGACGGGTCGTTCTATATAACGTGTCCAGCTTTAGCGTGTTAGACAAACATAAAAGTCTGCAAATGTCCGACAACCTCAATACGTAACTGAAAATAAACCGAAATAATTGAGTAGAGCCCTCTAGGCGCTACTGGGCAACAAAGCGAAGCGGCAATGAGTCTCGAAGAATGCAGTACATTCAAATAGAATATAGTGGAAACATACATTTGTTCTGAGTAGGAAGTTACTTTTTCCGAGAGATTGGTGTGGGAGTTCAAGAAGAAAACTCTTATGGAAATTTTATCATACTCTTATAACTATATATCATAATTGTAAAACAGACTGTTGTCGCGTAAGGTTATAAAATGTTGCATTTCATTTGTGTATAAAGTTTGGCAGCAATTTGTGACGAATCACATTATGGAATGCATCATACCTTGATATGTCGAATCTTCTAACATACACGTATGAGAATAACATGACACATGCAACACATGTCATGCACTGTCTGCAAAGATAAACACAACGAAATGAACTCGGATTTAAGATTTTGTAGCCCAATTTTAATACAAACAGCTGCCACAAAAATAATCTTATTTGTTTTTGTCCTTTATAAACTGAAATGTACAGCGTGCAGAATATAATAATAATATTTATTTACTGCAACTGGGTTGTTACCCGGTGGCAGTGGTTATTTTACATGTAAACAAAACATGAAATTGCTTACTACTAAATTTAAGTCGGGAGGGTTACACGAGACTTTAGCTATAGAATATCCTTTTTCAAATTCATGAAAATTCGTTGTTCGGTAAAAGCATTGTTAGGGTAATTGCAACCAATATATATAATAAAGCCATCAAAATTAAGATTTAGGCCCTTTTGTATATGACGCCGGGTGTTGTGATAGATACGTATCGATGTTTCAGAGGAACGTATTTATCTCATCTTTAGAATCAAAGGAACAATATACGTTCTCCGGAAATATTACTTATCTACAAATACAAATTACACGGCATCATATTCCGAAGGTCGTAGTATCAAAGAAGAGAAAGCTGCAATGGATGACCATATGGAATGGCCACGCATCCCTTGATACGCCTTTTTACCCTCAGGTCGGAATGCATTGTGTCCTATCAGATGTAAGGCCATGTTATTTCGTACTTATTTGCCTGAGTCCTTGACGTCACATTCTAGAAGTCAGAAAAGTACATAACTACCAACATTACGACTCAAAACTCGTAAAGTAAATTCTTCCACCTATACACTATCGTACTATTAACCAAAACGTACGGTCACCAGAATTCTATAGGAGGGAAAAATTTGCATTAACATTCAACATCTTGAATTTGAGAAATTATGGCCATGTATTAAATTCTGAAACTGTTTCGAAGTAGAGATTCATTAATATTTTTATTTCTTTTAAACTAGAATACTTATTAGAAATACTGGAAAAAAGGAGCTTGCTTTTGCTGACTGAACGTCAGTTCAAATACATTTACTTGGAAATCAACAGAATGCCCTAGTTTAAAAGCTCATACGTTTAAGGCTTAAGGGTATTTGGTAGTTAACTGTCTTTGTAATGACTTAATGAAAAGTGTCTGGTTGTCCGGAAAAACCACTCGTGTACAGAAAATTCATTGTGGGAAATGGCAGTTATTTGATTACATGAAACCTACAAAGAGAGAAATTTATCTGTTATAGGATTACGAAGGTTTGTGTGTTGGTACACGAACGTCTGTCAGAAAATTTACATGGCGTATAATTTCGCAAATAAAGAACTCACGTGGTGAATATATCAGGGGACTTGGCCACCAAACACTGTCAGTTCTTTCCAGGGTTAAAGCAAAACACTGGCTGCCACAAAATTAAAGGTAGCTGCGCATTTCCAACAGCTGTTTACATGTTTGCTTGTACAGACGACCGGGACTTCGATCAACAGAGAGTGGAAAATCTCGCGCAACGATAGACTAATGCCTGGATTATGGTCGGAAGTATGTGGGAAGGGGTGGGGGGGAAGCACAATAATACTACAAGTGTTCTGGTTAGAGTTGGGAGTAAATAACTTGAAATATACACATTGTAAATCTACATTCTGTTCGACCGTCCTGTGTATGGGAATATATATACGTATATATATATATTAATAACGTTAGGATCGTCAAAGTACGTAGGTTACTCGGAAAGTAAGTACCGTCTGCGCATATCTCTCACGCATCCTCGAGACTGTCACTTTGCGCATGTGCAGTGACTTCCTCTACCAATTGAGAAACCACAGACGCTATTTCATGAAATTCGTGTTATGTTTGTGTTTGTTCCTGTGCGTTAAACCTGTTTAAGACAACTGAAGGGACCGCCGACTGTGAAATACGGCCTGTAATTCGTTTTTTGAACGCTAGAAATGTGCTACCAAGTCAGATTCATCATCAGATCTGTCAAGTGTATGGTGACAATGCGATGAGTGATGGCATGGTTAGGAAATCAGTTCGGATGTTCAATGAAGGACGAAAGATGTTGCACGATGAGGTGCGGAGTGGGCGCCCATCTTTGGTGAATGATGATTTGGTGCGTAAGGTCGACGAAAGAGTGCGTGTCGACAGATGTTTCACAATTTCTGATCTGTCCCTGCACTTTCCTCAGATTTTAAGGACTCTACGACATTGTCAGTAGTCATTTGGGTTATCGGTGGTCTCATTCTATGAGAAGGGTATACAAAAACATGTGCCCCGCTACGGGAAGTGCCTCAATAATAGCGGCGAATATGTGGAAAAATAGTTTGAAGAATGTATAATCTGATAACAATAAAACTTTATAGGAAGCCTTACTCGATTTTTTTCACAACGAAGCGGTACTTACTTTCTGCACAAACCTCGTACAAACTAATCTCAGTAACACTAACAGAAAACAAATCCAAAAGTCCTACCTGCTCATGCTATGAATTTGGATGAAGCAGGACCTAATATAAGGAGCTAACAAAACTGTACCTAAGGGCAGCTATAAAATGCGTTGTCAGAGTTCTGAAATTCCATCCTATTGGAGGAGCAATGAAGCAGTTACAATGGACAGACGGCCTAAACACACACTCTAGCAATAATTTCCCCAGTACATTGCTATATCATCGGAGGAACGCGCCAGTGTATGGGATGCAAAAGTGGCTTAATTTTGCATTACACGTCCCCCTAAAATTACTTCCTTGACAACAAACGTTAAAAATACTTCCCAATATAGGGTATTTTTTTGTGTCCCAAGCCACTTCTGTGCAAGAAATTCTGCAAACAATAACTATGCGCCCCTCTGTCAGCCTTTGTGGTCAAAAACAGCGTCCTACATGATGGGAGTTGATAAAACATTTCTTTAATTAAAACTCTAATAATAAGACATGACTCGCCTAGAAGCTGCAGAGATGCGCCTTCTAAGAAATGTTACGGGATACACAAGACTGGATAAAATAAGAAACCAAGTCATAAGAAAAGAACTAGAGATCTCTGGAATACAAGACGTGAGATTCAAATACAAATAAAATTGGATCAACCGCCTTGAAAGAATGGACAAAACTAGACTCCCGAAACACGCCCTCGACTACAAACCTCGAGGAAGAAGAGATCGTGGACGCCCCAGGAAACGATGGCAATGCGTCGATGACGTAAGAGGTCAAACGATCTAATCCATGCAGGAAGATGATGATGATGATGATGATGATGATTAATAAGAAAGAATGAATGTTCGTTTCTTGCTGTGTACTAACGTTTATGAGGTTAAGTGCTCTTTTTCTCTTTATGTTGTTTATGTAATTTTTAAAGGGAAGAAGATGCCATAAATAAAAATAAAAATTATATCAGGTGATAAAACAGACGTTATTCTGGAAGAAAATATAAGGAAAGGTAAATATATCTTAACGTCGGGATATAGGAAGAAATCAAAACGTCATAACTAATAAATCCTTCAAACCCACGGCAAAATTTAAAATTTAGAAACGTCACCAACAAACCAAAATTGTAGTAATTTCGCAATATATTAAATATGCGTTACATATATATATATATATTAAAAAATAAATTAAAATAAATTAAAAGATAATTTTACCTACTGTCTAGTTTGGTATAAAATTTTCTCTCTCAAAATAAGTTAAACGATAAATTTTTAATGTTCTGAATCGAAGTGAAAATTTCTCTTCCAAATTACAGAAAGCATGGGACGAGAGCGGCGTGTGGCAGGCTTGGAATGGAAGTAGAAAAGTAGAATAAATGCGTATTTCTGCTGGAAAACATGAAAGAAAAACAGGCTACTTTGTTGACCTAAATATAGACAGTCAGTAATATTAATATAAACCTTCAAATGATAGACGGGAGGGAGATGGACTGAAGGTCATGTGCCTCAGAATATGGAACATGAAAAACTTATAACTGGATTACAAAAAATAACTGAAATTTCTTTAACTGACTGAACAATTTTCAGTTTCGCAGAGAGGAATTAGCTCCGCGCAAATATCCAGTTAGAAAAATATCGATTGTTAAATTTACTAAGTAATAATTTGAAAATAATGTGCAATAACACGCCACTTAATTTCGTAAAACAATTTAATTCTCTAAATACGGAACATTATTTTGGAATGAGCAACGGACATTTTAGCTAGTACGTGACAAATTTCATAACTTGGTTTTTATCTTATTACAAAGAAAAAAGTATTTCATTCGACTGCATAAATGTGTGACGTCAGGATATAATTTTGCTCATTAGTTGAAAGAAAGTTTCTAATGCCATTCAATATAAATTTTGTTTCGTCAGCCTCAGAATCTCTGCAAAGACTACGGTTTCTGCACTTTTATTAATGGTGTTTGTGGAGGTTGAGTTATACGGCTCCATCGCTCACTCCCCTTCTCCTGTCTGTGACATAAACATTATGTACCAGACGAGGAAACTGATGTTGCATTCTCAGTTTATTGACTTGTCTAACCGTTTCTTTGTTCGAATCACTATGGTCGCCCATTTTTGCTTTCTGAACGCCAAGATGGAAGCTTTTAACAAATTGACTGAACAATTCAAAGACATACAGTAAATTGAATTACATTCACGTGCATGTGTAACAACCCAAAGTACTTCTTCCTTATGTCATTGTGTTAAAGCACCGTGCAGTCTGGTGTGGGTTACAAAGTTTTCGGGATATCTATACTTTGAAATTTATCCTGAAAATATAAGCAGTAGAGTCCTCCGAAATATTAATGCCTGCACACTAGACTAGACGCTACCATAATCCAGAACACCACATACGAGAACTTCCACGGCGGTAAAACCCCATAATCGCCCACAGTGTGACTCAAGCACGTACATTCTCCTAGTAAACCAGAAGTAGATTAGGCCTCTCTGAGCCTGAAGAGTGTGTCGACTTTTGAGGTAGGTTTGTTTTCAGAAACTATATATGTTAATCCTCTGTCCTCTATATGATATGTATAAGCACAAGTAAATAATATACACTCTACAATTATTTACTAAATTCAGTGTCTATGCAGGTAGCTACGATTTGTTATTTTTTAGTACCTTTACAACTTCCAATCCGTGCTCTTCACATGGACCGTAAATTGGGAAAAAATACTGGCGCCTTTTAATATCGTTCACGAAATTTTGTCTGGTAAAAAAAAAAAACTTCGAAGCTGTATATATTTTTTAAGGAATGGTTGACGAAAACAATCAGAAACAATGAGGCAAGCAAGCGAAATATTTTGGTGTGGTAATTTCTCAAGTGCAACTCATGTGACACTTGTAGACACACACAATAATAGGAATAAACATTGCCTAATAAGACCTAGAACAACACCAAAACATACAGATAGCGATGTGAACAGTATGTTGCAACATACGTAAGTCAAGACGCTTCAAAATTACTGTTAATAAACAATTACATTAACGCGCGATTTTAGAAATATTCAGCATACAGCTTAAGATTTTAGGAAAGTAACATATCTTTGATGTTTGTGTGACCGTGCATCATTGATACAATAATATAAACAACAAACTAGATACAATAATGACAGTTTATTAATAATTTCAATCAGCTCAACATGTTTCGGGCGATAGTTTCGCCCATCCTCAGGAGCACTAGACTGTGTTTTTACAGTTTATGGCAGCATCGTCGGTGCTTAATACCATAAGCTGTAAAAACACAGTCTAGTGCTTCTGAGGATGGGCGAAACTATCGCCCGAAACATGTTGAGCTGATTGAAATTAGTAATAAATTGTTATTGTTTCATCTAGTTGGTTGTTTATATTATTGTAACATATCTTTGCCTGTTAAGAACACTGGACAGGGTACTGGAACCTGACATACTAAATTTCGGTTGCAATACAATCCACACATTGAAATACAAAAGGACTATGAAGAGTACTCTTTACTGTAGACTTATATAAATTGCTAAATTTTCAGAGGGATCTAATTCATTACGCAGTCTGTCTCACGAGGGATCCATAGTCTCTTCCAAAGAGTATTCTATAGAACGTGCGATCTTTACTCGCTCATTCAAATTTCGGCACCTTCTCTTTTCCTTAAGGTCATCCAGATGCCGTTTAAGTCTACTTTATTGTCACCTCGTCCCTCGTATCTTCCCTTCAGAAACGTGTTGTAGGGCAGTTCTTGATCAAGAAATGACTTATCACATTAGCATTCCTTCGTTTTACTGTGTATGATGTTACCTTCGAATGGATATATTGCCTCAACGTTCTGGATTACAGAACTGTTGTCTGTCTTCTGTCTTGACTATAGTCTTCCTAGCAAACGTCTGAAAACCCAAAACTGAAAACTGAAGTCCTTCGAAAGGCAACAAATATTTATCGGTTAACAAGGCGTAACATCTCGGAAGAATTAAAAACCTTCAGCAACCGTTGTTATATGGATCTTAAATGTCGCATTCACATCTCGCTTTGACGAATTATTCTTTGGGAAGCTGCAAGAAAATAGCCCTTTTTCAGGGATAAGTGTACCTGCTGTAAAAATACAAAATTAATAGCGAAATTCTAAATTAAAATTATTCATATGAATATTGCTTAAAAGTTCATTTCACACTTCAGAGTGAAAATACGCAGTCGTGATTACGAAAAACAATCCTTTAACTCCGTTTAAAGAAACAGTCGCTGTTTATCGTAGGAATTGGGCGTAGAATGTATCCTAATAGAAACTGCGAGCAAAATGCACAGTCTTCTTCTTAAAGTACAGTGTCTTCTAGCAGTAAGTTAGCACTCTATTATCAGAGCGACACTCTTTCCGGTCTTGATAACCACCTGCTGAAGCAGTAACATGTATGTTCACCCATGCTAGCACGAGTCACATTTCAAACTGCTGGTTGACTGGTGGGTTCACGATAACTGACACTTCTTTACAAACACCTACTGAATTATTTAAGCTTCTACTTGGCTATTCATAACATGATGCTTTCATGTTGAATACAGGAATCTGAAACCAGAAACTCGGCTGCAGGCTGCGTAGATCCATGTATAAGACTTCTTTGCCGTTATTTTTCCAGGCTGCATCAGACACCCCTTTTGTAGTTTAAATGCTGGTGTCGTTACACAGATTCGTTCAGAATGGTGGATTACATAACCCTGGGATATATGCAGTGATGCTACATGCTAATATCCCTGTTACTACTTAATAATGGGAAGAGTAGTATTGCGCATGTTCCGTACTGACGCGTAATCTCAAATAATTGCAAAATCTGACGTGTTGAGGCTTGTTGTCTTAGCCGCTCTATAGTTGCACAGATTAGATATGCTTGGAATTTTATGGCACCTCGTACAAAGTAGTGTTATTGTTATATTCCAGTTAATGAAAGTAGTCTACCTCTTTACTTCTTAGCATCAACTTTATGGACAATCTACTGTGGCTCAGCCGTAATAACGAGGGGTGTGAGAAAGAGTTTGGCATACAAGTATCTGTGAAAAAAATGTCAAACGTTTGAGCGTGCTGATCATAAACGCGATGAAAACTGAAACATAAAATCAAAGTTCGCATTTACTCTTGTTCATACTCGTTTCGTATAGTTTTCAATGCAACAGAAACTCTAAGAGAACAGTGGAAAAACAATTTGCTTTCAAAATTAAAAGAATGCGCATTCTGTTCTGTGGCCAAAAAATAATGTAATAAGAATAAAGGTAAGAATTCCAGAAATAATAGCGAAAAAATGGAAAGTAACAGAGGTGCTTATTCCCTCGTACTCTACAACGGTAACAGGCAAAAACCTGACCAGAGCTCAAAGCAAATGCTTTTGAGTACTCAGATAATGAGCTATTAAAGTTTTAAAAAGATTTAGTTGCGTAAGATAACTTTAATAACTAAAGGTTGTTCTAACATGATAACGTATATGGGATACTAATACAGGTGAAATATATACATACGAAAATTACCATCCATATTACAGCCAGCCGTTCTGTGGAAATTTTAAAGTACTCAACGATTAGAAAAATAGTGGATAGACGAGGGTGGAGGAAGCTACATAGTGCGGATGTTTATAATTTGTCCTCTTCACCAGATGTTACTCGACAATCGAATAAATGAAAGAGAGATTAGAGAAACACAAGAATCTTACGCATATTTTAATAAGGCAACTGAAGAGTACAGACTGTGAGAAGAAGACAGAACAACATTAAAATGGATCTTACGAGTTCTATGGTGCGATATCGTGGACCAGATGTATCTGACTCAGAACAGGGATCAGAGATGAGCTGAAACCAGTAATTACTTTTGTATTCATTAAAGGGCAGAGAACACTTTGACCAGCGAAGCAAATATGAGGTTCTGAAAGACAAATATGTCTCTCAAAGGGAAGGTCTTCTCTTTCCTTCAGTTTTGACTGAATCTCAGTACTCAATCTTCACCTACACATCCATAATACCAGCACCGCCCATCACTACTCATTCTTCACCTACACATCCATAATACTAGCACCGTCCATCAGTAATCATTCTTCATCTACACATCCATAATACCAGCACCGCCCACCACTACTCATTCTTTACTTACAAATCCATAATACCAGCACCGTCCATCAGTAATCATTCTTCATCTACACATCCATAATACCAGCACCGCCCATCAGTACTCATTCTTCACCTACCGATCCATAATAACAGCACCGTCCATCAGTAATCATTCTTCATCTACACATTCATAATACCAGCACCGTCCATCAGTACTCATTCTTCACCTACACATCCATAATACCAGCACCGCCCATCACTACTCATTCTTCACCTACACATCCATAATACCAGCACCGCCCATCAGTACTCATTCTTCACCTACACATCCATAATACCAGCACCGCCCACCACTACTCATTCTTTACTTACACGTCCATAATACCAGCACCGTCCATCAGTAATCATTCTTCATCTACACATCCATAATAACAGCACCGTCCATCAGTACTCATTCTTCACCTACACATCCATAATACCAGTACCGCCCATCAGTACTCATTCTTCACCTACACATCCATAATACCAGCACCGCCCATCACTACTCATTCTTCACCTACACATCCATAATACCAGCACCGCCCATCAGTACTCATTCT
>Ga0123355_10005049_pt1 | contig 19223 bp, 16 predicted proteins | sample TergutEmb28metaG_3_FD_89872 | JGI IMG/M metagenome (GOLD analysis project Ga0123355, IMG submission 89872) | Embiratermes neotenicus P1 segment gut microbial communities from Petit-Saut dam, French Guiana - Emb289 P1 | ecosystem: Host-associated > Arthropoda: Insects > Digestive system > Gut ... | reverse complement strand
GCGATTCACTGTCGATTAATGCTTTTGATGGGCTTTGATAGGGTTTTTTCTTCCTTTTCAAATGGTTACTCTCAGTAACCTTTTGATGTTTTGTTTACTTTGTTGATTGCTTTGTGGCTACGTAGCGTTATTCTATTACATAACCGTTACACTGTTATAAAAATTCAAATCGTTTCAAATCGTTTACGGAAAGTAACGAACTGGCCCTGTCTCATGCAACAGGACAAACGCATGAAATTTTTTTGCTTTTAGAGTCGCAGACTTAAATCATTTTGTGAAACCCTCTTCCACAAATGCAAAATTGACGATCGGGAGCGTGGCGAATAGTCGCTTTTTTCCACAAGCAACTCGATAAAACACCAAAGGAGCGCAGCGGCGACGTCTTTTATCGAAGGGCAATCTCACTGATTGTCTATTGCACCAATGTTGTGTATAATAAACAAAATATATCATAAGTCAAAATTCACATAATCGGAGTGCTGTAATGGGATGGCTGGTAAAAAAACCGGAGTTTTATAAGACTTTATTAATGCTGGCAATTCCTATGGCATTACAAAGCGTATTGTCTGTAAGTGTTAACTTGGCAGACAGTATAATGGTAGGGCAACTTGGCGAAACGGCCGTGGCTGGGGTAATGGTAGCAAACCAAGTCCAACATATTCTAACTTTTTTGGTCATGGGCATTTCTGCCACTCTTGTTGTTATTGCAGCACAATACTGGGGTAAAAATGATACCAACAGTGTAAAAGCCGTAATTGCAATTGGCTTAAAAGTGGCTCTGGGCATAAGCTTACTAGTTAGCATCGGGGTTCTACTTTTCCCCGCTGCTGTATTACGTATTTTTACAAATGATATAGGTGCAATAGAAGAAGGTACCCGCTACATACGCATTTTGGCCTTTTCTTATGTGTTCTTCTGTCTTACTCAAATTTTGATGGGTGCAATGCGCTGTGTGGAAGTTGTAAAAATAGGCATTGCCGTATCCTTATCAACTTTAGTAATTTCTGTATTGGGGAATTACTTACTTATTTTTGGCAACTGGGGCTTTCCTGAATTGGGCATACAAGGCGCGGCAATTGCTACATTAACTGCCCGTATAATGGAAGCTGTTATTATGATAATATACGTACGCTTCATAGATAAACGGCTGAAACTGCGTTTTATGGAGTTAATAAAAACAAACAAGCAAATTTTAACAGATTTTTTCCGCTATGGCTTGCCTGTTATGTGTGGCGATATTTCCTGGGGAATGATTGGCACGTTAAAGGTGTCTATTCTGGGGCGTTTGGGGGAATCTGTTATGGCGGCGAATAGTATTTCTGTTGTGATGTATTCCTTTATAACAGTACTGGTTTGGAGTGCCTCTGGCGCAAGCGGGGTAATAATAGGCAAGACTGTTGGCAGCGGAGATTATGACTTGGTAAAGCAATATGCAAGAACCATGCAAATTTTGTTTGTTGGCTTAGGGATATTAGCAGGTCTTTCGCTTTTTGTCTTACGGGACTTTTTTATAGCACAGTTTAATTTTTATGACGAAACACAAATTTACGCACGCCAGTTTATGACGATACTTAGTATATCCGTAATTTTTACTTCTTATCATGCGCCGTGTTTTACCGGGATAATACGTGCCGGTGGAGATACTAAGTTTGTATTTATTGTAGATACTATTGTTAGCTGGTGTTTTGTGCTTCCGCTTGCGTGGTTGGCGGCGTTTGTATTTAATGCTCCGCCTTGGGTTGTGTTTTTATGTATTTTTAGTGATCAGTTTTATAAGTGGATTATTGCGTTTATTAAGACTAATAGGTTTAAGTGGATTATTGATTTGACTAGGGCGGAAGTTGGTTAAGGTTGGAGGGATTCGAATGAAAAAGCGGACTTGTGTTGTTTTTGCCATATTGCTATTAATAAATACTGTTGTGATATATGCGGATAGCTGGCCTCATTGCGAACCGTTTTACATTATATCTGAAGACGGAATGCGTGTGTTTCATTTCACACCAGAAGACGACACTTGGCGGGAGTGGGGAGAAGATAGAGAAACTTTTCCTACAGGAGTGTATTACAACACAACCCCTCCCGAGCTGATTTATGGAGCAAGCTTCCCAAATACTCCAATTGGAGCAGTTAGATTTGTTTTTTCTTCAGACATGCAATATTTTGCTTGGTTCCCAGAGGCAAATGCCGTAGGACATGAAGATGCTACCAGAGCTACTGCAATATTGTTTTACGCTAATGGAATCATGCAAAGGCAATACATGGTTTCAAATCTTGTGCGTGATTTAAGCATGGTGATATGGACTGCAAGTACAGCCGGATGGCAGGGGAGAGGCACGGACTTTGACTCGGTAGCGAATGTGTTAACTATAACAACACGTGATAGTGTAACATATCAATTTGACATTACAACTGGTGGGATTATTAATGTCGCATATGAACCGCCTAATATCAGTGAAGATTTAAGCAGCACCTGCAATTCGTCAGTTATTGATGAGGTTAATGATGTTACTAATGAACTGCATATTTACAGTGAAGAAATGAGTAACGACGACAATTTATTAGAAGATGACGCAACAAACCCCATCGTCGAACTATTCCAAAACATCTGGTCTTTACTCACACGATTTTTTATACCAATACTAATCGGCATAACAGCAGCAATAATATACGCAACAATACAAAAGCGTTTGAAAAAGAACAAAGACGCAAACATTCCCAAATAACTTCCCATAAACTCATACACAAAAAGGAGAAATAACCAATGGGCGAAAGCATGAAAGGCATGAAGCGCACGCACTACTGCGGGCAAGTTAACGAAGAAATGATAGGTGAACAAGTAACTGTAATGGGCTGGGTAAACAAACGCCGCTACCTTAGTGGCCTAATATTTTTGGTAGTACGGGACAGAACCGGCCTGGTACAAGTTGTAGTAGACGAAAAACGGGTATCTCCAGACCATTACCAGCTTGCAAAAGAGGTAATAAGAGGCGAATTTGTTATTGCCGCCGTAGGCACCGTAATTGCCCGCACGCCAGAAAATGTTAACCCAGATATGGCAACAGGCGCAATAGAAATAGACGTAACCGACCTGCGCGTACTTTCAGAGGCGGAAGTCCCACCTTTTCAAGTATCCGACGAAGACGTGGCAATGGACATGCGCCTCAAATACAGATATATCGACCTGCGCCGCCCGGAAGTACAAAAAATCCTTCAACTACGCCATAAAATAGCACGTGTCATGCGAGAATACCTCTCCGACGACGGGTTTATAGAAGTAGAAACACCAATACTAATTAACTCTTCCCCAGAAGGCGCACGGGACTATCTTGTGCCGTCCAGAACGCACCCTGGACAGTTTTACGCTTTACCGCAGTCACCTCAGCAAATGAAGCAAATCCTTATGGTATCCGGCTTCGACAAGTATTTCCAAATAGCAAAATGCTTCCGGGACGAAGACCTTAGAGCAGACCGTCAGCCGGAATTTACCCAGCTGGATATTGAACTATCCTTCGCAGACGAAGAAGATGTTATGGCCATGACCGAAGGCCTTGCAGCCCGCATTATGAGCGAAGTTATGGATTTAGAAATCCCAAAAAACTTCCCACGTATTACATGGAAAGAAGCTATGGAGCGTTTTGGCTCCGACAAGCCAGACACTCGCTTTGGTATGGAGCTAAAAGATATTTCTCATATGGTAAAAGGCGTGGACTTCCAAGTATTTTCTTCTGCGTTGGAAAGTGGCGGTAGCGTACGCGGCATTTGTGCCGAAGGCTGTGCTGCGTTACCACGCAAGCAAATAGATGCCTTTGTGGAACTAGCAAAAACCCATAAAGCCAAAGGTCTAGCTTGGATAACCCTGTCGGAAGACGGCACGATAAAGTCCACAATTTCTAAGTTTTTTACGGAAGAGCAATTGTGGGAAATTGCAAAATATTTCGGTGCAAAAGCCGGGGATGTTATTTTCCTATGTGCAGACCAAACGCCTATCGTATACGATGCGCTGGGTGCCGTGCGTCTTGCTGCCGCAAAATGGAAAGGTGCCATTCCGGAAGGGCAGTTCAACTTCCTATGGGTTACGCATTTCCCATTACTTGAATATTCCGAAGAAGACGACCGTTATTTTGCCGCTCATCACCCGTTCACCTCCCCGTTGGAAGAAGATGCGCACATGTTAGAATCCAACCCCGGGCAAGTTCGCGCAAGAGCTTACGACCTTGTACTAAACGGCAATGAAATTGCGGGGGGCAGCATTCGTATACACCAGCGGGACTTGCAAGACCGCATGTTTGCCGCATTGGGCTTTACGCCGGAAACTGCAGCAGAGGGCTTTGGCTACTTCCTGGAAGCGTTAAAATATGGCGTGCCACCGCATGGGGGCATTGCATGGGGCTTTGACCGTTTGGTCATGCTGCTAACCGGTGCAGATTCGATAAGAGAAGTTATCGCTTTCCCTAAAGTAAAAGACGCATCTTGCCCAATGACACATGCGCCAAATGAAGTTGACCCAGCACAACTTGCCGAGCTTGGAATTAAAAAGGCGGAGCAGGAATAATGCAGTATTTGAAAGCAAGTGAGCTGCAGTTTGACCCAAGGCCGCAAATGTCTAAAATTTTTTCGGAAGGTTTTTACGACCATGGGTTAAAAATGCTGTGTAAAGACAAAGACGAACTCGCCAGAGCTACGGCACACATTTTTCTGCTAGAAAATTTTTATGTTGCGGTAGAAAATGAAAGCGTCATTGCAGCATTTGTAGGCTGTACCGCCAAAAAGCCGCCACCAATTGCTTTGGATAAAAAAATTCTACGCCAGGAAATGGGCTTTTTCCACGGTAGCATATTTTATTTTATGCTAAACAAAGTTGTAATACAAAAACCCTACCCGTTTAACCAGCCGCCCCAAGCTGCTTCTATAGAATTTGTGGCTACAGCACAAGAGTATAGGGGCAAGGGTGCGGCGTTTGGGCTGCTTTCATATGTAATGGATGTTGAGCCGTACAGCGAATACGTATTAGAAGTTATAGGCATAAACACCGCTGCAATCCGCTTGTACGAAAAGCTGGGATTTGTAGAGTTTATGCGGGTACCAGCCCCAAAAGGCAGCGGGTTAGAGCATTTTGTTTATATGAAAAAGGAAATGTAATTTTGGTTTACAATATTCAACTGATCCGTATTTGCGATCAGTTGAATTTATTCATAATTTCATACAATCAGAAAGGCTGTGAAAATCATGCCGCCGGATAACATAGCACCGGACATTTGGTTCCCTAATTTACGAATTTTCTTTACAAACGTTCCGCAGCATCTTGTTAGTATTTTTGGTTTTGATATTTATTGGTATGCCGTATTTATTATCCTTGGCATAGCGGCCGCTTATTTCCTTGCTTGCTGGTATGCAAAACGCACAGGGCAAAGGGCAGAAGACTATACAGACCTGCTAATGCTTGGTGTGCCCATGGCGTTTATTGGGTTGCGTACGTATTACCTGATTTTTAACTGGGGGCTATATCGTGGGCAACCGTTTTTCCGTACTATTTTTGACATCCGCGGCGGCGGCTTGGCCATATATGGTGGGATAATTGGCGCACTTTTGGCCGGAGTTGTAATGTCTGTGTACAAAAAAATCCCGTTTACACGCTTTGCGGATACTTGTGCACCATCGCTCTTGCTTGGGCAAATTATAGGCCGCTTTGGCAATTTCTTTAACCGGGAAGCATTTGGCGGGTATACAGACAGCCTTTTTGCAATGCGTATTAGGCTAGACCAAGCTCGTGGGGCTATTCCGGCAGACTTACGAGAGACGGCTATTTATGCGCAAGGTGTGCATTATTTGCAGGTTCACCCTACGTTTTTGTATGAAGCATCGCTTAACCTAGTACTTATGGTTGCGTTGTTAATTTACCGCCCGTACAAGAAATTTGAGGGCGAAGTTATTCTTATGTATTTGTTGGGTTATGGGATAATTCGCTTTTTTGTGGAAGGATTGCGTACAGACCAGCTTATGTTCTTTGATACGGGGCTACCTGTTAGCCAGCTTGTTTCTGTGGTGTTTGCCGGGTTGTCATTAATTTTGATAGTTGCAGGGCGGATACCTAAGAGGTGGCGGCGGTAGGCTTGTATAGTCACTGCCCTGTAAAATCGTCCATTGTGGCGCAGTAATTTTTCTGCAATACAAGGAAATGACGACGTGGTGTGCTAGAGGCACACAAGGAGGAATTGACGCAGTAGTGCGGAAAAATTGCAAGTCACAGTGGACGGTTTTGCAGGGCTGTGACTATAATTCCAACAACAAAAAAAATAAGAACTGGTATCATGCCTGTTCTTATTTTTTTGGCTATTGGAATGGTGGAGGGATCCCTTTGCTAAGGCTGCTGTTGCTATACCGTTGGTCATATGTCACATCTTTTCCAAACCAATCTGGTGGAATAAATGTATTTGCCTCTTCTTCGCTATTAAACTCTACCTCAACTGTTGCAAGCCCTTTTAAACGGTCGTGATAAATGTCAAGTTCCGCAACAAAGCCATCTTCCAGAGGAATGTAGTGTCTATCTTTTATAATATAATAACCCGAAACCAGCCTCCACAAATTTTCAAACTGCTCCTTTGTTATTGATGATTCAAGCTCATCCCGGATCAATGATATACCATTCTTGAATGTGAATACGTATTTGTCGCCGATGCGGCGCAGCCGCAGTACCGGATCAGAAGATATATAGCCTTGAATTATTGCTTCTTTTTTGTACCTGTGTAAATTTTCGGGGAGTTGTTTTGGTAGAAATTTTCTTTCAATTTCTTTCATGAGTGCCACCTCTTCTTTACAAGAATAATTGCTATATCTTCCTTATCCATGAAAAAGTCGAATAACCCTTTAACAATGGTGCGCGCTTTTTTATCTCATTATGCGCACGCTGTCACGCCTCATTCTGTAGTTTTGCTGTAATATGTACAGAGGATTGAGCTTCTAAGCTCCTGACAGTTACTTGCGCAATTTGTATAAACAATATATTACACGCCGTATTTTGTCAATAAATAAATTAATGTTGCATGTGATTACAATAAGCAAGTTGTTAAAAAATATTTCTGTAATTTGCCTATTGACCCTGCGAGTCAATGATGATATAATTGACTCGCAGGGTCAGTCAAAAGGAGTTGATAACATGCAAGAAACCGAAAAATTCACCACCAACGAAGTTTTTCAAAAGTTTTTAGCCTTACCTGAAGAAAAACAAGAACGTATAATAAACGCCGCAATGAACGAGTTCCTATCCGGCTACAAAAATGCATCTACAGACAACATCGTAAAAAAAGCAGGAATTTCTAAGGGGCTGCTATTCCATTACTTCGGCACAAAGGAGCAGCTATATAACTTTTTAATAGACTATTCCATCAGCATTATGCAACGGGAATACTTCGACTTAATAAACATCCTACAGCCAGACATATTAGAAAGCGTTTGGCAATTATCCTTACTAAAACAAGACTTATCCGCACAATACCCCGCTATTTTCGATTTTATGACTTGTGCATTTGTAGATGCATCTACAAAAAATGAAAGCACTGCCGCTAACTTAGCAAGGTTTAACGCCATACAAGCAGATATTATGGCAAAAGTGTACGCCCACGCAGACACATCTCTTTTCCGAGAAGATATTAACCCAAAAACTGCAATAGAAATTATCACATGGACATTGCACGGCTATGCACAATCTAAAGTAAACATCGCCACCACCCCTGGGGAATCAATAGGCACAACCGCGCGGGAGAATTTCGGAGAGTTTTTGGAAGAGTTTCAGCTGATTTTGAACACATTACGGAAATGTATATATAAGGAGGATTCTCAATGATTAACAGCGTAGAAATTAACAATGTAACAAAAATGTTCGGCAAAACAGCCGCATTAAAAGGTGTAAACCTGCAAATTGCAGAAGGCGAAGTTTTCGCCTACATCGGCCCAAACGGCGCAGGCAAAAGCACAACCATACGTGTACTTTTGGGCATTTTGCAAGCAAGCTCCGGCAGTGTAAAAGTTTTTGGCATGGACGCATGGAAAGACGCAGTAGAAATTCACAAAAGAATCGCCTATGTACCCGGCGACGTTAACCTATGGCCAAACCTTACCGGCGGCGAAGTTATAGACCTATTTGTAAACCTGCGTGGCAGCCACGATAAAAAACTGCGCGAGCGGTTAATCAGGGACTTTAACCTAGACCCAACAAAAAAATGCCGCACATACTCCAAAGGCAACCGCCAAAAAGTAGCCCTTGTAGCCGCCTTTGCGTCGGAAGTAGACCTGTACATTTTAGATGAACCCACCAGCGGCCTAGACCCGCTAATGGAGCAAGTTTTCCAAGACTGTGTATTAGAGCAAAAAAATAAAGGCAAGGGCGTGTTCCTATCTAGCCACATAATGTCTGAAGTGGAAAGGCTTTGCGACCGTGTGGGCATTATACGTGCGGGGGAAGTTGTGCAAGTTGGCACACTAGACGAACTGCGCCACCTAACCCGCTATGTAATGAAAGTTTCTGCAGAGCGTACAATTGAAGGGCTGGATAACCTACCCGGTGTGTTTGATATCGAAAAAAACGACGGTTATCTCACATTCCATGTAGACACGGGCAAAATGGGGCAAGTAATCAGCCACTTAAACCAATTCGGAATTATCAAGCTAGAATCTGCGCCTCCTTCGTTAGAGGATTTGTTTATGCAGCACTACACCAAAACCGGTTGATAGGGAGGGACGGTAAATGTTTAACAACACAATAAAATTAACAAAATTTATGCTAAAGCGTGAGAGAACCACTTCCATCGCATGGATAGTTACCATGGTTGGTCTAAATTTAGTAATACTGCTTCTAATGGGCTTATCCCTTATGCCGGACGCAGAAAGCATTGCAGAATTTATGTCCATGATGTCAAACCCCGCACTGCTTGCCATGGTAGGGCCTGTGTACAGTATGGATGTTGCAACAATGGGAGCGCTATATACACTTATGATGTTCGTGTTTATGGGAATAACCATGGGCATAATGAACATTTTCCTGATTGTGCGCCACACCCGTGCAGATGAAGAGGCCGGGCGCTATGAAGTACTCCGCAGCCTGCCATGCGGGCGGCTTGCGAATGTAAACGCCGCAATGCTTACAGCCATTGTTGTAAATGTTGCAGCAGCAGCGCTATTCACATTAACCATGTGGCTTGGCATGAGCATTATTGGCGACACACATATGTACTACGAGGAATGGGAAATGATTGCAGCTACCAACCCTTGGTGGGACATTAGTGCAGCTCTTTTATGGGGTGCAACATTGGGGGCTATTGGTTTGGCATTTGCAGCAGTTGCCGCATTATTTAGTCAGCTATCTTCCAATTCACGTGGGGCACTTAGTTATTCATTTATTGTAATGGGCTTGTTCTACTTCCTGCGTGCAGGTGCAGATATGAATCCGGAAGATATGGGCCTCCTTGCGTTTTTTAGCCCACTAGGGTTAATGTCCCGCACGTGGGTTTATATTCACAATATTTGGTGGCCACTATTTGTTGTTTTGGGAATAGCCGGGGCATTTACAGCGCTTGCATACTGGACTTGCAGCATTAGGGATATAGACCAAGGCATTATCCCCTCCCGCCCGGGCAAGGCACATGGTGGTATTTTTCTAAAGTCTGCATTTGGGCTAAACTTTCGTTTGCTGCGCACCAGCATAATTGCATGGATACTTGTGCTGTTTGTAACCGGTCTTTCATATTCCACCGTGCTACAAGACATAGACACTTTTGTAGCCGGTAGTGACGCGTATCGTCAAATGCTACTTGCCCCCATTCCAGGGCTTTTAGAGCAAATTGAAACATACAACATGACAACAGAGCAAATTGCTGCACAAATGAATACCGTGCTTAACGCCTTAGGGTACAACATTATACAAATGTTTGCCAACATGATAGGGTTTGTAATGGCAATGGTTGCCACAGTACCGGTTGTGCTGTTTATTCTAAAAGCAAAAGGCGAAGAAAAAAATATTAGGTCAGAGCTGCTATTTGCCACACCCGTTTCCAAAATAAAATATCTTGTTGGATTTGCTGCAATTGCGTTTGTGTCCGCTGTTTTAATACAAGTAGCTCAAGCATTAGGACTGTTTTCTTTAGCACAGTCTGCGCTAGAAAACCCAGCAGACTTGCCACTTAGCTTCCTATTACAGTCTGCGCTTATGTATGTACCTGCTATGTGGGTGATGGGCGGTATTGCGGTGTTAGTAGTTGGGCTATTCCCACGGCACACCGGGTGGATTTGGGCGTACTTTGGGTTCACATTTTTTGCAATGCTGTATGGGCGCATGCTGCCTGGTCTTAACTGGATAGCCAATCTTACGCCGTTTGGATGGGTTCCGCAATTGCCAATGGATGAAATTAATTGGCTGGTGATGGCTATTATGTCGGTGATAGGTTTGGGCCTTACCGCCGCAGGGGTTTTCTTCTACCGCAGAAGAGATATAAATGTTGCATGATATAGTCATTTAACCCGAAAACGCCCACGCATAACTTGTAAATTTTCCGCAATGCTGCGCCGCCTTTTCTCAGACAGGTATAGCGGTTCGCCATAAGCGAACTAGTGATTGCGGCGGAATTGCAAAACAGGTTTCTAACACATAAAAAACCAACTGGTTTAAAACCGGTTGGTTTTTTAGCAATCCTACAAACTTGCATATAACAATTTACTTTTGCGCTGTCCGTTTTTCATATCTTTATAGCAAATTGGTTTTGTGTAGCCTCAAATTTCACCCGAGAACGCACATGAAGCCGTGCATTTCGGTCTCACCGTTGGCGCACTTGCGCCAACAATCGGACAACGCAAAATCAATTTGCTATAGAAGCGTCACTCTGCTATAACTTCGTCATTAACTAAGTGAGTTACAGTCCCGTCTCCGGCCCTTGCACATACCCCTCTTCCGTTAACGCAATAAGCGTCAGCAACCCGCCCCAGTGGTAAAATTTATCACTGTGTTGCAAATTACATCCCATGCCGTTATCTGCATGGTAATTTTCATGAACATGACCGTACATATTCCATTCCTTTAGTATCAGGTTTTTGCTTTTTTCCGCAAACTCCTTGCAGGCCTCTACCACGCAGCTTATATGCCTGTGTTTGCGCATTGCAATATACGCCAAATAATTCGTAGGAGCCCATATGCAGCCACGCCAGTAATTTTGCTCTGCATATGCAGGGTCATTACGTGCAATTGTGGGCATCATAAATTCTCCGTAAAATTCTTCGGAGTTGTAAAAATGGCCGTTTATTATCCGCTCTACCCGCCCGGGCGTTATTTTATCTGAAAATAATGCATAAAAATTAGTTGGCGAAACACGGCGGCTAAACTCGCCGGTATCCACCCGCTTATTAAGGTACATGCCAAACTCTTCGTCCCACATGTCTTCTAGCCCGTTTTTAGAAAGTTCTGCACGTTCCAATAGTTCTTCGGCAATATCTGCTTTGCGCAAAATAGTAGCAAGCTCCGCAAGAAATTCGCAATCCATAATATACAAACCTGTTAAGCCAACGTCGGCAAGTTCCATCATGTGTGTGTTTGTGTTAAATGGCATATCGTCATACATAGGGGAGTTGTCTAGCCCCGACTCTAGCGCAGCTCCAAGCCGCTGGTTTACGCCTTCTGTTTCCCAATGCATACCTTTTTTGGGCTCGTAGGGCGTGCTTCCCCAACACATTTGTCCGTTTGAGAGCCGCCTGTTTGCTGCAAACCAGCGGTTCCAGGTTAGCAGGTCGTCAAACACGTTGCGGACAAACCATTCTTCCCTGTAAATGCGGAAAATTTCACGCACGGCAAGTGTACCTACCGGCGGTTGAGAGCGGTCTCGACTCTTACCGTCGTCACACGAGCCAAAGTTTGGTATAAAACCAGCTTCGGTTTTTTCGTTTGTAATTGCTATTGCGTTTGCATAGGCAAGGTCTTTGTTTTCCACCATTGCCATCATTGCGGAAAAATATGTGTCCCAGTCGAACAATACGTAACCGCCCCAATATTTGCTCCACAAACGTGAAACGGGTGAGCAGATTTGCTCTTTCTCCGGTTCGTAAATTGTGTCCCAGGCAAGGCAGGTGCGCATGGCATTGTATGCCTCGGAAAGGTTGCCATATTTTTCGCATTGTTTTTGCACAATTTTCTTTTGGCTTGCCATTATTGGCTTAAGTTCTTCTGCCGATATAGCCTTGGTAGACACTGCTACTGGGTTTGAAAGTTCAACGGCAATATAGGGGGCAGAAAGGCCGGTGTTCATTTGTCTTACACTGGTTCCATCTGTGAAGACTTCTAAATCCAAGTCTGGAGTGTGCGCAAGTAGTCTGCCGTTTTCAAGGCATGTGTAACCAGGCCTATTCCAGAGTATTGCCAGTGAAATAAGCAGTGATGGTGGCTTTATGCCAATTTTTAATGGTGTAACAAGTACATATTGGTTGCTTTCAAACACTGCGCTTTCTATTTTGAAGCTGTGGCCGCTGCAATCCAGTGTCATTTCGGTGTATGTACCGTCGTAACTACGGGGCCCGGGGTGGATTTTTTCGTCTCTGTCGCCGGCTTTGCCTATTAGCGACTCTAACAGCAGGTTTGTTGTGCCGTATGAAGAATTGTAGAATTTGAAGCCTAGGCTTATTGCAATGGCTTGAGGCATATGCACATGGGTTAGTACAGAGTTATTGTAGTATGTGTTGAAGCCTTGTGCCATGGTCTGTTGAAGTTTGGATTCTGTCACTTGGTTCCCTCCTTTTTATATCTAGTGTACATCACTAGTATCCACGTTGCCTATCAACTACACGGTCTAAAGGGACATCATTCAAATAATTTTCTAAATTCCGTATAAAACTATTTAGAATTAAATCGACCGTTGCGCCACCACCATGGCTAACATGTGGTGTAATTATAACATTTGGCATATCCCACAAAGGACTGTTTATGGGCAGTGGCTCAGGTGTAGTAACATCAAGGCCCGCACCACCAACATGCCCATTAGCCAAAAATTTAATTAATGCATCTTGGTCTATTGATGAGCCCCTTCCTACGTTTATGATAATTGCACCGGGCTTTAGCGACGCAATTATATCACTTGAAATAAGTCCCTTTGTTTCCTGTGTTTCCGGTAAAGCTAATGCAATAATATCGGAATCATGAACCGCCTCATATAGCTGACTTGTAAGAAACAATGAGTCAATATACTTAGGACACTCTCTTTTATTACGCACAACCCCCCGCACCCTAGCACCCAAATTGTAGCATTGCCTTGCATAATTGTTTCCTATATGGCCCAGCCCTATAACACATACAGTGCTTTCTCTCATATTTTTTACAGCTCTCTGACGCTGCCATTTATGCTGTTCTTGCTGTCGAATGTATACTCCCATATTTCTCATCAACATTAGTGTTAAGGTTAACATGTGTTCCGACAAAAGGCTGCCATATGCATCAGCAGAATTAGTTAAAATTACTGATTTAGGCAAATCAATCTCTTCGTGTAGGACCTTTTCAACTCCTGCAGTTGATGTTTGAAACCATCTAAGATTTATTAACGACTTCATGATTCCAGGTAAAAATTGGGGGTGTGGATGCCCAAAAAGAATCTCACATCTTGCATAATCCGCAACTTCATAAGGCGGTGAAATATTAATTATTTCCCATCCTTTTGCCACCTCACGAACTTTACCTAACCTTTGCTCTGTTAATTGCCAAGCCGAAGGCCACGTCGTATCAATTGCTATAGATTTATTCATATACACACCATTTCTTATAAAAATTTTTCACCATCAAAACATGCAAGAAATTACATGCGTTTTACAAGCATGCTTTCATTGTGGCTCATAAGCAATCCATGTTCCGGTTTATATCCACGATTAGACAAAAAATCTTTATACTCCTTATTGTTGAATTTTTTTGTTGTATAATCGTCAATAATTATTAGATTAGCCGTCAATGACTCTAGGTGATTATACATCATCCTCAAGAGAGTACTTTCAGGAAAACAATAACTGTCTTTATCATCATCTCTACAGCTGTTACATACGTCGCAACGATAGCAGTCGGTATCTGCTCCTTTACTACACGGTAAGTTAAAACGCTTTAGTCGCTCTCTATTCATTTGAGACTTGTCTGGCTCCCCTCTACTTTCCTCAGAATCCCGCACAAAATCTTTTAAATAGTCGGAACAAACATCTCTGTATGTCATTACTAACGCTACCTTTACTGCTTTATCATGTGTTTTTATGGAAATATAATGGTTCGGCAATTCTTCTTTTGTAACAGCTTTAAAGCTTATAAATGAAAGCACTCGTCCGTCTGATGTAGTAATTACAATGTTATTTTGATTTAAAACCTTAGTTTTGATGCATATATTTGACTCAGATATAAGACTATTTTTTTCTAGTAACTTCTCAATGTCTTTTGCCATTGTGGTTCCATATTCAATCTTTGGCAAATGGTAGTTATAGTATTTATACATATAATAAATTTCCTTACTACCAAGCTCGTTATCACCCGTTTCGAAATAATCTTTATCAAAAAAGTTTTTACTAAACCATTTAAAGTTAGCTTTTTTATTCTCTTTTTTAAGGTAGGTTATCAAGTAATTAAATGTACTATTTCTGTTGTAGTTTATTTTAGTAAGAAAATGCCTAGACCATAGGTAGCCAAGGATGTGTTTTTTCGTACATACAAAACACATAGTGCGGTCAATTAGTTCCATTTCTTGTTTGTTTATTATTTTCTTTTTACGCAAATAACAAATATATGAAAAGTAAGTCATTAATTTAACTGTAAATCCTCTTGTTTCACCTAAAACGACAGTCAATCCTGGGTCATAATTAGGATCATTCCACCTTATGTCGTGAATAATTGTTTGAAGGTTATTTGATAGCTCGCTGCCAAAGCGCAATTCATTTAAAATAGAGTCTACAAACTTTGCCCTCTCAATTTTATAAGTTTTTCTCCAATTAATGAATGCGACAATAAGTACAGCAATCGCACCAAAAAGTGCAGTAACAAATGCACCTAGAATTGTTGGATTGTTTATTAATGTTTGTATACTTGTTGTAGCAGTGTCATCCACCGTCACATTAAGCACAGAGAGTCCGAGCCAGAGCATGCTGTTCATTTTTACCATCCTTACCGCAAGGTTTCAATTATGAGTAGTACAACTAGGATGAAGCAAAGGAGGCGTTTATCCGCTCCCAACTCTATCGTAACTTATCATTAACACATTTGCAACAGAGCTTTTACATAATCATAACTCAACTGCAAATCATAAAAACTATCACGTTCATATGAATGGTCGTGGTCGGTAATAAACCACTCTGGGTTGCATTTTAAGCAGTAAGGCAGTAATTTGGCAAAGTTAACAACTCCGTAACCGGTTGGCCTAAACTCGAAGTAGCCTGTTTCCGGGCTATTTTTCAAATCACGGTGTGGGACTTCTGGGCCTATTTTAGAAAAATCTCTTGCGTATATATCCTTAAGGTGTATAACAGGGCTGCGGCTACAGTATTTCGTTAAATATTCGGCTTGTTCTACTTGGCAGTACGCCATCCACCCAAGGTCGGGCTCTAGGCAGAGCCGCTCTTTTTCACACATGCTCATTAAAATGTGTAGTAACGATGGGTTGGTAGCAAACTCATAGTTATGGTTGTGATATAAGGGTGTAATTCCGTTTTCGTAACATATGCCGCAAAGTTCCCGGATTTTGCTTACTATAGGGTCAAACCCCGGCATACCAAACTTGATGCCCGAGTCTGGCCATGCAAGTGTTATGTACTTGCACCCAAGGGTTTTGTGGTCGTAGATTACTTTATCAATATCTGCGTAAAATTCGTTGATGTTTATATGGTTGCCTATTGCTACCATGCCTAGTGAATCCAGCTTTGCACGAATTTTTTCCGGGGTTTTGCCAAACAGCCCAGCAAGCTCCACTCCTTCGAAACCTATCTGCGCAAGTTTTTCTAATACCCCTAGCAAATCTGCCCATGCTTGTTCCCGGACAATAAAAAGCGGTGCGCCTATCTTATATCTATTCACTTCATTGCCTCCGTTCTAAAATATTTTAGAGACATACGAGATAGAAGTTTTCTGCTTCCACCTACTGCCTCTTGTTCATTGTCTTAAAATTAAGTGTGCTTTTTCCATCTTAACATGTTTCCGGCTATTGTTGGCATGATATGCATACCACGTAATTGATACGGCAATCATACCATAAATTCGATTGAGGTAAAAATTATCTTTGTGATGTAACAAATGCTCTTGCGAATTACCCGGCAGGGCATTTGTTTTAGTTTGTTTGCAAGGACGTAGGGGAACTGTCTTCTCCTCGCCTACGTGGCTACCGTTTGCGTCGAACCAACGCCGTGTTACTAACTTTTCATGCTTAGTGAAAATATCAGCTGAAGAATTTGGTACACCTGTAACCGTTGTACTAGTCATTCCAGAATGGTTAGCAGATGGCGTAATATCAATTACTTGCTTGCTGGGAATCCTCTATGGCGTAGAACTTGCAATTTTTAATAACCGGATGATGCATTATAATGGACATACTGTAGAAGCAGGGAGATATATTCTTCGGCTAATCAAGCCTATTTTTTTATTCGTTCAATGTTACCACCTGCACATAATTTTTTATTTGGGTTTTAAAAAGCCCTCCGATTTCTCGAAAGGGCATTATAGTAAATTTATATTGTGAATTACAATTGCACTTCAAATGATACGTGCGAAATAATATTCTCTAAGTTGTTGAATAGATTGTCTATATTTTTATGTTCACCAACTTCGTAAAGTTTTATCATAGCCTTATTCTTTTGCTTTTCAGCTTCTAACATGACAAGCAAACCTTTGGGTGATAACTCGACCACTTTTTTAGTCAAGTCGCTTGGTAACGAAGATATCTTACCGCAAAACGTTTGCCGGACGCTATTAAGAATTTTGTTGAGCAGTATCGAATTTAAAGCTTTCCACTCCTTGCAATACAACTTACAATACCACCCGTCATCATGGGATAGGTAAGCATAGTTGTTTTGCAAAACATCAAAAAAGGGAGATTTTAAAGGCTCGTACATATGCGTTAAATAAAGCAATTCTGCAATATTATCTCCCGTTAGCTGGTTTACTAATGCGGTATCCTCATAGTCAACAAAACAGAAATCGCCGTAGTTGTATATGTTTTGAAGTTTTAGTTTAGCGATATCATCTTGTCCCTCTAAAAGTTCAAACCTATGACAGTATTTTTCTCCAATATCAACGGGTTTTGGCAGTAGCATGTTTTTAATTGGAATTGGTACGCATTCGATAAAGTCAGCGAACTTGATTCCTGAAAATATGGCCTCACTCCTTTCGGGCGTTATTTTTGCATATATTTTTGTAGTTTTATTTCTCACATTATCCAACTCCTCTTTATTACTATATTTTATACCCACACAAGCCTTGGCACTGGCTTCGGAAGGGTCAGTGGTGGAAGTGATAGGAGTGTTGGACTACTCAGACTCGGATTAGGCTCCTGCATAGTCTTTAATTGCTTCTAGCACGCCTTCATGTATTTCTCCATCTGTTGGTGAGTCTAATATTCTTTTTATACTTTTCTCCAATAGTTTTTGTGAATCTGCTGGGAGTGCTGGTATTAAACCTATGATAGCAGAATACTTCCATTCTTCATCCATTTCAGTCGGCTTCAAAAGCTCCTCAATCAACGGAACTACACTATCGGGAAATCGAGCCAAAACGTCCACCATTGTAGTTGCTATAGGCCAGTTCATATCAGCAACCCAAAATAATAATTTAGACAAAATAGGTTGTACCTTATCTTCACTTATTTCCATTAGAGTTTTAAAAGGTGTAAAATCAAATTTATCTTTAGGAATGAGTGCTTTCAATTGATTATAATCCACTATGCATCACCTTCGTATCATATTTATGTGTTAAGAGAATCGTCATCGCAGCACTCAGCCTCTATTCACAATGCCTCTCTACTAGTCATATGAAGCGGTTTGTCTATCCTTCCTTCAGACAAGCCAAACAATTCATATAATTCCGCAAACGAGTACTTAGATGTTCCTTTTTTGATTGCTTTTGTTAATTGCTTTCTTGCGGATTTATTACATGAAGCAAATTTATTTTTATTATGGTCTCCCAAATGACATATGAAAATGTTGGATGGTGCGCCTAAATACAGGAGTTGATGTTTTCACCACCTACATATTTAAACTGCAAATAATCCATCATTGATACAAAAAATTCTAATTCTGTTTTCTCGCTGCCACTAACCTGAACTTCTCCAAAAGGTCCCACCGGATAATGCAAAGCAGCTATTTTGTTCATTTCTGCATGTTTTCCATTGACTACTCCGCTATGGAGATTCAAAAAAATTGACATTGTGCCAAATAAAGCTGCCAGTTTGCTGCTTTTTAAGCCTCTAATATTATTTGGCAAGTGGCTTATAATACCATGTCTTCCATATGAGAAAGCATGACTAATCCAAATTTGGAGCATCATAGATGTAAACTGAGATTCAAAAATCCGTTCTTGTGCTTCACCTAAGTGGTCATTTGCAAAAGCTAATTTATTTGTAAAGGCTACAATGGCTTCTGGGTCAAAATCATCTTGGGATTTTAGATTCAGTATTTTGATGAAGTCTTGCACGATTAATCTACAAAGTGCCGGTGCGGTGGGAATTGACCTTAGAGCAGTGAAAACAGCTTGTTCAGTTTTATCAAGTGGTACACAAGTGTTTTCTATTGCTTTTTTTAAGAGCTGGTTTTCCTTTTCGCCAACTAGAGGTCGAAGTTGTACTTTACAAGGCTTGTTTTGCGCTACATACTCTTCCCATAACCCCTCATCATCAGTGATTTGCAATGTGCGAAATGAAGGCTTTATCCCAATAAACAAGTCAAGTATTCTATAAAACTCATTTATATCACTTCCATTCCATTTGCAGAAGCCATCAATGCTATCATTGTCAAAATCAAATACAAGCGGCTCACTTTGCTTATTGCCAAAAATGATTGTAATGACCTTATTGTTTCGATGAAAATTGCAGTCCATTTTAGATGAATATTTCTTTATGGTAGAGGAGAGCGTGTTTTTGTCAATAAAAAGGTGTAGCGAAAATTAACGAAAAAGTGTAGCAGGAACGTATATGCTACAGGGTTGTCAAGGGACGCTTTTCCCCTTGACGACCGTCGTTACCTCAAACCCTATT
>Ga0123355_10005048_pt1 | contig 19233 bp, 22 predicted proteins | sample TergutEmb28metaG_3_FD_89872 | JGI IMG/M metagenome (GOLD analysis project Ga0123355, IMG submission 89872) | Embiratermes neotenicus P1 segment gut microbial communities from Petit-Saut dam, French Guiana - Emb289 P1 | ecosystem: Host-associated > Arthropoda: Insects > Digestive system > Gut ... | reverse complement strand
GGGCCCGGACCAACTCGCGCAGCTCAAGGAGTTCGTGATTGGTACTCAGCCGGTGTTCACGTACTACCGCCCCGACTACACCCGCCTGAGCGCGTTGCAGGTCCCGCTCATGCTCGCCGCCGGGCACGACAGCCTTAACCATTTCGGACCGGGCAAGCCGGTGTTCACCGCCCGCACCGCGCAGGCGGCCGCCAAGCGCATCGGCACCCAACTCGTCGAGTTCCCGGGCAACCACGTCTTCCACATGATCGACCCAGTGGCCTTCGTCGAGACGCTCCGCCCCCTGCTGCAGCGGGCGAACAACCAGGCGGCCGCGGCCGCCGCCTGATAGCCGCTGCACCAGACCCTGCCCCGCTGACCTGCCTGAAGGACGACGGGGCGGGGTCAGGCGCTTACGTCGGCACCCGCGCCGAGGGCCGCCGCGCGGGCCTGCAGGTCGCGCAGCGCGGCGTGGGCAATCTCGGTAAACGGCTGCCGGTTCTCCGGCGATGCCCAGCGTGACCCGGCGGTGTTGAATGCGAGGACGCCCAGTTCGGCGGCCAGCCGCGCGGTCAGCTCGTCCGTGCCGCGTGCGCGCAGGGCCTCGGTCATGAACGAGACGAGGCTCGCCTCCTTCAGCAGGCCGCGCTCCCGCAGCTCGCTGCTGGCCGCGATCACCGCCTGCCGCTGCGCGGCGAGGTCGCGGCGGTCCGGGGTGAAGCCGGGGGCGGCGGATTCCAGTGCTGCCGCGATGCAGTCGATGGGCGTCGCCGCGGGCGGGGCGGCCAGGATCGCGTCGCAGAACCGCTCAGCCAGCATGTTCGGGGCGCCGAACAGCACCTCGCGCTTGTCGGCGAAATACCGGAAGAACGTGCTCTTGCTCAGCCCCGCACGGTCGGCTATATCAGCGACGGTCGTGGCCTCATAGCCGCGCTCGGTGAACAGGGCAAGCGCGGCACGCTCGAGACGTTCCCCCGCGTTCGGTTCCCATCGGCCCATCCCGCCATCGTAAATGATGGCACCCACCCCGGTACCTGGGTCATCGGGCACGCGAAGGGCACGAGACCGGGGCCCGGCTGGGAAGACTGTCAATGACCTGCGCCCCGAGCGCGACTCGAACGCGCGGCCTACCGCTTAGGAGGCGGTCGCTCTATCCACTGAGCTATCGGGGCCTACGGAACCTAAAGCTTACCTGGGCTGAAGCGCTCGAGTCGCCCCGAGCGAGAGGTCCGACGCCCAAGCACGCGCAAGGCTTCCGACTGGGATGGATGCGTCGGCGAGACCCCTGCTTATCCTTGGCCCTGGTGACCTGGCAGGGTGACACAACCGATTAAGAAATGGCTTAATTGTGGGTCGTCCTGGTAGCGGGGCGGAGTTAGAGTCGCGTATACGGTTCGGCCGGAGCCAGGAGGGATGTCCGTCATGGGCGCAGAGCGCGCGGAGGCGCTGGAAGTACTCCGGGACATATGGCGCGGTCAGCAGCAGACCGCCGCGGACCTTGACGATGGCTGCGAGACGCACTGCAGGCGGATGACCGACGCCGGGGTCGGCTTCGACGACTACGCCGCCGGGGACGCAACGGATCGCATCGCCGCGTGGCGGGACAGGCTTGAGCGCGAGGGCAAGCTCAGGCCCTCGGGAAGCCTGCGCGACCTCGTCCTGCGGCCGACCGGAACTGCCGGGACCGCCGGAACCCCTGCCGACAACGACCGCTGAGCGAGATCCGCTCAGTGGAGTACCCGGGGACCGTAGCCGAACTTACCGACCGCCTGCGGGAGGGCGGTTATCTCGCCGACCGCGGTCTTGCCACCACGTTGCTGCTGTCTCTTTCACTGCACAGGCCGGTGCTGCTCGAAGGAGAGGTCGGCGTCGGCAAGACGGAGGTCGCCAAGGTTCTCGCGTCCGTCTTCGGCCGCAGGCTCATCCGGTTGCAGTGCTACGAGGGCATCAACACCAGCCAGGCGCTGTACGAGTGGGACTACGCGCGCCAGATGCTGCAGATCAGAGCCCTCTCGCAAGCCGAAGCGACCGACGAGCACTCCGTCGACAAGCTGTTCGGGCCGAAGTTCCTGCTAGAGCGGCCACTGCTGGAGGCGGTCCGGCAGGGGGACCGGGCGGTGCTGCTGATCGACGAGATTGACCGAGCCGACGACGAGTTCGAGGCGTTCCTGCTTGAGGTGCTGTCGGATTTCCAGATCAGCATCCCGGAGCTTGGCACTGTCAGGTCGGACTCCAGCCCGGTCGTGATACTCACCTCCAACCGGACCAGGGAACTGCACGACGCACTGCGCCGACGCTGCCTCTACCACTGGATCGGGTATCCCACGGCAGAGCGCGAGGCGGAAATCGTCGCGGTCCGCGAGCCTGCCGCGGCTGTGCAGCTGACCAGGAAGGTCGTACGCGCCGTCCACCGGCTGCGCGAACTGGACCTGGCCAAGCCGCCCGGGGTCGCCGAAACGATCGACTGGGTCCGCACACTAGGCGTGCTCAGCGAAACCGAGCTGACGCCAGGTGCCGCCAGCGACACGCTCGGCGCGGTCATCAAAGACCGGGATGACCTCGAAGTGGTGCGGGAGAACCTGGCAGAGATCATCTCCGGTGGCTGACCCGAGCGCCCAGGGTGGCCCTGGCGCACCAGGCGGCACCGACGGACCAGGCGCCCCGAGCGCCGTCGCCGACCCGTTCACGCACGTGCTTGTTGGCTTCGCACACGAGCTGCGAGCCGCCGGGCTGACCGTCGGCACTGGTGACGTGCTCAGCTATTTCGCCGCCATGACGCCACTCGATCCGACGGATCTTGTCGACCTGTACTGGGCAGGGCGGGCCACGCTGGTCAGCCGCCAGCCCGACCTGAACGTCTATGACCAGGTCTTCCGCCGGTATTTCCTCGGCGAAGGCGCTCCGGCCAGGAGCCAGCTGATGCTGCGGGCCCAGTCGGTGGCCGAAGCCGAGGCCACGCTGGTGATGCCGGCCATCGAGCCAGGTCCCGAGGACGACCAGGAGCGGCCGGTGCTCGGCTGGATGGCGTCCGGCGTGGACGCGCTCAAGCACCGGTCCTTCACCGCGTGCACGCCGGACGAACTCGCCGCACTGCGCAGGATCATGACCAGGATGCGGCTAACGCCGCCCCGCCGCCGCACCCGGCGGACCAGGCCGGCCTCGGCCGGCTCGGAACCCGACATCCGCGCCACCATCCGGGAATCGATGCGCAGGCTCGGGGAACCGCCCGAACTGTTCTTCCTGCAGCGCAAGACAAAGCTCCGGCCGCTGATCCTGATCCTCGACGTCTCCGGCTCGATGGCTGATTACTCCAGGCACCTGCTCCTGTTCGCGCACACGGCCAAGCACGCCGCAGCGCGGGTCGAGGTGTTCTGCTTCGGCACCAGGCTCACCCGCATCACGAAGGAGCTGACGCATCAGCGGGTCGACACGGCGCTCGACGAGGCGGCGCGGACCGTGGTGGACTGGGATGGCGGCACGCGGATCGGCCAGTCGCTTGACGAATTCGTCAGGAAGTGGGGCCGGGCCGGCCTGTGCCGCGGCGGTGTGGTGGTCATCTGCTCAGACGGTCTCGATCGCGGTGATCCGGAGGTCCTCGCGACCGCCATGGAGCGCCTCGGCCGGCTGTGCCATCGCATTGTGTGGCTAAACCCGCACAAAGGTGACAACCGGGATTTCCGGCCGAGCACGCTGGGCATGATGGTGGCGGCGCCGCACATTGACCTGCTGCTGTCCGGGCATGACCTCGCCAGCCTTGAAGAGCTCGCCGGAACACTGCCGGCGCTGAACTAGCAGAACCAGGGAGAGACCGTGCGCTGGAGTGTCGGTATCGAGGCGGAAGGCGACCGCGTCTTCACCCGAGAAGAAGTCGTCGAGCTCGCCGACGCCGTCGCCGCCAGCAGCGGCGTCGCCACCGGCATCGGCACGAACAGGTACGGCGCCCAGTTGCTCGTCGTCGCCGACAACCGGGACGGAGCAATCACCGCGGCGACCGAGGTCTTCCTGGCCGCGGCGCGGACGGCCGGGCTGCCAGCCGCGCCGATCGTGCGGACCGAGGCAATCAGCGAGGCTGAGGAAGCCGAAGCCGCGGAAGCCGAAGCTGCGGAAGCCGAGGCACAGCAAGCCATCGAGCGGCAATGATCCGGCTCGGGTCGCTCGCCGGCTATCCGTTCGAGGGCCCGCGACTGCTCGGCGGCTGGACCCCGCCGCCGGCCGCGGCGGTCTACGCGATCATGTACAAACCGGAGCCCGACACCAAGCCGGAGAACTACGCGGTCATTTACGTCGGGCACGCCGACGACCTGTCCACGGAGCGGTTTCCCTTCAAGCACCCGCGGGCGGCGTGCTGGATCCGGCGGGCCGGTTCCAAGTGGAAGGTTTACGTCTGCAGCTACGAAGTGCCGGGCGGGACGAGAGCCCACCGCGAGCAGATAGCCCGCGAGCTGATCGCCGTCTACCGGCCGAGCTGTAACGAGCAGCAGTATGACCACGCCTGGAAGGACGAGTGGATCGGCGAGTACTCGTCAGCGCCCACCACCGCGCCGGTCACGCGTCGCGGCCCCGACCAACGGCCGCCGAGCCAAGAAGGTCGCGGTGGCCTTGACCGTGAAGATGGTCGCTGATCGCGGGAGTGGTCGCTGGGACAACCCACACCTCGATCAAAATGTCAGCGCGTGACCGGCGATCATTGAGAGTGTGATGAACGGACCGTGGCTGGCGGCTTGACCGAAGGGTGCCAGCACGGTCCGTTCGGGGTCATTCTGGGCGGTACCCGACGCCGGCTAGCAGCCGGGAGCGGCGGGTGCCGGACGCCGGCCGGGCCGGCTCGGGAACCGCCGGCTGCGGCTCGGCCGGGGTGACGCCCGCCACGATGCCTTCCGCCATGCCGTACAGGAGCGGCAGCGCGCCCGCCACCACCCCGCCAGTCTCGTTGATGTGCTCGACGCCCGGGCCGATCAGCTCGGCGTCGGCCACGATGCCGCGGACGATCTCCGCGGCGCCTTCGAGCTTGGCGCCGATCCGGTCGAGCAACGTGCCGGCCCAGTACAGGTAGACGGCCAGGCCCGCGATCAGCAAGACGATCACGATGACGGTCAAGACGACGAGCACAGTCATGATCTGACCTTTCCGAGTACCCGGCCGAGGAACAGGTGATGCTGCAGGCCCTCGGCGAGAACCGCGTCCACGCCGGTAGCCACCTGGGGGATCAGCACCGTCTCCGCGGTATTGGCCTTCGCCGCCGTCAGCGTCGCACCGATGGTGTCCACCCGCTGGTCGATGCGCTTGATGAGGTAGATGAGCAGGCTGAGCAGCGCCGCGACAGCCACGACAACCACGAAGCCAACGATGATGACGGACACCCAGAAAGCGTGCTCGGTGGGATTCACGGCTACCCTCCTAGCCGGGCCCGGCCGCGCTGCAGCCCGGCGATGATGATGGTGGCGTGCTCGATGGTGGTACGCAGCGCACCGAGCGGCGCGGTGTTGCGGACGGCCCCTTCGAGCGCGGCGTTGATCTTCGGGGCCTCGTCGCCGATCTGCTTGGCGAGCACCAGGATCGCCGCCACGAGGACGACGACGGCGACGAGGATGACACCGCCGATCACGTATCCGATGGTCCAGTCAGTCGTCATTGTTTAAACCGTTTCGCAGAAGTCGCGGACAGGCTTGAGGTTCGCGTTGACTGAGGTCAGCCGTGCGGGCACGGTGGACGTCAGCTGGTCGACGAGCTGCACGCCGCCGGTGACGGCGGCGAGCGTGCGACGGATCGCGTACAAGTGCAAAACGATCCTGATCAGTCCGACCGCGGTGAAGACGATGATCAGGCCCGCCACCGCGATAGTCATCCAGGCTGCTGCTGGCATGATGTTCCGCTCCCTCGCTAGCCGAGTAGTTTCGCCACCGAGCCCGCGTAGCGGACCGCGCCGACCTTGACTGCCTCGATGGTCTCGTCCGTCTCGGCCAAGCCGTCGGGGACGCCCTGAAGCTCGCCGACGAGGGCGACCCCGCCGGCCAGGATGCTGTCGCTGGCCGCGCGGATCCGCTCCAGGGCCGCGAGCACCCGGTTGAGCAGGTAGATCACGACCGGCAGTATCACCACGAGCAGGATCACATTGCCGATCCACCAAAGGACCATGGGGGGTTCCTTTCGATCAGCTGGCTTTCGCTCAGCTAGCCGCGGGCTGGTAGGGCAGGAAGAACCGGCGGAAGACGCGGGTCAGCGCCAGCCGCGCGGCACGCATGGCGATCGTGAAGCCCCCGACCGAGCTTCCGGTGCCAGCGGCGGCGATCTGCTCGGCTGTCTCGCCGCGTGCCAGCCGCGCCATGCGGTCTTGCATGTTCGCCGAGAAGTCGCGTATCAGGATGGCGGAGACGTCAGAGATCATGCCCCTGCCGTACTGCGCAGCCGCGCCGGAAAGCTGCAGGTCCTGGCTGACGGCAACCTTGGTCCCCCGGCCCTTCGGTGAGAGCGTGGCGCTGACCACCATGGCCGCCTGGCCACGGCCCTTCTCATCGGCGCCCGCCGCGTGCACGACGATGTGCTTGGCTGCCTGGTCGCGCTCGGTGATGTCAGCGGTGCCGGTGAACTGGAGCCGCACCGGCCCCATCCGGATGGCGACCCGGCCTTCGTACTTGTCGTCGCCCAGGTCCTTGGTCAGCTCCGCACCGGGCAGGCAGGATGCTACCTGCGGGATGTCGTCGAAGAACCGCCACACCTGCTCGACTGGCTCCGCGACCTCGAAGTCGCTGGTGATGATCACCGCATTACCGCCTTGACGTAGGCATCTGGATTTTCCTCGAATGTCCGGTGGCAGCCGGCACAGCAGAAGTAGTAGGTAATCCCGTTGTGCTCAAGCGGCATGGCTGCCTCGCTCACCATCACCGTCATCCCGCACACCGGATCGACGGCCTCGGCGAACTTCAGCTCGGTCCGCGACTTGCGCGCTCGCCCCGTCTTAGGAGCCGACGGGCCGGCGAAGGCCCCGGACGCGCGCAGCTTGACCAGTTCAGCGAGGATGGCGACGGCCATCTCCTCGTGGGTCGTCTTGCCCAGATCCAGGCCGGCGGGCGCGTGCACCCGGTCAAGCTGGTCCTTGGGCACGCCGCGCTCGGCGAGGTAGCCGAGCACGGTCTCCGCCCGGCGGCGGGACGCGACCAAACCCAGGTAGGCCGGCCGGGTGGCGACCGCGCGCTCGATCATGTCCTCGTCACCGTGCCCCTGGGTGGCGACGATGACCAGCGACCGCTCGTTCGCGCTCTCCGTCGTGAAGTCCTGGGGGCTGACCAGGTCCGCGCTCCAGTCCAGTGCCCTGGCCAGCTCGGCGAGGGTGTGCGTCATCGGCGAGCCGCCCACGATCACCAGGTGCGGCACCGGGAGCACCGGCTCGATGTAGACCTCAAGAGCCCCCTCGCTCTGGCAGGAGATAGGCACCACCGTCATTCCTCCCGGCACGGCCGTTCCGAACTGGTCCGGGCTGCCGAGCAGCAGCAGCCGTGCGTTCCCGTCCGCAATCACCTGCTTCGCCTCGCGGATCACCGTCGGTTCCGCGCAGGCCCCGCCGATCCAGCCGTGCAGCTGGCCGTCGGCGGTGATGATGGCTCGCGAGCCCTGCTTGCCCGACGACGGTCCCTGCCGCCAGACCACGGTGGCCAGTGCGAAGGCCTGACCGCTGCGGGCCAGCTCGCGGACCTGCTCGAGCACACCCAGACCGTTCACTTCTCCTCCTTTTCGCCCCAGTGCCGAGGTTCAGCACTCAGACCCAGTGCTGAATCCCACACGGGCGCTAGTCCTGGCGCACCGGCGGTGCACCGGACACATCGCGGCGGTAGGTGATTGCTTCCCAGACCCGGTCAGGCAACACCGGCATGTCGATGTTCCTGACCCCGGTGCCGGACAGCGCGTCTATCACCGCGTTGACGAAGGCGGCCGGGCCGCCGACCGCGGCGCATTCACCGATCCCCTTGGCGCCGATCGGATGGTGCGGGCACGGCGTAACGACCTCGCTGTGCAGTTCGTAGCCGGGGGTCTCCCAGGCGCTCGGCAGCAGGTAGTCCATGTAGTTCGAGCCGACGCAGTTGCCGTCCGCGTCGAACGTGATGAACTGCATGCTCGACATCGCGTACGCCTCGGTCAGCCCGCCCATGATCTGGCCTTCGACGATCATCGGGTTGATCCTGACCCCGCAGTCGTCCACCGCGACCATCCTCAGCACGTCCCACACGCCCGTCTCCGGATCGACCTCGACGGTGACGATGTAAACGGCGAACGGCCAGGTGAGGTTGGGCGGGTCGTAGTACGCGGTGTTCTCCAGGCCCGGCTCCATGCCGTCCGGCATGTTGCTGTAGGCGGCCATCGCGCATTCCTGGATGGTCACGCCGCGCTCGGGAGAGCTGCGCACGTAGAACCGGCCGAGCTCCCACTCGACGTCCTCCTCGGATACCTCGAGCAGGTGCGCCGCAAGTTTGCGGGCCTTGGCGCGGATCTTGCGGGACACCATCGCGACGGCCGCTCCGGCCACCGGCGTAGAGCGGGACGCGTAGGTGCCCATGCCGAAGGGCGCCGTGTCCGTGTCACCCTCTTCGACGGTGACATCCTCCGCCGGGATGCCGAGCTCGTGCGCGACGATCTGTCCCCACGTGGTCTCATGGCCCTGCCCCTGGCCCCGAGCGCCGGTGCGGAGGATCGCCTTGCCGGTCATATGGACCTTGAGCTCGGCGGAGTCGAACATCTTGATGCCGAGGATGTCGTACTCGCGGCTGTTTCCCGCGCCGAGCGGCTCCGTCATGGTGGAGATGCCGAGGCCGAGCAGCCGCCCTCGCTTGCGGGCTTCCGCCTGCTCTGAGCGGAAGTTCTCGTAGTCGATGGCCGCCAGGCCGACGTCCAGGCACTTGGCGTACTGGCCGGAGTCGGTGAGGAAGCCGAACGGCGTGCGGTGCGGGAAGTCGTCGTCGCGTACGAAGTTCATCCGCCGGAACGCGGCCTGGTCCATTCCGAGGTCGTCGGCTGCCGCCTGCACCATGCGTTCCTGGAAGAACATGGCCTCGGTGACCCGGAACGAGCACCGGTACGCCACGCCGCCCGGCGCCTTGTTGGTGTATACCCCGCGCGCAGTCAGGTGCGCGGCGGGGATGTCATAGGCGGCGAACGCGGAGTGCATCAGGCCGATCTTGAACTTGCTCGGCTGCGCGTCGGAGAAGAAGGCCCCGTGGTCGGCGTCAGTGTGCATCCGGACGCCGAGGATCTTGCCGTCCTGGCGCAGCGCCATCTCGCCCTTCAGGTAGATGTCACGGGCGAACCCGGTGGAGATGAGGTTTCCGGTCTTGTCCTCGATCCACTTCACCGGACGCTCAAGCAGGATCGAGGCCAGGATCGAGCACACATACCCCGGGTAGATCGGCACCTTGTTGCCGAAGCCGCCGCCGATGTCCGGCGAGATGATCCGGATCATCTGCTCGGGGAGCTCGGCCACCATGGCGACCGCGGCGCGGATGATGTGCGGTGCCTGGGTGGTCATGTAGACCGTGAGCTTCGACGTCGCCCGGTTGAAGTCTGCGACGGAGCCGCAGCACTCGATCGGGGACGGGTGCGAGCGCGGGTAGTGCAGCTCGAGCTTGGAGATCACGTCTGCCTGCTCGAAGGCCCGGTCGGTGCCCGCCTTGTCGCCGACTTCCCAGTTGTAGACGACGTTGTCGTTCTGATTCACCTTGTCGTCGCGGATCACCGGCGCGTCCGCGGCAAGCCCCTGCCACGGGTTGACGATGACCGGCAGCGGCTCGTAGTCGACCTCGATCGCCTCGCACGCGTCCTTGGCGATGTACGGGTCGTCGGCGATGACGCAGGCCACCTCCTGGCCCTGGAACCGGACCTTGTCGGTGGCGAGCACCGCCTGCGTGTCATAAGACAGCGTGGGCATCCAGGCGAGGTTCCTGGTCGCCATCATTTCCCCGGTCAGGACCAGGTGGACGCCGGGGATCTCCCATGCCTTGCTGGCGTCGATCGACTTGATGCGGGCGTGCGCCAGCGGGCTGCGCAGGATCTCCATGTGCAGCATGCCGGGAAGCACGATGTCATCGGTGTAGTTGCCCTTGCCGCGGATGAAACGGTCGTCCTCGACGCGCTTGCGGCTGGCGCCGAGCCCGCCGATCTTGATCTCGTCGAGTGCTCTTGACTCGCCGGCAGTGGTCGTCACCTCACGCCTCCGCTCTCAGCTTCTCGGCCGCCCAAAGCACCGATTTCACGATGTTCTGGTAGCCGGTGCAGCGGCACAGGTTGCCGGACAGCGCCCACCGCACGTCTTCTTCGGTTGGGTCGGGATTCCGGTCGAGGAGGGCCTTGGCGGCCATCATCATGCCCGGCGTGCAGAACCCGCACTGGAGGCCGTGCTCCTGCTTGAACCCCTCCTGCAGGGGGTGCAACTCGCTCGCCGAGGCCAGCCCTTCCACGGTCGTGACCTCGCGGCCGTCCACCTGTACTGCCAGCATCGTGCAGGACTTGATCGCCCGTCCGTCGACTAGCACCGTGCAGGCGCCGCAGTTGGTCGTGTCGCAGCCCCGGTGCGTGCCGGTGAGCCCGGCACCACGGCGGATCAGGTCGGCGAGCAGCAGCCGCGGCTCGACCTCGGCCACCTTCCTGGCACCGTTGATGCTGAACCTGATCTTGCGGACCGGCACCTCACCCGCTGCCTCGTCGCCGAGGTCGTCGTAAACCATCGTCATGGTCAGGCCGCCCTTTCCGCGGTTAGCCCAGTGGTCGGCCCGCTACCGCCGAGGATGCGGCGGACGAAGACGCGCACCATATGCCGCTTGTACTCGGCGCTGCCGCGGTGGTCAGTCCGGGGCTGCGCCACGCCCGCCGCGAGCTCGGCGGCTTCGCTGATGCTGTCGGCTGTGAGCGGCTTCCCGATCAGCGCCGCGGCCGCCTCGGTCGCGCCGATGGTGGATCCGCCAACGCCGGTGAGCCCGATGCCCGCCCGGACCACCCTGTCCCCCGAGGTCTCGACCGACACCGCGACCCCGACGGTCGCGAAGTCCCCGACCCGGCGCTCCAGCTTCAGGTAGCCGCCCGACCTGGCCCCCTTCGCGGGCGGCACCACGGCCTCGACCGCGACCTCGTCGTACTCGAGCACGTTCTGGAATGGACCGGTCACGAACTCCGACAGCGGGATGGCGCGCCTGCCGCCTGGGCCCTGGGCGATCACCGAACCGCCCAGCGCGAGCATCACCGAAGCCCAGTCGCCTTGCGGGTCCGCGTGGCACAGTGACCCGACGAGTGTTCCCCGGTTCCGCACCAGCGGGTCGGCGATCAGCGGCGCAGCCGCGGCCATCGTCGGCTGCGTGCCCTTGAGCAGCTCGGAGATCTCCAGGTCGGCGTGGCGGCAGAGCGCCCCGATGCGCAGGCTGCCGTCGGGGTCAGTCCGGTGGTACGCGAGTCCAGGCAGGTTGTTGATGTCGACGAGCATCTCTGGAGAGGCGAAGCGCAGTTTCATCATCGGAACCAGGCTCTGACCGCCGGCTAGCACCTTGACGTAGTCGCCGCCGTCGTGCAGCAGGCCGATCGCCTCGTCCAGGGAATGCGGCGCCTCGTAACGGAACCGCGATGGGAACATTCAATTCCTCCGCTCTGCTGCCGGATCGCCGGGCGTGTCAGGGAGCCCGGCGACGGAGTGGGGATCGGCGACCGCCTGCGGACCCGACTCGTAATCGGGGTCAGGCCGCGGCTCCTGGTGCGGCGGCCACGGGCCGGAGACCGGCTGGCCAGCGATCTTGAGGTAGTCGACCAGCTCAGGCCACGCCCACACCGTCGGGCTCTTCCCTGTCTTGGGCGCGTTTTCGATCAGCTCAAACAGCCGCGGATTGCCCTTGCTGTGTCCATCGGACTCGATACGCATGTGCCACGCCTCCCGGCGTCCGGGGCTGTCACCTGGCGGGCCACAGGTGACGACGAAATTAGACGTATGGTGACGCGCGCTTAACACGCCTGCAACAGCCAAATAAGCTGTCGCTTAATCCGCTGGCCGGCCACCGGGAAAGACCAGGCAGGACGGCGCGCTCAGCTCCAGATCGTGACGTAAACCGGGGGCTTGAAACGAGACGGCGGCACGCCCGCGGCAGGCGATCGCATCAGCTGCATCGCCTCCGGGGTGCTGAGGAACCGGCGGAGCGCGCTCGCGGCCGTGCCGCGTCGCTCCCGCTCCAGCATCGTCGCGTACCAGCACTCCTCCGTTGGCAGACCCGGGACGTCGATCAGGGACAACTCGCCGCGCCGCAGCTGATGGGAAACCAGGTGCTCGATCGCCGGGGCGACCCCCGCGCCGTCGGCGGCGGCCGCCCAGGCGGCCGTCTGGCTCTGGAATACCCCGATATTGCTGTCGGCAACTCCAACCCGGCGCAGCAGCCTGGCGGTTGCCGTCCCTGGGTCGGTTCCGGACGGACCGACCAGCCAGCGCCATTGCCTGGCCGGCCCGCGCGGCCGGGAATCCCCCGCCGCGACCACGACATGCCGGTACTTGAAGATCGGCTCGCTGACGACAGGGAGCTCGTTGTCGCCGGACACCCCAGGCCCGAAGGCGACGTCCGCCAGCCTGTTCGCGATCAGCACGGGCTGTTCACCGGAGGCCGCTACTCCGGTCGTGATCTCAACCGCCCCCGCGAACCGGCGGCGGAACCCCTCCATGAGCGGCCCGGCCAAGAATTCGGCGAAGGTGGCCGTAGCGACGGCACGGAGCTGCTGCGGCGCGCCCTGCGCGGCGCGGACGGCGGCGTGCGCCTCGGCGCCAAGCTCGACGATCTGCGACGCGGTACCGAGCAGCCGGGCACCGCCGGGCGTCAGCGTCATGCCGACCTGGCTGCGGGTGATCAGCTGATCGCCAAGGTCCTGGCGAAGGGCGGTGAGCGCCTGCGACACGGCGGACTCGCTGACACCAAGCGCGCCGGCCGCAGCCCGTACCGAACCGAGACGGGCCACCAAGACGAACGCATTCAGCTGCGTCAGTGTCATCGCATACTCCAGTGTGAGCATCCAGCGCACCACGGAGGCCCACCCGTTCTCCGTACACTCAGAACGTACGGCATGAAACGACCCTTCGCACGGGACGGGTCATGCCCAGGGGCCGGGGAGGTGGGATTGCAGGTTCCGGCGCATGTCGAATATGAGAAGGCCGCCAGCGTTGAGCACGCCCTCGCCCTCCTCGACAGGTACGCGCCCGGTGCCCGGATCCTGGCGGGCGGCCACAGCCTGATACCGATGATGAAGCTGCGGCTCGCGCAGCCTGAGGTGCTCATCGACATCAACGGGATCGACGCCCTGCGCTACATCGAGCGGGCAGGCAGCCAACTGCGGATCGGCGCGCTTGCCCGGCATGCGGACTTGCTCGCATCGCCACTGGCGGGCGACAGCTTTCCGATCCTGCACGACGCCGAACGGGTGATCGCGGACCCCATCGTCAGGAACTGGGGCACCGTCGGCGGCTCCCTCTGCCAGGCCGACCCGTCGGAAGACCTGTCCGCGGCGTTCGCCGCGCTGAAGGGTTCCATGATCATCCACGGGGCGGGAGGCAGCCGGGAAGTGTCGGCGCGGGCATTTCACACCGGTCCCTACGAGACCATCGTCGGCCCTGCCGAGATGCTGACCGAGATCAGGCTACCCATCAGGCCGGGCAGCGGCAGCGGGTACGCGAAGGTCTCCCGCCGGGCCGGCGACTGGCCGATTGGCGCCGCCGCCGCGGCCGTCTGGCTGGCGGGCGACCTGATCGCGGACGTTGGCATCGGTCTGACAGCGGTAGGCGCCGCGCACTTCGTCGCGGCCGAGGCCGAAGAATTCCTCCGTGGCAGGCACGCCGACGAGCGGACCCTCGCCGAAGCCGGCGAGATCGCGGCGCGGCACTGCAACCCGGCATCGGACCAGCGCGGGCCGGCGGAGTACAAGCGGCACCTGGTCCGTGAACTAACCATCCGGGTGCTGCACAGAGCCATCCGCAGGGCACGCGGCCTTGACCCCGTGGGTTCGGGTCCGTAAATTCCGGCCCGGCAAGCTCGGCGCTGTGTGTTAGGCATTGTGCGGTCTGGCCCCTGAGGTAGGTCCTTTGAAGATCACCGTCACAGTCAACGGAACTGATTACCCGCGGGTGGTCGAACCGCGGTTGCTGCTCATCCACTTCCTGCGCGACGACCTGCGGCTGACCGGTTCGCACTGGGGCTGCGACACGTCCAACTGCGGAGCCTGCGTGGTCTGGCTGGATGAGACACCGGTCAAGTCCTGCACGATGCTTGCCGTCATGGCCGACGGGCGACGGGTCACCACCGTCGAGGGCCTGGCCAACGGCGCCGCGCTCGACCCGGTGCAAGAGGCCTTCGCGGCCTGCCACGGTCTGCAATGCGGCTTCTGCACCCCAGGCATGATGATGACTGCCCGGTGGCTGCTTGACCACAACCCGGATCCGACCGAAGCGGAGGTCCGCGAGGCGATATCCGGCCAGGTCTGCCGCTGCACCGGCTACGAGAACATTGTCAGGTCCGTGCTGTGGGCCGCTAAGCACGACGGTGACGGCGCGGCTGAGGGAGGTGACGAGGGTGACAGTCACGAGCCACGCTTACGGGCCACTCCCCCGCAAAGAAGACGCGCGGTTCATCAGGGGAAAGGGCGAGTTCATCGATGACATCGTGCTGCCCGGCATGCTCTACGGCGCGATCCTGCGCAGCCCGCTCGCGCACGCCAGGATCATCTCGGTCGATGCCAGCGCGGCCCAGGCACACCCGATGGTCGTGGCTGTGCTCACCGGTGCCGACATGGAAGAACGCGGCATGGCGTGGATGCCCACGCTGCTTGGCGACGTGCAGGCGGTGCTGGCCACCGACAAGGTGCTCTTCCAAGGGCAGGAGATCGCGTTCGTGGTGGCGACGGACCGGTACGCGGCGCGGGACGCGCTTGAACTGATCGCCGTCGACTATGAGCGGCTGCCGCCGCTGATCGACGCGCTGACCGCACTCGAGCCCGGTGCGCCCCAGGTCCGCGAGGACCGCAGCGGCGGCAACCGCATCTTTGACTGGACCGCTGGGGACAAGGCGGCCACTGACGCGGTATTCGCCGCGGCAGACGTGGTTGTCGGCTGTGCGATGGTCTACCCGCGGGTGCACCCCGCGCCGCTGGAGACCTGCGGCGCGATCGCCGACTTTGACCAGGTCAGCGGCAAGCTGACCCTCTGGTCAACGAGCCAGGCGCCGCACGCCCATCGCACCCTGTACACGGTGCTGACGCGGATTCCCGAGCACAAGATCCGGATAGTGTCGCCGGACCTGGGCGGCGGCTTCGGCGCCAAGGTTCCGGTCTACCCGGGGTACGTCTGCGCGATCGCGGCGTCGATGGTGACCGGGCGGCCGGTGAAGTGGGTGGAGGACAGGTCGGAGAACCTGATGTCCACCGCTTTCGCCCGCGACTACCACATGCACGGCGAGATCGCCGCGACCGCGGACGGGACCATCCTCGGACTGCGAGCGCGGGTGCTCGCCGACCATGGCGCGTTCAACGCGGTCGCGCAGCCGTCCAAGTTCCCGGCGGGCTTCTTTCACATCTTCACCGGCTCCTACCAGACGCGGGCGGCGTACTGCGAGGTCACCGGCGTGTTCACGAACAAGGCGCCGGGTGGCGTCGCGTACTCCTGCTCGTTTCGCATCACCGAGGCGGTGTACCTGGTCGAGCGGCTGACGGACATGCTCGCCCGTGAGCTGGCGATGGATCCGGCGGAACTGCGGATGCGTAACCTGCTGCGCCCAGAGCAGTTCCCGTACACGGGCCCGACCGGCTGGCAGTACGACTCGGGCGACTACCCGCGCGCTCTGCAGCTCGCCATGGACATGGCCGGCTACCAGGAACTGCGCCGCGAGCAGGCGGAACGGCGCGCCCGGGGCGAGTACATGGGCATTGGGCTGAGCTTTTTCACCGAGGGCGTCGGGGCCGGCCCGCGCGATCACATGGACATCCTCGGACTCGGCATGGCCGACGGGGCCGACCTCCGGGTGCATCCGACGGGCAAGGCGGTGCTCGCCGTCTCGGTGCAAACCCAGGGCCAGGGACACGAGACGACGTTCGCGCAGCTGGTAGCGCAGGAACTCGGCCTGTCACCCGACGACGTGGAGGTCGTGCACGGCGATACCGACAGGACGCCGTTCGGCCTGGGTACTTACGGCTCGCGATCGACGCCGGTGTCTGGCGCTGCGGCCGTCGTCGCCGCGAGGAAGGTCCGCGAGCGGGCCCGGCTGGTGGCCGCGGTCATGCTCGAGGTGGCAGCCGACGACCTTGAGTGGCTGGACGGCAAGTGGCGCGTGCGTGGCGACCCCGACCAGGCGCTTGATATCGCCGAGATCGCGAAGGCCGCGCACTCGACGCTCGAGCTGCCCGCCGGAGTCGAAGGCCACCTGGACGCATCCGCGGTATACAACCCGCCGAACCTGACGTTCCCCTTCGGCGCCTACATCTGCGTCACCGACGTCGATCCGGGCACCGGCGAGGTCAAGGTCCGCCGCTTCATCGCGGTCGACGACTGCGGGGTGCGGATCAACCCGATGATCGTCGAGGGACAGGTCCACCGCGGCCTCGCCGACGGCATCGGCATCGCACTGATGCAGGCCATCTCGTTCGACGAGATCGGCAACTGCCTGGGCGGCTCCTTCATGGACTACCTGCTGCCGACGTCGCTGGAGTGCCCCTCGCCTGAGCTCGGTGCCACGGTCACCCCGTCGCCGCACCATCCCGTCGGCGCCAAGGGCGTCGGCGAATCGGCCACTGTCGGCTCGCCGCCGGCCGTGGTCAATTCGGTCGTCGACGCGCTCGCCCCGTTCGGGGTGGTGCATGCCGATATGCCCCTGACGCCGGCCAACGTGTGGCTCGCCATCCAAAGCGGCCAGAAGTCTGGACGGTCACCGTTCGGGTAAGTGTGACAGTGCTCACCTACTCGCCTGGCCGTAAGCAAAAGTTCACCGCGAATACCCCTATCTACCGGCACCGCAGGTCAGGTGGTCCAGACCATGCAGCGTGCGGGGTCATCGACGTGACGTGGGCCGCACTCGGCATGCCAGCGGGTAACTGTCAAGATGAAGAATCGAACTTCGTCAAGCTGCTGCCTGATCCGGCTTGACCCGACGAGAGGACCAGTTTCGTGGTCGATGTTGATGCCGTCCTGGAAGCCGCCGGGCTGAAGAACGAGCACGTACGCGAGTACGTCAAGTACTGGGCGGGGATCACTGGCGCTGCCAACATCGAGGTGGTCAGCGTCGATGACGACGCCAGGCTTATCGCCGAAGCGCTGGCGGCGGGCGAGATCTCGCCGGCGGGCGAGGGCCTGTACTACTCCCGCAGCTACTACAAGGACACGGCGCGCTCGGAAGAGCGCACGATCGTGGCGACGAACAACCCAGCCGACAAGGGGGTGTACAACAACTGGTACCCCGCTGCGGAGATGAAGGAGAAGCTCACCGGGCTGATGCGCGGCGCCTCCGGCGGCAAGACCATGTACGTGATCCCGTACCTGATGTCGCCGCCCGGCTCTCCGCTGGAGAAGTACGCCGCCGGGGTTCAGTTGACCGACAACCGCTCCGTCGTGCTGCACATGAACCGGATGGCCCGGGTGCATGTTGACTTCATCAACAACCTCGCCGACCCGGACAGCTTCGTCCGCGCCGTGCACGTGACGGGTGATCTGGAGAACCTGGGGCAGGGCACGCCGGACGACAAGCGGTACTTCGTCACGGTGGCCGACGAACGGACCATCCTGCACTTCGGCTCGTCATACGGCGGCAACGCGCTGCTCGGCAAGATCGCGCATGGCCTGCGCCAGGCCGCCTACGACGGCTGGGCGTCCGGCAAGTTCCTCGCCGAGCAGTTCATGCTCCTCGGCATCACCGACAAGGTGACCGGCAAGAAGTACCACATCGCGGGCGGCTTCCCGAGCGCGTCCGGGAAGACCAACCTGGCCATGACGCTGTCCCCGGACGCCCTTGGCGACCGGTACTACGTCGAGTTCTACGGCGACGACATCGCGTGGATGTGGGTCGGCGAGGACGGCAGGCTCTACGGGATGAACCCGGAGAACGGCGTCTTCGGTGTCGCCAAGGACACCAACGAGAAGACCAACCCGACCGCGATCGACGCCATCAAGCCGGGCACCGGGGCGATCTTCACGAACATCGCCTACAACGCCAAGACGCACGAGGTGTGGTTCGAGGGCCGCACCAAGAACCCGCCGGCCGACCTCGACGGGTGGCTGGACTGGAAGGGCAACCCGATCGCCGACCGCTCCCCGGACCAGGCGAACGAGCCGTGGGCGCACCCGAACTCCCGCTTCACGACGGCGCTGACCAACGTGCCGAACGTGGCCGCGGACTACAACGAGCCGGCCGGCGTGCCCATCGACGGCATCATCTTCGGCGGCCGGACCCGCGACCGCGAGCCGCTGATCCGCGCGATCACGGACATCGCGGAGGGCGTCTACGACGGCCTCACGCTGGGTGCCGAGGCGACCTTCGCCGCAGACGGGCTGGACGGCCAGCTTCGCTACGACCCGATGTCAATGCGGCCGTTCATGTCCTACCCGGAGGGCCCGTACGCGGCGCACTGGCTGAAGATCATCGGCGAGACGACGCAGAAGCCCATCTTCGCGCACGTCAACTGGTTCCAGCGGGACGCCGAAGACGGCCACTTCCTCTGGCCCGGTTACCGCGACAACCTGCGCGCCCTGTTGTGGCTGATGCAGCTGAAGAACGGTGAGGTAGAGGGCGTCGAGTCCCCGGTGGGCATCCTGCCGTCCAAGGACGAGCTGAACACCGACGGCCTGGAGATCGACCCGGCCGACCTCGACAAGCTGCTCACCATCGACGTCGAGCGGTGGCAGCAGGAGATCGGGTTCCGCCAGGCGCACCTGGAGCAGTTCAGCAACCTTCCTGAGGAGATCTGGGCGGCCCACCGCAGCGTCGCCGAGGCCCTCGGAGAGTAACAGATCCAGCGGATGGAACGGTCCCGTGCTCCGCGGCAGTGCGAAAAGCTGACCCGGAGCCACGGGACCGTTCCGTATGGAGGTCTGCGAAACCGGACGCGGCCGGCGGCTAAGCGGACAGCCGCAGGATCGCCCAGACTCTCTTTCCGTGCCAGCCCGGCACCGCCTCCCAGCCCCAGTCCTCGGCCAGCGTCTCGATGAGTTCCAGGCCGCGGCCGTGCTCGTCGTCCCAGGCGGGGTGCCTGACGACCGGCGTGCCGAACGCCTCGGGG
>Ga0123355_10005046_pt1 | contig 19233 bp, 19 predicted proteins | sample TergutEmb28metaG_3_FD_89872 | JGI IMG/M metagenome (GOLD analysis project Ga0123355, IMG submission 89872) | Embiratermes neotenicus P1 segment gut microbial communities from Petit-Saut dam, French Guiana - Emb289 P1 | ecosystem: Host-associated > Arthropoda: Insects > Digestive system > Gut ... | reverse complement strand
TACACCCACCTAACCCCCCCCCCCCCCCATCTATGTAAAAGAAACCATGGTTATGAATTTCTCAAAAGAGCCTCAGAAGAAGGAGATGAATGATGATGAAACATGGCTGTGGAAAAGAAACATGAATATTGGAACATGGAATGTAAGAAGCTTGTTCTGGCCAAGAGCACTAAAAGTACTTTGTAATGAGCTGTCAAAGTTAGATTTTGACGTAATAGCACTGTAAGAAATATGACTGGGAAATCTGATAACTTTACATTATTTAATAGCAGATCAGAAAGCAAAAAACATGTATTTGGCTGCGGATTTTATGTAAGAAGAGAATTTTTAAAATATTTTAAAGACTTTAAAATTAAAAATGAAAAAAAAAATGTTATTTGAGATTAAAAGCTGAATGGTTCGCCTGTACCTTGATAAATGTACATGCACCAACAGAAAAAAAACGGGACAGATAAAAGACAAAATTTATAATTTATTAGAACAAAATATAAATGAAATAGCTACTTCAGACATCAAAATAATACTTGGAGATTTTAATGCAAAAGTTGGTAAAGAAAACTTATACAAACCCACCCCTGGCAATGAAAGTTTACATAATGAAACCAATAATGATGGAATAAAAATGATTCAATTTGCAATATTTAAAGGTTTTAATGTAAGAAGAACAACATTTCCACATAAAGATATCCACAAAGAGACATGGTACTCAGCAGAAGGTAGGAAAGCTAATCAAACAGATAATGTTTTAATTACTAATAGATTTAGAATTGCAATAACAGACATCAGAGCACTAAGGGGACCAGACATTGGATCAGATCACAACTTAGTGAAGATAAACTTTAAAGTGAAATTAAGGGTAAAAATTGAAAATAAATATTATGAGAAAAAAAAATTTGTGAATATTTTTTAAAATTCGAAGTGGAAACAAGAATATGCTATAGAACTTAATAATAGGTTCTAAATATTGGAAAATGTGGAAGATGAAGACAATATTGACAATAATATTAATGAAAAATGGGAAAACATTAAAGCAATAATCAAGGAAACAAAATAACAGCTAACAGAAAAGAATGAAAGCACAGAAACATTAGACAATAGAAGGTATGATGAAGAATGCAAAATTGCAATAGAACAAATGAAGAAAGCTAGAGAAAAGTGGTTAATACAAGGAAGAAGGCAGAATGAAGAGCAGAGTAACAACATAAAAGAAAAGAAGCACACAAAATAATTAGGAATAACAACATGTAATAGAATCAATAGAAGAAGATCAACATACAATAACACAAAGAAAATGTATCAAACAATAAACCAATTTAAGAAAGGATATCAGCAAAAATTTAACATGATTAGGAACAAAAAAGAAGAATTGGCAACGAATACTACAGAAAAAGCAGAAATATGGAAAGAATATTTTGATAAATTACTATATATATAGAAGGACTAAAGGAATGAATTACAATAGGAAATAGAGAAATTAATGAATTTGAAGTAGAACTTAGTATAGAAGACACAAAAAAAAAGCAATTAGAAATTTTAAAAATTACAAGTTGGCTGGAACTGATGGAATACATATGGAATTAATAAAATACGGACAAAATAAACTATTGAATAGAACTTATGAACTAGTAAGACAAATTTGGGAGGAAGAAAGAATATCCGAAGAATGGAAAGAAACAATAATAGTTCCTATATACAAAAAGGGCATAGACATAGGTGTGAGAATTGCAGAGGAATAGCATTAGGAAATGCAGCTTACAAAATTTTGGCAAATATAACTTTGGAAAAAATTAAACCATTTATTAAAAAAATTACCGGGGTCTATCAGAATGGATTCAGAGATGGAAGATCTGTAATTGACAACAAACTTGTACTAAAAATAATAAATGAGAAAATCTGGGAATATAATCAGAGTGTACAATATTGATTTCTTGATTTTCAAAAGGTATATGACTCTCTACATAGAGACACGCTATGGAAATGTATGGAAAATTAAAAATTCCTAAGAAATTAATAAATATGTGTAAAAAGGGTGTACAAAAGACAAAAAGTTCTGTTAGAATAGAAGGAACACTGTCATCCTTTTTTAAAAATAAAACGGGATTGCAGTAGGGTGACTTTCTATCCCCAATATTATTGGACTTAGCATTACAGAAAGTGATACAAAATACAAAAATGGTTCCTAGTGGTATAAAGATTTGTAAAGAACAATTGAATGTTTTAGCATATGCAGATGACATTGTATTAATTCGAAAAAATGAAATAGAAATAAGACAACTTTTTGCAAAAATATAAAACATTGCCAGAAATTTAGGAATACACACAAACCAAGAAAAAACAAAATAATGATAGTGGAAAGGAAAAACAGTTCAAAACAAAATAAAATAGGACAATTAACAATAAAAATTTATACATTTGAAAGAGTTGAAAATTTTAAATATCTAGATGGCATACTCAATGAAGATAACAATCACCAAATAGATTTACAAAAAAGAATAAAATATGCCAACAAAACATACTTATGCTACAAAATTTTTTAGAAATAAAAATATACCTAAAAAGCTAAAATTAAGACTACAGAACACAATAATATACAAAACTTTAACATATGCATCAGAAACCTGGATAATAACAAAGAGAGATAGAAAACAAACATTTTTGAAAGGAAAGTGTATAGAAGAATCTTAAGCCCAGTATATGAAAATGAAAGAATATTAACCAAAAAGAAATTTATGCAACTGTTAAAAACCCCACTATAACAGAGACAATAAGGTTAAATAGACTATGTTGGTTTTGGCATGTACAGAGAATGAAGAAAACAGAATTCCCAAAAAAGTATTATATATGAATTTGGAAACAACAAGGCTGAGAGAGAGACCAAGAAATAGATGTCAAGATGAAGTGAGGGAGGATGGAAGATTAGTTGGTGGAAAAGGGTAGAAGGAAAGGATATATAACAGACAGGAATGGAAGCAGCTCCTGAGAAGGGCAAGGAATCGTCACATTCTGCACATGCCAATGGAATGAATGAATGAAAATGCACTAACTGAATTGTTCTCTAATTCCACATCAGTATGCTACAAATGTAACAAAGCAACACTGTTGCAGTTTTTAATTGAAATTAATTTTAAGTTCCTTTTTCCACTCAATCTAATACTGTATAATTTTAAGACAGCTCCTCCTTCTGAGGTTTGTTACCAGCACAATACATTCTTCTGGTTGCTCATTTACTTATTGGCAGTCACTCCCTTAAAAAACATCAAACACTGGGCAGTACCAAATTCAGCCATATGAAAGACTGGACACCTATTATACTCAGTTAAGGGCATGCTCTTTCAGGAGGATATCATTCCAGCAACTTTTAATATTATACATCCTGTCACTAACAGACTATTCCATAAAGGACAATAAGATCCCTATACGTGAAAACAGATCCTAACCCTATAAGATAAGCCTCATTACTTTCATAATAAAATGCATGAAATGTCTACTGGTTTGTAGCCACCCTTATCCCATCTGAGCTGCACTTACACTAAATTTTGCTATTGTCTTAAAGAATCTTGACCTTAGATTTCAGTCATTCAGTTTCAAGTTTCATGTCAGTTGCCATTCTACAAAATCCTCAAAGGCACACAGTTGCATCAGGTGTTCAAGTTAGCCAACATTTCAAAGGCTTACACAGTCTACACTGTCATGGTTTGGGCTGTTGGCCACATCAGGTGGTTATATGGTGAGCAAACCATGTTTCATAAACCACCTCCATCCTCAACATCAGGGATACTGATGAAAACAGAGTTGGGTTTAGAAACTCTGCCTTATTGCTCTTCAGCCATCTGCTACAGCTGACAGAGCAAAGGAGTTTTACTGCAAACAGTTCCCATGAAAACTTCAGACCGCATGTTAATTTCCATTGTTTAGATAATTTCAAAGAACTTACCCAGGTCTGTGGCTTTGTGTACAGTTTTGCAAAGTTCTGTTTGTTTTCAAAGTGAACTGATGTTAGCCCCACCCAAACCCAGCTGGAGGATGACCCACTGTGTTGTGTATGCAGCTACTCATTTACTACATTTACAGCTATCCTCCACATCTGGAAGCAGTCTTAAACATACACAATCTGAGGACATACCATGTCTTGGTCACATGCCCATTTCTCTACACCACCTGACTGAAACACAACTCCTGTCAACACCACAAACCAGGAATTTTCTGAAGCAGAATCAACATAGCTGAATTTCTCTTGAATGCAAGAACATGAAAATGTGTTTGACGACCTAAAATATAATCACATATAAATTAATCAAAGTACCAAGTGCAGAAAATGTGTACATTTTTATCTGCTAATATACGTCTGCATATGACATTACTGGTAAGGGGGCCATTTGGTTTTCATATGAGTGGATTATGAGAACAATATTAAAATAAATTGTTTATTGGCAAATAAATTCCACTTCTTACATGTTATTTATGACACCTTGAAATATCAAAAACTGTCAAAACTGATTATAGTCCTAAAACACTGTTAACTTACCACGATAGTTATTAAAGGTAGCAGGTCATGGCAAGGCTCTGAAATTGCATATACGTAATTGGACTAATTATGGAAATATTTCATATTTTCAGACTTTACTGTTTGATTACACTGGATCTCAAGAAATATGAAAATGAAAATACTTTTCTGTTCTTTGTTTGCACATCTGCTTTGATTTAAGAGTTGGCTGTTTTGTCAGGAGAAACAGTGGTGGATTCAACAAGTATTTAATATGGAGTTCTATTGACCTAAAGGATCTGATGATTCTTCACTCTCAGGCCATGGACATTACCTTATTTGACACATTATTCTATTTAGTTATGAAAAAGCTATATAAACACCTGGGTAGATTCTGTGTTCATTTCTGAGAATAAAACTAGTGGCCACTGAAGGATCACTATTAATCAATCAATATACAAACTTAATATCTAGTAAAATTACAACCCAGGAAAACTGAAAAATTTTCTTTTGTCAGTTTTATGGCATTATGAATTCTAGAATAAGGATGTGACTGAGAGTAGTCACACCTCATTTCTGTTCCAACACAGGACTTTGCAGGATTCAAGTTATTCATAACCAGCAGAAGCACCTGATCCTCATGTGAGATACAACTGCTTTCCTTGTCATTATCATAATAATTTATGTAAGTAATTAAGAAACAGCTCTCTAATTATGGCACTGGGACTGAATTAAAGTTGAATCCCATAATTTGAAGGCAGAGGGAGAATATAATGAAAGGATCATAAGATATTACAACATACTAATATAATAAAAATGAAAAAGAAGTAACCACAGAACATCAAAATTCTAATTCATAAACACAAACTGCCGCAACTCTTTTACAGCACAATGGTTACTGTACATAATAACTGATGTTTAACATAAAAAACTATGATTTTGCCTAGAGTGTGCACTAATCAGTTATGATTCTCACAATGTACAGTGATTACTTTCCCACTGGATATCAACAGCAGCATAAAAAACCCACACCAAAAGAAAAAGATTATGCTGTTCAATTCTGCATGTACTGAATTATAATTCAGGTAGGAATTAAGAGAATAAATGTATGAAAGGCCACAGGTGTAGTTGATAAGTCAGTATCATACAAGATATCTGGCATAAACAATTGTAATTAAAGGAAGGTACAGAAAAGCCTTATACAATTATGAATGATTAAGAGTTATGATGTTAGCTGCATACTTTTGCCAGTTATAGTTTGAGCCTTGGAAAATTTAATGCTTGATTTCTGTTGTAAACTAGCTAAAATAATTTGAAAATATGTAAAATAAGGAAATATAAATAATCTCTCTGCTGCTGGATTACTTCACATAATGAAACAACAGAATGTTTCAGACAGAGCTGTAATTAACTAACTGCAAGGAGCTGAGTTCTTCGTGAGAAGCTAATCATTGCTACATTAGTCCTTAAATCCTCACTTTTTGTAAAAAAGAATGTTCATCACTGTGTTCACAAGAGCTTCCCATTGATCCCTACAATATGCCAGAGGAATGCAGTTCACATCAGTGCACTTTCTGTTCTTAAGATCCATTTTAATATTATTTGCCCATCTATGCATAAGCCTCACATAGTCTTGTTGTTCAGATTTTCTGACTAAGTTTTTGTGTGAGTTTCTCATCTCCTCTTTGCATTCAACATGCTCTGTGTATTTCATGCACTGTAATTTGTTCATCCCAATAATATGTGGAAAGATAAAAATGTTTCTGGAACTCAGGCATAAATTTGTAGTAAAAATTCTATGTACATGGTTTAACCTAGTCATCCTCAAAGTACTGCCTGCCCGCATATACACACTTGCTCTAAAGGTTCTGCTATTGCTGGAAGAACCTCTGAAAATTTTGTATTGGTACTGCTGTGAGGCTGTAGTTGCATTCTGTTGATTTTCTTCTACAGATGCAAAATGAAAACCTCTGAGTCTAATCTTAAGTCTTGGGAACTGCTGTAAGTTACATGATCTGGAGAACGTGGTGGTTGAGGGATGGCTGGAATTCAGTTATTCTCCACAAACTGCTGCATAGTGCAGGAAGTGTGTCAAGGTGCATTACCAGAGTCCAGTACCCAATTATTACACAATTTTTCTGCCCCCTGTGGATAAACGGCATTCATCCAAATGTTACGGATCTTAAATACAAAAACTTGCATTCACCATTTATTCTACAAGGAATCTCCTACTGCACCACACCAAAGATGTCAAAATTATTAAGCATTAACCTTGTGCTGAAATTTTGTAAGCCAGATTCCTCTTTCAGGTGATGTGTTGGTGTGTCATTCAGAGGATCCCAGGCAAAGTTCCAAGATTCATCCTCAGTAATAATCTTCAATTGGACATTTGCTGTGTGTGTTGACTCAGTGTTACAAAAAGCACTGGTGACACACCTCCACTCCACGGCCAGCAATGGCCTACTAACATGTCTCAACCTGACTGAGTTTGCTTCATAGATAGTGCACAGTCTGTCCCCAAGAAATCCACCCCCTCAGTTTAACAGGAAGAGCAGTTATATCAATATGACTGAATTTTGGAATAATTTTGATGTTCCCATATGTTTGATGAAAAGTATAATTTATGCAACTCCACATTATATATTCTTGGGCATTTTGTCATTTCCTCTCCCTTATGTCCAATCACGCCTTCAGCACTCCATTCTTTCATGACTGTGTGTTTAATGTGTTAGAAATTATGCATGTGATAAAATGAGATGTCAACTGAAATGAGCAGCATAAGCATAATGATCAAAGTGCACTAAAAAATTGTGTTTTAGATGACAGTTCCAACAGTTTATATCCGGCATTTTTAATTAAGACCTTTTGCAAGACAAATTTACATAAGGCTGGAGAAATCTATGAATTCATTAAGACTGTAGCTATTAAGTGAAGACTAAATGCGTGTTGGAGGTATTAATAAAAACTGAAAACAGCGAAATAGCTGACATATACAAATGTAGGAGAGACATTAAAAGCCTTAGTTGGTTATACTTGAAACCCCATTATAAAATAGAAATCTGAAATTAAATAAAATATTTTGTGTTACTTAAGTCCAAATTCTTGCATCATGAGAAACTAAACAAATGTGACTACAACTTCAGGGAAGCTTTACTGGACAGTTGTTGTTGAAACACACATAAAGACAGAGAGCTATGTTATTGTTGTCAGCGAAGTGTGATGGTGAATGCTGATGTGGATCACGTGGTACAGTACCTGTAGCAAACAGCCATTAGTGTAAAGCAACTGAAGACGCATGTCACCACCACCACCAGAATAACAACCATTGTGATTGTGCCAAGTTTGTTACTGTTGACATCTAGAATTAAAATGTGTAAGATAATACCTCATTATCATTTCAAGAATAAGATAATACCTTATAAAAGACAAAACAGGAAGTAAGCTGCCACAAGTACGTCAGATGTAAAAACTGAAAATGCCACAGCCAAAATTGTAAATCAATAAATAAAAAGAATCCTAAGTTTAAAACGTACTGAGTTAATAATATGTGTACATTTCTCACATTATGTGTATTCTACATAAAAGTCAATTTCTCTTCTCATAATCATGGTGTTTAGAAAACCTAGGTTACAGAGGAGAGGATGGTGAAGCTAGTGATAAAGAAGCCCACCTGCATCTTTAATGAAACAAATGTTTTAGTTCTCGTGACTATTGTCTTTTATACTGCTCAAGATTCTACAGTGTAGTGAAATTTCAATAAATGTAATAAAACAAAATTACAAAAATGCACCAAGATTTCCAAATGTATCATGTAAACAATTTCTAGTCCCTGGTGCACTGGTGTGGAGCCTCCCTAATACTGATGAACTCTTTCAAGGCTAACTTGTAAGTTGTCACAATTGATACCTCTATCATTGCCAATAATTTTTACTCAAAACAGAAACCCTTCACTATATTGAATATTTCCACAGTAAATTAGCAGTGAAGAAGAAAAACTAAATCCCATGATTTTAACAAGACCTGACCAAAACTTTGACTTTGTTCACACAAAGAAAGAACTGTGGAAAGAAAAATTTTATTCATACAAATCACTAAAAATGATCTCATGAACTGTGTAAAATAGACATGTCCAATTGTCCAGCTTCCCCTATCATGTAACTCTTTTCAACAAAAGCAGAAAGTCTGCAATTTGCAACAAGGCTCTGAAAAGACCTGCAAATAAACAATGAAGCTTTTAAAGTAAACGTTATAATCAAAAGAAAGTAATAATTTGGCAACTGGATGGTATAAAAATTTGTTCCTGATACCACTGATCATTTATAAACACTTCAAATTTGGCAAGATGAATGTCATGCCAAGACATAATTTTATCTGAAGTGCTACATAACACATCTGTCTATATAATGGAAAATAATATACAAATGTGAGCACAACAGCATTTTTAAGGGAGAAAAGGCATCTTTGTTCCAGTTCATGCCAAAGAGGCATACCAGAGTCGAGGTATAGCTCAACTCCTCAGCATTAGATGGAGATGCGTGTTTGACATCATGTGCTGGCCACTTTACCCATTAAAAATTCCTGGCACCCACTGAATAGGAAGCTAAGTGGGTCCTAGAGCCAGTCTGGAAGTTCTGGAGAAAGGAAAAACTTCCTGTGCCTTCTGGGTTTTGAACCCTGCATGATGCACCCCACAGGCATATATTAAATGAGAATTAGAATGCATTAGTTGCTGTTACTCTTGCATCAAATCGAGAAATTTTTCAGCCAACTTCCATGTATTTATTTACAAATCAAGAAACAGAGCTAGAATATTAACAGTAGGCCTATCTTGCCCCATTCATATGGTTAATTTGTAATAGTTCTTATAAAACTTGCTGTCTTCATACAGTACACTCTTGGCTATGTGTGCATAAATTATCTGATTCATGATTCATATGTCAATTTTTAAAGCTTTCCAGTAGAAAACTCCAAGTTGAATGTCTCTCCAAAGACATGTTTTGTTTCATTAAACAGGGTGTGGATCATGAACAGTGTTTCTTCCTGAAACCAACCTTACACAAAAATATACCATATTTGTGAGACCACTCCTTTCCTGGAAAATAATGTATAAAATTCTCCTGCACCTTATGGTCCAAAAGTGCATTAGTATGACCTTTAAAGCTACTGAGAATCCTGCCTTCATTGGAGGCAAAATGGTTTTGTAACATGATTTGGACTTGGTGGGACAAAACAAGCCTCATTATTCCTTGGATGACAATGCAACCCTTTGTGCAAGAGTAACCAGCGAAATCCAAAGTGTGACAAAAAATTTTTGTCCCATACATCGACAAAATTGGACTAGCTTCTTGATGTAATGGGGGCCACTATTGGTTCTCATGTTGAAGTGGACTAAATTACACAAACCTCTTGAGTTTAATAACAATTTGCAACATACAGAGTATTTTTCATCTGTTTTGGTAATTCATGCAATAAATTTTTAAAATAGGTAAAGAACTTTATGGACACATGTACTGTAGGTTCATAATTACATGTGATAAAGTACATGAAAGACCATGATAATAGGATAGCCAAAAGGCAATTTTGTCCACCTTGAACGAAGAAAATGATACATAAATGAGAAGACAAGTGGAAATGTTTATGCAATTAGAGAAGAACAAACTCTCTCTCTCTCTCTCCCTCTCTCTTTGTAAGCAACTGCAAAATGAGCTGACCTAGACGCACAGGTGAAGAACTGGATAAGAGGTAACAGAAACAACTACATTTATATTTCTACCAAAATGATCGTTCTTGAAGTAGGATGATGGATAGATGCACATGGCATCAATGATTTTGTTGGAACAGTTTCCTGGTGGTACAGACTTATGAAGAAACACTGCAAGAGCAATCAATAAACTGTCTTTAATTACACCTATTCATTGTTTGTGTGACTGTACCCTTCTTTAGGATAGATGAGAAGACACTGTTTGTTGAAGGGCAGGTTGCAAGCTCCATGTACATGCTGCTAATTCTGTGAAGTTCAAATTCAACTTCCAAGAAACCACAAGACTTACATTTATACAATTTGGTACATGTGACAGTTCTCTGTCCTTGCAGATTCTATTACAGTGAATTACTTGAACTACAAATTTTCGTTGTAATTCTTTTCTAAAACCCATCATAAAAATTACACAAAATAAACACTACAAATGAGGTGTATTCCACCACTGTAACTCTAATTATAAATAACACTGCAAGAATAATGATGTAATGAAAGGTGGAAAATATAATACTAATCGCAAATTTTACGCTGTTCCCATAACTCTAAGTACGAACAAAGTTGAATGAGTACTGATGGAATAAAACCTGGAAAATATATTCATAGCAATTATGGTACAAATCAATGAAGTAATTCATCCCGTCACATTTAGCAGCAATAATAAACAAATAATCAATCATCAAACAAAACTGTTTGATGAGTGATTATTGGTTTATTTTAGGAAGCAAATCTGGAAGAAAACAGTATCAGAATATTGTGCTTACTATACATACATCATTTCTTAATAGAACATGGGGTTCAGTATCTAAGAAACTGATTACTTGTGCAAATAATAATATAATCATGATCAAGCAGCATATCTGCAAAATGGATACTGGAATCTTGTAATATATTATACCTGACTACATGTTATTTGAAACAACACTCCTTGATGATTACCATATAAATGGGTCAAAACATGTTCCAATAACAATAAAGTGCTGTTCACTTAACAACTAGTGCGTAACATCTTGGTTGTTTATGATTCAGATGCTGGTATTGTGGTATAGAATAAGAGTGCTGGAACTCCAGCTACTGACTACAGCCTTACGTAACCACCTGCCCTAACAGTGCATACCATACGACTCACACAAACCAGTCCTGACCAAGCCACGTTGGAACCTTACATAACTACCTAAGCTCAAATGATCAATACCTACTGCTCGACTTGCACAAACCAGTCCTGATCAGGCCACGTTGGAGGGAAGTAGCTGCACCAGTATGTGAGTACTATATTAACTAACTCCATCTGCATCTGCATCTTCCTATCACGGCTTTAACTACATCTATTATCCAAAGAGCTTTTAACTTTTAATTTTTAACTTATAAACTTCCACGATATTGTATACCTAGACTTTTGTAAATATGTTAATGTACCACCACCCATTACTACCAGAAGTTAACAAGCCTACACACACTGTTTGTTCATTCCAGTTAATCCTTGTATTTTACAGTATGACCTGTAACGGAGGCAGCAGTTACAGTTTTTAGTACTCCTGATGATGGGTGCTGTGGCACCCAAAACATGTAGAGTAGCTTTGCAGTAAACAAATATCTGCATACTGTTGCATCTGGTTGGATTTGTATTAACATTGGTAAGGGCTTCTTTGCCCTTGTTGTTGTTGTGGAACCGCCGGCCGGCAATGAAGGATTGAAGATGCAGGAACAGATGAAAATCACTTGGCGTTAACTCTGGGCTGTAGAGTGGGATGATCAAATTGTTCCCAGCCAAATGTCATGATGAGATTTTGCATTGTGGCAGGTGTGTGTGGGCGGGCGTTGTCATGAGTCATCACAACACCTAGGCTAAGCATGCCACGTCACTTATTCTGGATTGCGCGACGCAATTTTTTAAGTGCGTTGCAATAGACATATGCGTTGATTGTGGAGCCTTGAGGCAAGAAGTCCACAAGCAGATGGTCTTTTCTGTCCCAAAACATATTCCGAGTTGAAGTGGTCTGCTTGAAGTTCGTCTTTCTTGGTGATGAAGTGTGCCTCCACTCCATGGACTGCTGCTTAGATTCAAGTGTTGTGTGCGACACCCATGTCTCATCCCCTGTGACTACAAGGCTTAAGAAGTTATAGCCTTCCTCACTGCATCGTGTCAGAAAGTCCAATGCACTGCCCTGCCGTTTCAATCTGTGTCCTTCCGTGAGCATCTTCGGCACCCAGCGTGCACATAATTTCCGAAACTTAAGTTTATCAGACACAATTTTGTGAAGAAGTGACCATGAAATTTGAAGAAAATGCGGGAAAGTGACGTAATGGTGAATTGTCTGTTTTCTCTAACCTTCTCTTCAACTGCACTCACCAAATCTTCATTCACCAGAGATGGCCGGCTGCTCCGCGGATCATCATGCACATTTTTGCGTCCTTCATTAAACAGTTGCACCCATCTCTGTACCATTGAACTACTCGTGGCATGTTCTCCATACACATCACAAAGTTGGCGAATTTCAGCCAGCGTAATGTTTTCGCATTCAAGAAAAGGATTACGGACTGCATTTCACATGCGGCGGGATTCTCTAGTTTCTTAAACATTATAAACACACAGCACGATGCATAAACACTGTTCGAATGTCTGCAAATTCCGTCTGTGCCTTGCCACAGAATCAAAAAACTCGGCAAGCATGCACACCATCGTGACCACAGCGCTGCAGTAGCAAAATTTGCAAATGGAACTTATTTTCAGGATAACCCTCATATGCATGTATGTATTTTTTTTAAATGTGGTTTATTGCTTGCTCCATTACAGTGGCAATACTACAAGCTTTAAAATGATAGAGTTATGATAATGATATTATATTGACAACTACTAATACTCACTGACAACTACAAATACTACTAGCTTTGTATTGTTATCACATTATTATTATTATATACATTCAAAGGCTTTAGAATTCTATTGTTGTTGTTTCTTCTGCATTTATTTCTTCGAAAGGTATTTCGTTAATAAATTTAGTAAAGTTTTTATAATGCTTCCCTATTAAATCCTGCTTATTTGCTGGCCATCTATTTGTCTGTGATATTGACGACTTCATTCTGTTCCTCTCTTTAGTTAGCAGTTCACATTCAAAGATTAGTGGTCTGTTGTCTGGTCCCTTTTGCCGCAGGGGCAAGTTGCATTTTCTATTATTTTGAACCATTGTAGATATGCTCTCGTTTTTCCGTGCCCAGTTACTATAGCTGTTAGATTCTGTGTCAGATTGATTTTCATTTTTAGTCTTTCTGCCACATCAGAGAAAAATTCCTTCGTCGTTCTTCCTTTAGTTGTTTGGGTCCATTATCTTTGCCACTTTCTTATACTTTCCACTTCGAGTTCTCTCGCCACTACACTTTTTGGAACTCTCTTGTAGCTTTCTATCATGGTTTTGTCCTTTGCCGCCTTCTTTGCTAATGTGTCTGCCAGTTCGTTCCCCTTTATTCCTGCATGTGCTTTGACCCAGCAGAGTGTTATATTCCAGCTCATATTCTTTATCCCGATCAGCTTCCTTCTTATCTCCTCTATTATGTATGTGTGTATGTTGCTGTTCCATATCTTGTCCAGTGTTATCTGGCTATCCGTACATATCGTAGCTGTCTTGTCCGTCGTTTGCTTGTTTTCTATATATTCCAGCACCTTTAATATCGCCAACTGCTCCACTTGGTTGTTTGTGCATCTAATGTTAAGTCCACATTGGAGACTTTTGATGTATTGGCCTGCTTCAAATATGACTATACCTGAGCCTCCTCCTTTCTCTGACTTACTTCCATCAGTAAAAAATTTGTATCAAAGTCTTTACATAGTTTTCTTCCATTACCCTTATATTGGTTTCCGCGGGGTGTTGACAGTGTTTAACGTCCATGTCCCTGTCGAACTATTCATTGTCTTTTGTACTGCCCTTGGTGAGTCGGTAGAGTTTTGCAGCTTCCTCAATTTTTATATCCATTGGTGTCATACCTATTAGTAAGCAGAGGGCTTCGTTCGATACTGTACGATATGCCTTTGACATCTTAATGTTCATTAGCCTTTGCACTCTTATTAGCTTGTATTTGTAGCTTTCCTTCTCCATCGTCTTACTCCACACTGGCGCTCCATACAACAGAAGTGGTAAAATTCCCCCAGTATAGATTGTCTTTAGGGCTTTATGGCTTAGTCCCCATTTGAGCTTTGCCAATTTTGATAATGAAAATATCAGTTTCGTACCTTTCTCTGCTGTATAATGTATGTGCTCCTTATATGGAAGTTTGCAGTCAAATATTATTCCCAAATATGTTAATCTTTTAACCTGTGGAATTATTGTATTGTTCAAGTATACTGTCACTTCTTTTTGCTTTCGTTTTCTTCTAGTGATTAACATTACTTTTGATTTTTCTTCGTTACATTTTATTTTGTTGTCTTTTCCCCAAGTTGATATTTTGTCCATTTCTACGTTGGCAATGTTTTCTGCCTCCCCTACTGATTCAGCGTTTACCATTATTATGAGATCGTCTGCGAATGGGACTACTTTTGTGTGTTTGGTATAGTGTAATTTTAGAAGGGGGTAAATTGGCCCTGGGCCACAGCATGACCCTTGCGGGCAGCCTTTTGTTATGTTTTTCTCATTACTGAGACTGTTTATTCCTATTACCGCCCTTCTTTCCTTCAGGCAGTCTTTTGTGAGGTAGTAAAGGTTACAGGGGCATTTTGCGTCCCACAGTCCTTTCAATATAGCCGGCCACCAGGCCGATTCGAAAGCTCCCTTAACATCCAAGCTAGCTGTTAGTACAACCCCCACCCCCTCTCTAATTGGGGTTCTATGAATTGTCTTACTTCCATGGCGGCGTCCACCGTGCTCTTTTGTGTCGTGAATCCATATTGGTTGTTGTTTAGAAATTCGGTTTTATATAAGTAATGCACTATTCTTCTAATTAGCAATTTTTCTAAAACCTTGCCTTCTGTGTTCAGTAGGCTAATTGGGTGATACTTGGATGGGTCCAAGTTATATTCCTTTCCCGGTTTAATTATTGGGAGTATCTTTGCTATTTTCCAGTTTTGGGGGAAGCGCCCTTTTCTGAGGCATTCGTTGTAAAGTGCTGTCATTGTTTTGGGTATGGCTTTGAATATCAGTTTGAGTATTGAGTTTGTAATTCTGTTCAGCCCTGGTGCTTTTTAGATTTGAATCCTTCTACAACCTGCCTAACTTCTTCCTGAGTAAATTCCTTATCATCTGCGGTGTTTATCGGTCGCTGTACCTGTCTTCTGACTGCCTTAGGGTGTTCTGTATCATCTTGGAGGTGGTCTTCTGAGATCATTAGGACCAAAATTAACGCCAGCGTTTCCTACATGTTTTCAGTTTTTGATCCATCTGGTTACTGAAGCGTTTCAACCATTGACCTGTTTTGTGCTTTGCTTGTGGCTAATTTGTACACCTCATTCCATGGGTTAATCGGAAAAGTCGTAGTGCAGTATTGTTTCAATGACCTTGTTTTCTCTCTCTTTATTGCTGTTGGGTACCCTTTCTTGGCTTTGATATAATGATTCCTTCTTCTTTCTCTTAGTGCCTTGTCACCTGTTGTTCTTTGGTATCTTCTTCTCAGAGCATTTGTCCTCTTCCTCATTATCTTTATGGCGTCTGTCGACCATGGGACTGTCCTTCCGTTTACTTTTGGGTTTGGTGCGTTTGTGTATTTGCATGTTTCCCTGCATGTTGTATGTATATCCTCGTCTGGCGTCTCTGTGAACTTTCTTATGTCTGTATGTACTTTCAGCTCTCTATTTAGTTCCTCGTCTATGTCCCCTTTCCTGCCTTCTGTGTTTTTTATTTGAAATGTTTTGGAGATGATGAGGTAAAGATTCTCATGGAATTCTGTTTGTTGTTGTCCCTTTATGATGTAGCGTAGTCCGTGAGAGTTGTTTATTTTTGTGTTGTCGTTACCGAATTTAATGTTAAATTTCATTATATTGTGGTCAGAAGCGCTTTCCTCTTCCAGTATCTGCCAGTTATTAATATCTGCTATCATCTGGTTGTTAGTTAACGTTATATCTATGTTGCTTTTTCCTCTAATACTCTGAAAATTTGTCCTTTTACTCTCTTCGTTAATTACATGCAATTGATTGCTGGCGAGAAATTCCTCTAGCAGTTTCCCTCTGGGGTTTGTTGTCATGTCGTACCATGTTGTTGACCTGGCATTGCTATCCATTGCTATTATGAGTTTTGTTCCTTCAGTAAATTCTAAGATCTTTTCTTTCGTTCTATGGTATCCAAAAGTCCCAGGACAATGCTCATAACATGCAAGTTGCTTGTAGTTCACGAGTTGCCCGCTAAGGTGTTTTGCGGTGGTGCCTTGTGAGTGAGTGTGCCAAGTGGCATGGTTGCATGTGGAAGGGTTTGATTGCTGCACGTGTCTTTATGTGTGTATTGCATCAGCAGTCTGCGATTTTCTGATATCGGCGGTATGGCGGACGTTGACGAAAAAAGGGTGTGCATCAAGTTCTGTGTGAGCTGGGGTAAAATGGAAAGTGAAACTTTTGAAATGTTGAAACAGGCTTTTGGTGATTCGTGCATGAGCCGTAGCCGAACTTTTGAGTGGTTTGGAAGTTTCAAGAATGGCAGAACTTCGACTGCTAATGATGATCGATCAGGTCGGCCAAGCATGGCAACAACCGCATCAAAAGTGGAACAGGTACGGGCAGCTGACAACCAGGATCCTCGTCGTAACATACATGATCTCTGTGCAGAGGTTGGAATTGGTTATGGATCTTGTCAGCGAATTATCAAAGAACAGCTGAACATGCATGGGATTGCAGTGAAGTTTGTGCCGAGAGTGTTGACCCACGATCAGAAAGACAGTCGAGTAGCGATCTGTCAGGAACTGAAGGAAACTGCGATAAACGATCCCACACTCCTCTTGAACATCATCACAGGTGATGAAAGCATCGTTTATGCTTATGAGCCGGAGACAAAACTGCAATCTTCGCAATGGAAGAGTCCTGGGTCTCCAAGACCCAAAAAAGCATGAATGCAAAAAAGCAAATTGAAGATGATGCTCATTTGTTTCTTTCACCAAGAGGGGATCGTACACCGGGAATTTGTCCCACCTGAAATGATGGCCAATGCAGACTTCTACTGTGATGTTCTAAGAAGGTTACGTGAAAATGTGTGGCGCAAGAGGCCACAGAAATGGCAAAACCAGAACCTCATTATCCATCACAACAATGCCCCGGCTCATAGGTCCTTTAAAGTTTTGCAGATTTTGGCCAAGAACAACATGACAGTGATCCCTCATCCCCCATACTCACCTGATATTGCCCCCTGTCACTTTTTCCTCTTCACCAAGCTGAAGTTTTGGATGAAGGGTCGAAGATTCGACACCATTGAAGAGATTCAAGAGAAATCGCAGCGGGTACTTGACACAATTCCAAAAAGGGACTTCCAGGGATTCTTCCAAGCATGGCAGAAACGCTGGGATGGCTGTATTCGTGCAAAAGGGGAGTACTTTGAAGGTGATGGAGGAATTTAACATTCAAGGAAAGCAAACTTCTTTTTACAAGTACTGTCCTGGAACTTTTGGATACACCCTTGTATGTATGTGTGTGTGTGTGTATGTATGTATGTACTGTCCTATTTATCACTTTTTTGTTGTAAACTGTCAAAATCAATTGATTCAATATAGTCACTAAACACTTTCCTATGCTTTGTTATAAGCTCTGATTTGTTTGCCGGCCAGTTCTTTTGTGTTCTTAGGTGGAGTTTTATCAGGTCTCTTTGTTCTCTAGTCTCTACACATTGGAATATTATATGATCCATTGTTTGGTCACCTTGCCTTCGTTTTACCATGTCCGGATAGGACCCCATTTAGCTTTGAGGTTAAGTTAATTTTTGTCCCTATTCTGTCCATTACTGTTGGGAAATACTGTTTTGTTGCCTCTGCTTTGGATGTTTTTTTCCATTGTTCTTGCCATTTGAGTATTGTTTCTTCTGCTGCTTCACAGTATATGGCACTTATGGGTATCCTACTGAACCCGTAGCTGGTTTCTTCGCTTTGCGCTACTTCTTTGGCTAACCTATCTGCCATTTCATTACCAAACATTCCTACATGGGCCTTAACCCATGAAAACTATATTTTCCATTTGTCTCTCACCATGCTAATTACTTTTTTCCTGATCTCTCCTACCAAATGTGCCTGATTATTTGGATTGTGAAGCAAGTCTAGGGAGACCCTGTTGTCCATAAATATTGTCACCGTGCGTGGGTTGATGCTGTGGCTATTCATCGATTCAATTATCTCTAGTATTTTTAATATGGCCAGCAGCTCTGCTTGATTATTTGAGCATCTATTGTCTAATTTCTGCTGGACTTTTGCCACCAACTCACTTCCTTTAAAAACCACTGCCCCAGCCCCTACTCCTTTTTCTTGTTTGCTTCCGTCTGTGAAAGCCTGGAGTGTAACTTCCTCATCTCCTACTACTTCCTCAATTGTCTCTATGTCTGCCGGATGTGGCTAATATTTATGTATGTATGTATGCATGTATGTATGTATATATGTATGTATGCATGTATGTATGTATGTATGTATGTACGTACGAGGGCTCTTCAAAAAGTTTCCGCACTTCTTTTTTTTTAAATCTATTTATTAAGAACTTCAAAAACAAATTACATCACTTTTCTATATTGTCATCCTGCTTTGCAATGCATTTTTCCCAGCGTCCTACCAACTTTTTAATGCCATCAGCAAAAAATGTTTTTGGTTCAGTGCGTAGCCACTGATGCACCACTGCTTTCACATCATCATCACATGAAAATTGCCTTCTCCGTAAATCATTTTTGAGCGGTCTGAAAAGGTGGAAATCAGATGGCGCTAAATCCGGACAGTAAGCTGGGTGTTCCATAGCCTCCCACTTCAGCTGTTTGAGGGTTTCCAATGTGTGGGCTGCAGTGTGGGGGCGGGCGTTGTCGTGCAACAACAAAATTTCCTTTGACAGTTTTCCTCTTCT
>Ga0123355_10005045_pt1 | contig 19233 bp, 16 predicted proteins | sample TergutEmb28metaG_3_FD_89872 | JGI IMG/M metagenome (GOLD analysis project Ga0123355, IMG submission 89872) | Embiratermes neotenicus P1 segment gut microbial communities from Petit-Saut dam, French Guiana - Emb289 P1 | ecosystem: Host-associated > Arthropoda: Insects > Digestive system > Gut ... | reverse complement strand
TACAGACTTTAGCTTCGGCGAAGATGTAAACGGCTGGGGCAACATACAATCATGGGCTGATGTTCCAGATCGTGACGCTAACCCAGCTGGTTATGGTTTCTACATTCCATTCCAACTGCCAATTCCTGGCGCTCCTGGTAGCGGCGGCGGCGGTGGCGGCGGCGGCGGCGGTGGCACCGGTGCCGGTATTGCACCTTGGGTACACCCTGCACCTGCAGCTACACCTGGTGCAGCAGAAGCTGGCGGAACCAACCCAAGAGCTTATCTTGATGGTTACAACCGTGCATACTTCTTCAACAACACCACACGCTTAGCTTCCCATTTCAGTGCATGGGGCGCTGGTGGCTTTAGCCAATGGGCATTAGTTCCTGCTATAGTTGGCGCTGCTACACCTGCACAAGGCTTCTGGCCACTTATTACTGTTGCCGGAACCGACTATCAAATGCGTTTCGTATATGACCCAACTGGTCATATCGATCCTTCTGCTAGCCCATTAACAGCTGCGGCAGCTCACCTTGCTCAAATGGAGTGGCTTGCTGCTATCGAAGCTGAATTAGGCATTCCTAGAAGCCAATTCATCATCGTACCAGAAAGCTTCTCAACTGCAAGCATCATTCTTTTAGCTACATTTGAAAGAGTTGCTCAAGTTTCAGTTACTGCTCCTACAGAATCTACAACAGATTGGGTTCCACAAACTACTGGTTCTGTTCCTACATTTGTTTTAGATGCTCTTGGTGGACCTACTACTGGCAATCCTGCTACACCAGGTGATTTGGTTTGGACTGGTTTTGGTTCACAACCTGGCGTTGCAGCTCCAGGCTGGAACACATCATTTAACTGGACTGCCGCCGGAAACGTTGCTATCTGGAACGTTGTAGGCGCCTGGAATGCTACAGACAATTTTGAATTTGAACTAGCTGATCATTGGGTTCTCAATCCAGCACTTGCAGGTCTTCCTACAGCAGCTCCATTGCCTGCACCTGCAAATCATTTCTGGCTACCTGTATATGATGGAAACAACACCGATCCAGAAGATTGGGCACTTGTACTTGTTCAAGTAACAAACGGTGCTGTTCCACATCTTGATATCGTCACTCCTCTACCTTGGGCTGGTGGCGGTGGCACAATGGCTCCTGTACTTGCTGCTGGCGCAATTGTCTACTATCAAGGTTATCAGTCAAGTGACGAAGGCAGTGTAACTGTAACACAACCTGCTCCTGTTGCTCCTGATAATGCACCACATTTCCCAAGTGATTATGCTCCAGCTGGTTCTCCTGCATTGCCAGGCGCACCTGATAATGGCGGCAACGGCCCTTGGGAAGGTCCTACTCATAACGGCCAAATCCTTAACGGAGACGTTATCGGTACAGGACGTACAGCTGCAACACCATTCACATCTGGCATGTCGCATTCAATCCATTTCTCTGGTAACAACAATGCGCGTCCTAACGTTATGAACGAGCTTCCATTCTCCATGACATTCTTACCTAACAACGAAGTAAGAATTACTTGGAACAGACAAATGGTTCTTGATGCTGGCGTTGCACAAACAGTACTTCGTGTTCCTCTTGCTCTTCAGCTTTCCGGTGACGGCGAAGTTGCTATCGAGCTTGTAGGCCCATCTACTGTACCTGCTGCTGATATCGGCGGACAAAGAACTGTTATCTCTGGCGTTGGCCTTGGCGTTGGCTTAGCCATTCATGGCGGCGTAGCTGTAGGCATCAACCAAGTTGAAATTCAAAGAATTTCCATTACTGAAAACGGTATTGGCGGTTTCAATTTCCTTGATGGCACACGTGCTTTCACATTAACACTTCCTGATGGATATGTTTGGGCACAACCAGGCGGCACAAACCGTTGGACTGCTTGGGGCACTGGCCGTGCGTTTGCTTTAGGCCAAGATCTTGACAGCTATCTTTCAAGCTTAACAAGTGCAGCTGCAATAAGTGTTCCATCTTCAACAACAGTAACAAACATGATGGCTGATCGTACAGGCGCGTTTATCTTCTTCTCGAACCATCCTGACACCGGCCTTCACAGAATGCACATTCTTTACAATGGCACTGGCCCATCTGCTATGGTTAGTGGCGGACCTGGCTTTGCTGCCGGTATTGGTCAGTTGAACCTTGAGCGTGTAAGAATTGCTCATCGTAACCCAGCTCAACCAATTTGGGGTAGCGACCTTCAAATTACACTTCAAAACGGTTTTGGTGGCGGCTTTAGAGATAACAACGGCGTAGGCTTCCTTGATGTAGCTGCTAACAACGCTATTGCTGGCTCTATCTCTCCATCAGCTGTAAATGCATTTACATTTGCAGGCCATGGCCTTACGCTTAACCCTGTAACTGGCGATGCTGGTCAAGTTCAAGAGACTATTTCTGGTAGAACTTACAGAAATCTTCCTCAAAGTGGCTGGCCAACCGCAGTTGGACATTTTGATGGCGTAACAAGAAGAATCCGTGTTGAAGAGGTTACACCTGGTTCAGCTTTGAACAGAGACCTTGTATTCACATTAACAGATGCTGAAGGCGAAACCTTACCATCTGCAAAGATAGCTGCTATTGATGTTCGTACTGGCGTTATGGCTGGACCTGGCCAAGCTGGTATGGCTGTACACTTCAATGCAACTGATGGTACAGTTCTTCATAACTCCGTGCCTGATTTTGCTGGCGGTCACACTGCTCGCGTAATCGGTACAGACAGAAGAGTTGGCGATCCTCTTGCTATCTTCTCTGAAGATGGTCACACTGTAACACTTCGTGGTCTTCGTGCAAACGATCCACAACAACGTCGTATGTGGGTAGAAATGATTATCTTCATCTCTACAGACGTTAACTATGAAGGTGATGTCTATGTAACCCTTGAGCAAGTTGGTGCTGGTATCGGCGCACGTGACGAAGATTTCGTGTCACCAAGCAGAACCCTTCAAATTGCTGAAGTTGAAAAAGTATTTGACCTTACCTCTGAAGTAACAAACATTCCTAACCGTGCACAAAGCATTCCTACTGAAAATATCATATTGACAGAGCGTGTTGCTGGTGCTTTGGTAAGAGGCAGAATGCTTCACTTAGCTATTTCTGAGTTTGGCATACCTTCACCAAGAGTTGACATCGGCTTCAACCCTGTTGCTGTTGTTAACGCATCTGGCGCATTAACAGTTGGCGTACTTCCACAAACTTTGGGTGCTACTGCTGTTAACATGTCAATAACCAACCCATCTGCTGCTGGTGCCCCAGCTACTGTAACAATGACTAACCTCGAATTGTTCGTAGGTCAGCACGTTCCAGTTGGCACCTATGGCGTAGTTGCTCTTGGTAATGCTATACTTGATAATGACAACGCGGTTCTTAACTTCTGGCAACCACTTGGTCATCAATCTATAGCAGGCGTTCCAAACAGAGTTGGCTTCAGAAGATATGCTTTCGGCGGCCTATTGTTTGAGCCATATGCAACTGTTACACTTCCTGGCGTTGGCGGCGGTTTGATTGATGTAGCTACGGCTGTCATCGAAGCTCAATCCGGTAGTGCTCAAGTATTGGTTAACGACCAAATCGTTACCATGACAAACGAGCATGGCCAAGCTACACCAATGCGTTTCTACAATGGCAGAAACTTCTTCCCGATGCGTGGTATCTCTCAAGTATTTGGTGGAAGCGTGCCATGGACATTCATCGTGAATGACCAACCAACTAACGTTTGGTCTCAAGGTGCAGAAATTGAAGTTACAATGCTTCTCACCGGCAGAACAATCGTCTTCACAACAGGAAGCGGCACTTTCACAGTTAATGGCATAGCTCACACGATCGCTGATCCTCAAGCTTGGCCACACAACCATGAAGGTACAGTATTTATTCCTGCTGCCTACATTGGCGTAGCATTAGGCGTTCCTGTAACATGGGAAGGCTACGGTGCAAACCAAAGATTCTTCTTCAACCAGCCTGACAGAGGCACACCAGCTTCTGCATCTGTAGAAACTATTGCTGCTCCTGCTGCTTTAGAAGAAGAGTATGACAACGATTACAATGGTAACGGCAATGGAAATGGTAATGGTAATGGCAACGGCAATGGTAATGGCGACGAAGAATAATATTATCAATTGCAATGCTAATATAAATAAAAAGCCCCTTTTAGGGGCTTTTTATTTTGTTTCGAGACCTAACTGTAACACAAAATTCATAATGGGGCTTTATAATTATGGCAGGAGAGCGTGCTATGAAAAAAATTCTAATTTTATATTTTTCTGGGGTGGGTGCGACCAAAAAGATTGCAGAATTGATATCTGCTTGCCTGCCTCAATCTTGCAAAGTGGACATATTTTCTTTAGAAGACAGTGATGTGCCAAGCATGGAAGAATATGATGCATTAATAATTGGCACGCCCGTGTATCACGGTGCCCCTGCAAAGAAAGTTATGGACTTTCTGGATGAGATGCCGTGTCTTGATAAAGAAATCTCTGCATTTGTCTTTAACACACGTGGCCTGGCTTCGCTAAACACAAACCGCATATTATCAAAGCGATTGCGAGAGAAAAACATCGCCACAATTATGGACAGAGCCTATCGCGGCACGGCAAGTGATGGTGCGCTTGTGGCCCCATTTATAAAACGATTTTTTGAATTTGAGAAAAATTTGGAAGACAAAGTTAAGCGAGATTGCGCTGACTTTTTAAGGATGCTGGAGGAAGAGCCACTGCGAAGCTATATGCCCAAATTTCGTTTTGGAAGCATTATAAATGCACCCAATAAAGCGGCAGGGCAGCTTATCACGGTAAAAATACATCTGCACAAAGATAGATGCGTAAAATGTGGCTTATGTGGCGAAAGGTGCCCTCATGCAGTATTTTTGAAAGATGGAGAAGGGTATCCCTTGCTTGCGCAAGATAAATGCGAAAACTGCTATCGCTGCATACATCACTGCCCAAAATCCGCATTATCACTAAGCAAACGACGCCTGCCGAAAAAACAGCTAAGGCTTTAATGGCCCTTCTTCTCAAACCGCTCTTTTAATTTATGATACAAGCCCTCAAAGCTTTTGTCACCGTCATTGTCAACAAAAAGGCAAAAGGGCAGGCTGTCACTTTCGCGATGCCTTTTCACACAATCACAACACCTTTTGTGATTTGGACAAGTAGTTTTTGGACAGGCACATTCTTTAACACAAGACATTATCTCTCCCCCGCTTCATAAGTTTTCTTTGTAAATGCAAATTTATAAACCATATACGCCAGCAGAGCACCAACTGTCTGCATGGCGATGAAAATAAAGCCGTCGATAGGCCTTATGCCAGAAGCGGTATCCGTAAACATACGGGCAACTGTAACCTGTGGGTTGGCAAACATTGTAGAAGACGTGGAAATAAGCTGACCGCCAACCAAAAGGCCCACAATAATTGAAATTTTGCTAGACCTTGCTTTCACCAATAGCAAAATTGCCAGCATGAGAATAAATGTACCAAAAATTTCACTAAAAAACACATAATCGTTTCTAATATTATCAGAAACAGACAATAGGGAGCCAACTTCATTTAAAAACATCAGCCGGCTTAGCGCAACACCTGCGATGCCACCAAGAAATTGAAATAGCACAAACATAGAGGCATTTAGTGCGCTAATTTTTTTCTCCAATGCCATAACCATAGTGACGACGGGGTTAAAATGTGAGCCAGATATGGGGCCAAACACCTCTATCAGCGCGCAAAGAACAAAGGCAACCGCAATGGCATTACCAAAGACGGCGATGCTTTTTGGGGCCTCAAGAACTTCTACAAGTAAAATCATGGATGAAATAGACGCCATCACCAAAAACATTGACCCTAAAAATTCCGCACATAATTGACTTTTACAAACTTGCTTTTTCATATGTAACACCCCTTGACTATAAAGTATAACACGGAAGCGTTGATTTTTCAATAGGAGGTAATTATGCAATATCGTGAAGACAAAGCATCGGGCAACAAGCTTTCTGCGCTGGGGCTTGGCTGTATGCGCTTTCCCCGCGACAAAGCAGAAACAGAGCGCATGATTTTGGCCGCGATAGAAGGCGGCATAAATTTTTTTGACACGGCCTATATCTATCCAAACAGCGAAAAGATGCTGGGAGAGATTTTGGCCAAGCATGATAAACGAAAAGATGTGCATGTGGCTACAAAGCTGCCGCTGATGATGTGCAAAAGTGCCGCCGACTTTGATAAATTCTTTAACGAATCTCTTCGTAGGCTTCAAACGGATTATGTGGATTATTACTTTATGCACAGCATGTCGGGCCTTGCGCAATGGGAAGCCTTTCAGGAAATGGGCATAGAAAAGTGGCTTGAGGAGAAAAAGGCTTCAGGGCAAATTAGACGTATAGGCTTTTCGTATCACGGCACCTGTGACGATTTTATAAAAATTTTAGATACCTATCCCTGGGAATTTTGTATGATACAATACAACTATTATGACGAGAATTACCAAGCGGGGCGAAAGGGCCTGCTGGCTGCCGAGGAAAAGGGTATGGCGGTAATAATTATGGAGCCCTTGCTTGGCGGCACACTTGCAACGGGGCTGCCAAAAGATGCCGTAGAGATATTTGCAAAAGCAAATCCAAACCTTACACCTGCCGAATGGGCATTTCGCTGGCTTTGGAGCCAAAGCGGCGTAACGACTGTGCTTAGCGGCATGAGCAGCACACAAATGATAGAAGCCAACATCCGCTCTGCCAACAATTTTCAACCTCTTGCTGATAGTGAGCAAGCCGTGTATGACAGCGTTGTCACCACACTGAAAAAGGCATATAAAATCAACTGCACAAGCTGTAACTACTGTCTGCCCTGCCCAAAAGGCATAAATATCCCCGCTTGTTTCTCTGCGTACAACGCAAGCTATGCCCATGGCTACATAAAAGGCATGACCCTTTACGCTACAGGCACAGCCATCATAACAAAACAACCCAACAGCCCGCACAATTGCAACAACTGTGGCAAATGCGAAAAGGTTTGCCCGCAATACATACCAATTCGCAAGCATCTAAAGAAGGTTGGCAAACGGATGGAGCCATTGCCGGTACGCGCAGTGATGGCAGTGGTGAGGCGTGTCATGACCAGGTAGATAGAGGCTGTAGTAACGTTAGAACAATCAAACCACGAAATACACGGAAACACACGGAAAGTGCATAGAGGCAAAGTTTACCTTGCAATTTCACGCAAATATTGATATACTAGATGCCATAGGCTAAAGAGAAATCAAGAAGAAAGCGCGGGGTGGTTATATGGTTTCTGGTAAATTTATGATAGTTAATGAAAATGGCTTGCATGTGCGGCCGGCTGGGGCGTTGGTGTCCATGTGCAGACCCTTTGACGCAGATGTAATGCTAAAATTTAATGAAACCGAATATAACCTAAAATCTGTGCTGGGCATCGTCAGTGCGAACATAAAATTTGGCGATGTGGTAGAATTTGTTTGCAATGGGCCGGAAGAAGAAGCGGCCCTTAAAGCCATTGAGGAAGCCGTAAAATCGGGCTTTTCCGGTGGCACATATAATTAGGGAGGATACTATGGACAAACTGCAAAAGTATGTAAAGTTAATTATCAACGTGGGCGTTAACATTCAAAAGGGGCAAAAGCTTTTGATACGCTGCCCGGTGGATTGCGCGTATTTTGCCCGCATGGCCATGGAAGAGGCCTATGCGGCAGGGGCCGATGATGTGTTGATACAATGGGGCGACGAAAAGTCCTCTAGAATCAACTATTTAATGGCACCGGATTCTAATTTCGGCAAAGAGCTGGAATGGGAAAAGGCAAGAATTCAATATCTTGTGGACCAAGGATATAACATGCTGGGCGTTTTGGCCGCCGACCCTGAAATTTTGAAAGGCGTTGACCCAGAGCGTATAACAAAAGACCAAAAAGTGATGGCCACGACGATGAAGCCCCTGATGGAGAAGGTTTCATCCTCTGCCATACAATGGACGCTGGCTTCTGTACCAAATCCCGCTTGGGCGCGCAAAGTTTTCCCTAACGCGAAGAGCGATGAAGAGGCCATTGGCCTTATGTGGGACGCCATCTACGCGGCATCCAGGGTTGATGGCAAAGACCCCGTTGAAAATTGGAAAACACATATAGCCACCATGCAGAAAAAAGTGGATGCCCTTATGGCCCACAATTTCAAGCACCTGCGCTTTAAAAACGCGGCAGGCACAGATTTAGAAATAACCCTGCCTGAAGGGCATCTTTGGGTGGCCTGCGGCGAAGAAGCCGCCACGGGATACAATTTCATTGCAAATATCCCAACGGAAGAGGTTTTCACAGCACCTCTGCGCACAGGCACCAATGGCATAGTATATTCCACAAAGCCCCTCGTTTTCATGGGCGATATCATAGACGAATTTTGGATAAAGTTTAAAGATGGCAAAGTAACAGAATTTGGCGCGAAGCAAAACGAGCATCTTCTGGACAAAGTAATCAACACGCACCCTAATGCGGACTATCTGGGCGAGGTGGCCCTTGTGCCACATTCTTCCCCAATCTCTCAATCCGGCATATTATGGTACAACACACTTTACGATGAAAACGCCTCATGCCACCTGGCACTTGGCAAGGCCTACCCTTACACTGTCAAAGGTGCCGTGGGCAAAAGCGACGACGAGCTTAACGCAATGGGCGTAAACCAATCTCTTGCCCATACGGACTTTATGATGGGCAGCGCGGATATGTCTATTGTCGGCGTGACATATGACGGCAAAGAAATTGCTGTGTTTACAGGCGGCGAATGGGCAATATAGTTTTTTAAACAACAAAAGGCAGGTGCGAATTTTACCGCACCTGCCTTTTTGAATGTTATTGCAACTTCCCTGATTTGGCAGAAATACGGCCTTTTCTCAATAATCCAATGATAATTAAAATGATGCCAACGATACAGCTTGTAGTTAAAACCAGCATGGAGATATTGGCGTTTATCGTGCTTATTTCTCTCCAAGCAAAAAGATTTGCCGCTGAAAGTGGGTTAGTCCAGGCCCCAAATAAAACCCAATCCACCACGCCATCTATTATAGAGAAGAACAAGCCACTGAAGATAAAACATAAGCCCGCTTTGATGAACGCATTTGCCTTGAGATATCGTATCGTAAGAAAAAACAGCCAGGGAAGCGGCAAACACACAGTGGCCATAGCAAGTGCTATGTCCCAATAATTTGCGTTTTGCACAAACAAGCCAACTACTATAATAACCGCATACAACAACAAGGTATTGGCCATCATGGCTAAAAAGCCCTTATGGCGGGCAGCAAACCCTGCCAGAGGCAATCTGCTTAATACATAGGGCCCAAACAAAATTGATAGCCCAAGCAATGTTGAAACTATTGCCACAAAAGGCCAGCTACTCCATCCGCTATACAGCGAAATTGTAATTAACAGCAAAGACAAGCTTGCGATGAAACTGCCCAATGTCCAAAGGCCTTTGTTTTTTCCAAAAACCAAAGGAACCACCGTTATAGAGGCCAGCAATATCAACGAAGTTAAAACGATAAAGAACCAATCCAGAGCCTGCCCTACAGCGAGATTGACAATTAATGATACCAGCACAGGTATTGCCAAAACCAAAGCAATGCTTGCCCCCACAGTAAGAGATTTTTTCCTTACCGCTTGCGCATGGTGTTTAATGACGTTTTCTCGCTCTTTTCTGATGCGCTCGTCAAGGGGATTATCCTTAATTTTTTCGAGCATCGCCCTACAGGCGGCGCAGTCCGCCAGATGGTCCTCAACAATCTTTCTGCTAGATTCGTTGCAAACGTCGTCGTGATAAAGGGGCAGCAAATCCTTGATAACATCGCATGAAATATTCATTTTGCATCCATCCTCTCCATAATTTTTAGGCGGGCACGATGGTATGTAACACGCGCCCAGTTTTCTGTTTTCCCAAACAACAGTCCAATTTTCTTAAATGACAATTCTCCAAACACCCGCAGCCCAAACACTTCTTTGTATGGCTCTTCTAAGCCATGAAGCGTTTGATGGATGCGAAAAGCAGAGTCTTCATCAACAAGGGCGTGCTCTATGCTTGCGTCGGAAGAAGCTACGTCAGTGCCCACTTCGACTATACGCTTTTTCGCCCGCAGCTCATCCAAAAACAAATTTTTTGCAATGGCGCATAACCAAGTAAGTTCGGCAGCATCGCCACGATACTTCTTATCGGCTGTCATTGCTTTAAAAAACGCCTTTTGCGTAATTTCTTCCGCGGCATCTTGGTTTTTGGCCAATGTCATCACAAAAGAGTATACCCGCATGTAGTAGGTGTTGTATAGCTTCTCAAAATCAATATCCATCCCTGTGCCCTCCTTTCTCATAAGTTAGACGGCGCAATTTTAATTTCGTTACAAAGATTTTCAAAAAAATATGCTAAGCCCGCATTGTTTATTCTGCACGGACTTAGCATGGAATTGACTAAACGTTTTGAGTTATCAATAATTGTCCTCTGCGATAAGTTCCAAGGTGGTTTGTAAAGCATCACGCCTTGGGCGGTTGAAGAAATGCGGGTCTGTGCCAAATTCCTGATTATTGCGGCCTTGGTGGTCCGTGCCGTAGATGGACGAATAGCGCACAACAACGCCGCTATTAGGCAGTGCCAGCATCAACGGGTTTATACCTATGCCATCGCCGCCGGTGGTTTGGCCTACAAGGGTAGCAAAGCCCGTTTGCTTAGCCGTGGCGGCGGCTTGCTCTGACGCGGAAAAGTTGGTGCCGCTTACCAGCAGCCAAATTTTGCCGCCAAAGATGGCCTCGTCTTGGCTTGGGTAGATGACAGCATCCCATCTCCAGTATAAATCCAGCGCGGTAAAGTCGTCAGGGTTGAGATAGGGAAGGCCTACCAGCAAATCATCATGGATGGGCGCAAATACAGGATATGGCGTGGTGCCGTCCCACCAGTTTTCAAACCAGGGCGCCAGCAGGCGCATGTTGTGGTCGCCTTCCATCAAAAACATGTAGAAATGATAGTGAAGAGGCTCTGAGATATTTGGCGCTATCACCAAGTTTTGAAAAAAGCGCGAATCCCCACCGGGGTTTTGGCGGATGTCGATGATGAGATGGTCAAAATCCGCAACATGGCGGTAAAAGTCCAGCAGCTTGTCTCTGTCGAGATTCATTGTGGCGTGGTTCATTTGTAAAATGTTAACATAAGCGATGCGGCCCGCCTCGATGATGCGCGCCTCGATGTTGTCGGAAGTTGTGGCGTAAACAAAGCTATCCACCCCCGGCGGCGGCGGCGCAAAATTGTCATCCGTCAGGCCATGAAGCGCCCGTGTGGCGGGATTATCAAGCTCTTCCAGAAAATATAAAAACTGGCGGCTACCCAAGGTGACAACCTGGTTGGTAAAGACTTGGATATGCAGCTGCAAAAAGTCGCCTGTTAGCATATTAAAATGCCCCGCGTGTTGCGCGTGGCTGATAAAACGGCCGTCTATCAGGTTGGCAAAATATTGGTCGCTTGGGATGTCGCGTATGGTTTCAATGTGGCGGCGCGTCTCGCGATAAAGCTCGTGCATATCCACGCCTCTTGTGCGATAAATTACGCCGAAAAAGGGATAATTGGCGGCAAGGGTGCTGTATAGATGGTCAAGGTCCTCAAGATATTCGCCTCTTGTACGACCCGAGGTAAATATGTCAAAATAATGGTCGGGCGGCGGAATTTCCTCTTGCGCCACCTCGGCCTCATAATAGTCCTCATAATCATCCTCTTGCGTGACTTCTTCCTGCGTTTCGACATAGCTTTCGTCATACGCAACGATGTATTCATCTATTTGCGCAGGCTCATAAATTTCCATAGTACTGCACGCCGCTAAAACAAATAGCAAAAAGGCCACGGCAGCCAGCCGCCAAAATCCCATCTTCATAGCAATTTCTCCTAAATTTACGAGTTTTCCCTCATATCAACTACGGCAGGCGCACCCATTTTAAGGCGATGATATTCTTCTGAAACCCGTTTTTGCTCTTTATGCTTAAATTTAGGCAGAGAATACAGCACCAAGCGGCTTAGGATAAACACGCCCCAAGCAAAATATGCGCCCCAAACGAAATACTGCATATCATGCGCATTGCTTGCGGGCGGATTTACAAGGTCGTTTGCGGCCTGCGCTACAGTTCTGGCGGCGGCCGCGTTGCCATGTTGTCCGAAAGTGAAGGCCATTTGGCGCAGCTCGTTCAAAATTGCCGCCACAGCCTCGTCATTGGCAAGGGCAGCATTAGCGATGTCACCTGTAGGCGCATTGCCCAAAAAATTTGGCAAGGCGGCAAAAATTAGCGGCGCGGCAATTAAAAAGGCAATTATGTGACATATAAGGCTGCGCCTTTGCCTCACATTGCTTTTTGCCGTGTGTAACAATTCGTCATTATCTTGTGCAACATCTATATCATTATATCCCATTTTTATTGTCTCCTTATCGGCTTCTTTCGGTGTCATGCGGATGGCACTTTGCCCATCTTCTTGCCATACAGCGCGGCCTTTGGTCACAAGCTGCTTAGCACGACGAGGGTAGGTTTGGCCTGTCTCTACATTATTTTCATCAAACACCATAATTTTAATATAACGCATTGCAAATCACTCCTTATTTCGGAATGGCGGGCTTGTAAATCGCTGTTTTTTATGATGGGTGCCGGCCCCTAAGCCCTTATGTAGAAATACGGTAAAACCAAGGAAAAGTATGATTAGGGTGTTGTTTGAACAAAATCCCAGGCGGCTTGCGCTAGGAGAGTGGCGTTACTGTCAGAATAGTGATTATCATTCTGAGATATATCATCAATACGCAAATCAAATAGCGTAGCCGCAAATACGCACGCCGTAAGAAAAGCCCCAGCATCATTTGCGTGGAACATATCTTCTGCATATAGCGAAAGATTTGGTATCGCATTGTATGCGTAAACCCAAGCATCGCCCGCGTTTACCAAAATGGCATCATTTTCATGGGCGGCCTGTTTGTACGCGGCAGTTAGGATGTTTTGCAGCTTTTCATCGGGCTTGCCATCTATATTTGCCCATGCAGGATTATACAACACAGGCATAGCCCCGCTTTCTTTTGCCGCAACACTAAGGATGCGGACATCACAAAGAAACCCGTCAATGTCATTAAGAGGCCGCCTGCTTTGGTCTTGCATCACAACATAGTCAAACCGAATACGTTGCATTTCTTTGATGGCGTTGGCCCTGGAGCTTGTTAATGTAGCACCACCCGCTGAAACGTCTCTATACGCAATTTCTACGCCATGTCTTGCCGCGAGAGACTTGAGTTGCCACGGGACATCACCGGTGAAAATAAAGCTGTTTCCTGCGTATAAAATGCATATGTCACACATGCTACATCTCCCAATTGTGATATACATCCTGCACATCATCATCCTCTTCTAAAAAGTCAAGGATTTTGTTCATTTTTTTGATATCTTCGGAGTCATCAAGTTTAGCGGTGGTTTTAGGCAGCATGGTTATTTCCGCGGACAAAATAGGAAAGCCCTCGGCCTCTATAGCCTCGCGCACAGCGGAAAAGTCCGTAGGGTCGGTGATAATTTCAAAGCCTTCTTCATGGGCGGCAAAATCCCGTGCACCTGCGTCCAAAGCCACCATCATAAGGGCATCTTCATCCACGCCATCGGCCGCCTCAACGGCAATTTGTCCTACATGGTCAAATTGAAACGCCACAGAGCCGCTGGTACCCATATTGCCGCCGCCTTTGGTGAAGGCATAGCGCACATTGGCCACGGTGCGGGTGCGGTTGTCCGTCAAAGCCTGTACAATAACGGCAATGCCGTTGGGGCCATAGCCCTCGTAGGTTACATCTTCATAATTTACGCTGTCAAGCTCGCCCGCGGCTTTTTTGATGCTGCGGTCTATTGTGTCATTGGACATATTAGCGGCCTTAGCCTTGGCCACAACGTCGCGCAAGCGCGAGTTAGAGTCAAGGTCGCTGCCGCCTGCCTTCACAGCAACAGCTATCTCGCGCCCAAGCTTGGTAAAAACCTTGCCGCGCTTAGAATCTTGCTTTTCTTTTCTGTGTTTGATATTTGCAAATTTGGAATGTCCTGCCATATTGCTTCATCCTCTCGTTAATTGTTTGGTGTATATCTATTGGTGACCAACAAGGCCAAATTTTCAATATTTTTATCTGTAAAAGGGTGCCAGGTGATATATTCTTTTAAATTTAGTGACGCAAACCATATTTCAAATTCCTCATCAGAAATGGCTTCGTCGTTAAGTGTGTTTGGGTAATAGCGAGGGTCTGGCCAGCCATGAAGGAAAGAATATATAAGGGAAATATCGGATGCACCCTGGGCTATTATCAGCTCTCCAATGCCAAAATCTCCTCTTCCAAACCCCAAACGCAGCCTGCCATCCGTCATTATTCCGTTCATTATTCTATAAGTAAAGCTACTGGCATATATCTCCCCGTTATAGTATTTGAAAACGTATATTATGGTGTTATTAAAATTTACGACAACTTCGTTTGTGCCATCGCCATTCATGTCAAAGACGGCGATACTTATTGGTGGCCCTAATTCGCCGGTAGATTCTTCAAGATAAGCAGGCCCTAGCCAGCCACATACAAATTGCCTTTCATTACGCAGCACCTCTTGAAATAAAGAAATAGGTGCCTCTGGTTGGCTATTACAAGCTGATAAAAGCAAGATAACAGAGAGCATGATTATGATTTTTGCGACCAAATCTTTCATTGAAACTCCACTAATTTATCTTCAACCTGGGTACAGTAAAGCTGCTGCAAAAGCTGCACCTCTGCTTGGCCGGAGGAGGCATTCATCATGGCCTTTGCAAGCCTGTCCCCATTGACGGCTTCCGTTAGCACAATAAATTCCACATTATCAGTAAAAAGCGTATCATGCAGCACATGCCCGTTGTGCAATATCTCATATTGCAGCTTGCCCTGCAAATTATATGGACATTTTACGCTAATTTTTGCGTGCAAAACTTTTTCAATGATGATGGCGGCGCTTACGGCTTCTTTTGCGGCGCGGCCATAGGCGCGCACAAGGCCGCCCGTGCCTAAAAGCGTGCCACCGAAGTAGCGCGTTACGATAACCAAAGTGTTTTTGATGTCTTCTTTACGCAGCAGGTCCAAAATAGGCATACCGGCTGTGCCGCTGGGCTCGCCATCGTCGCTTTGGCGCGTAAAGCGGTTGTCATCGCCAATTTGCCACGCAAAGCAATTATGGCCGGCCTTGGCATGTATTTTACGTATGTCGCCCAAAATGGCCAAAGCCGCATCCTCGCTTTCCACAGGAAAGGCATGGCCAATAAACCGAGATTTCTTCTCAATAATCTCAATTTCGGCGGGTTTGTATATGGTTTTGAAATTGTTTAACATAATCACTCCAAAATAAGCATGGGCACCAAGCGGTTTTCCGTTGTGCCATCCCCAAGCTGTCCGTGGTTGTTACGGCCCCAGGCCCAAAGGCGGCCATCGGCCGTTTGTGCCAAGGTGTGTCTACCCCCCACATTGGATGCGGCAACCACATCTTCCATTATCATTGTAGGCGTGGGATTTGACAGCCATTGGTCCGATTCTACATTATCAACCTGCCCATCGCCAATCTGTCCATCATTATTTACGCCCCACATCCACAGCGTGCCGTCACGCTTTATAGCCGCAGAATTGCCATAGCCGGCAAAAACGGTGGCCACATTATCCATTATAAAAACAGGGCCGGGATTGGTAAGGTATATGTCGCCATCACCCAGTTGCCCCTGGGTATTTACGCCCCAGCCCCATAGCTCTCCGTCATTTTTAATTACCATCACATTGTTGCTGCCCACAGAAACATAGTCCACATTTTCCATAACCATGATGGGGGACAGGCTTCTTTGGGTGGTGCCATCTCCAAGCTGATACCAAGTGTTTGTGCCCCATGTCCATAGGCTGCCGTCGCCTCTAAGTGCTGCGGTGAAGGCGGTACCTACGGATACAGCAGCAACATCGTCCATGATGTGGACAGGCTCAGGTTGCCTTGAGGTATTGCCAACGCCTACTTGCCCCTCAAAATTTCTTCCCCAGCCCCATAATGCGCCATCTGTTGTTATCGCCATTGTATGATGCAGCCCGGCAGCAACATAGGCAACATTTTCCATAATCCTTTGGGGCTCATCTTCATTTCCTATGGTGCCGGTACCCAATTGGTTATCAATATTGCCGCCCCAAGCCCATAAGCTTGCGTCAGACCTGATGGCCATTACATGGCTATCCTGTGCGGAAAAAGAGACCACCTCATCAAGTATCATTACGGGCGCAAAATGGCTTGCTACATGAGCACTGATGACAGGGCCGCCAATTTGCCCCCAATTGCTGCCCCAGCCCCATAATGTGCCATCAAAAAGAAGCACAAAGCTGGTTTCGTATGCCGCGGCAAAAGCTGCAACGTAGCCTTGCAATACCGTGTTTGCTGGTGTTGGTGTATGCTCAGGCGTTGGCGTAGGAATTGGATTTGGGGTCGGCGTTGGGGTCGCGGCCACCTCAACATTTTCGGTGACATCCTCAGTAACTTCATTAACGGTTCCGCAAGATGCAAAAATAAACAGAAAGCCAGCTATTGCTAAAATTATCCTTTTCATCTTACCCATCCTTTGTAAAAGCGCCTACATCTCTATCCGCACTTGCTCAAGCTTCCAAATCTCCTCGCTATATTGCTTTATGGTTCTGTCACTGGAGAACTTGCCGCTTTTCGCCACATTGACGATGGCCATCTCTTTCCATCTCTGCTCATCCCTGTAAAGCTCTCCAATTTTCTCATGAGCCTTGGCGTAGCTGGCAAAATCCTTTAGCACAAAGTATTCATCAGGGGTAGAGCCATGATAGCCATTTAGCAGGGCCTCGTAAAGCTCGCGGAAAAGCTCGTGATTATCAGAAAGAGAGCCGTTTATCAGCTGCGTTAGCACATGCTGTATGCTGGTGTCCATATTATACACATCCCATGGGTTATATGCGCGAGAAGCCGCAAGCGCAGCCACTTCCTCCGCGCCCATGCCAAAGATAACGATGTTTTCGGGGCCAACCTCTTCAAAAATCTCCACATTCGCGCCGTCCATTGTGCCAAGGGTGATGGCACCGTTAAGCATAAACTTCATATTGCCCGTGCCGGAAGCCTCTTTGCCCGCTGTGGAAATTTGCTCGGACACATCAGCGGCGGGGATAAGCCTTTCTGCCAGGGACACGCGATAATTTTCCAAAAACAGTATTTTTATGCGGCCTTCGATGGCGGGGTCGTTGTTTACAAGGTTTGCCACGGCGTTTATCAGCTTAATGATAAGCTTTGCGCGGTGATAACTTGCCGCCGCCTTGCCGCTGAAAATAAATGTACGCGGCGGGATATCCAGCCAAGGCGATACCTTTAGCTGGTTGTAAAGATACAGCGCGTGCAGGATGTTAAGCAGCTGCCGCTTATATTCATGCATACGTTTTATTTGTATGTCAAAGATAGAGCTTGGGTCTACGATATGCCCGGTGGTCTTTTTGACATAGCCCGCCAAATTAACCTTGTTTGTGTGCTTTATCTTCATAAATTCTTCCGCAAAGGCGGCATCCTTGGCGTATGGCAAAAGATTTTCCAGATGGCTAAGGTCTTTTAGCCATTTGTCGCCAATGGTTTCTGTGATAAGCTTCGCCAGCGCGGGGTTAGAATGGGCCAGCCAGCGGCGTTGGGTTATGCCGTTGGTTTTGTTGTTAAATTTCTTGGGATATATTTCGTAAAAGTCTTTAAGCTCTTGATTTTTTAGGATTTCTGTGTGCAGTGCCGCAACGCCGTTTACAGAATTGCTGCCAACAATTGCCAAAAACGCCATGCGGATATAGCCGTCAGCGATAATGGCCATATTGCGCACTTTTTCAGGGTTGTTGCCAAACCATGTGATAAGCTGCGCGCAGAAGCGGCGGTTTATTTCCTCGACAATCATGTAGATGCGCGGAAGTACACGGGAGAATAGCTCTGTTGGCCATTTTTCCAACGCTTCGGACATGATGGTGTGGTTTGTATAGGCACATGTTTTGCGGGTTATCTCCCAGGCATCATCCCAATTCACGCCGTTTTCGTCCACCAATATGCGCATAAGCTCCGGCACGGTAACGGAAGGGTGGGTGTCGTTAAGCTGCAAGGCAACTTTATCCGGAAGCTTGCTAAAGTCTGTATGATTTTCCTTAAAGCGCGCGATAATGCGCTGTAATGTGGCCGAAACAAAGAAATATTGCTGGCGCAGGCGAAGCTCTTTGCCTGCCACGGTGTCATCGGCAGGATAAAGCACTTCCGATAGGGTTTTTGCCAAATTTTGTTCTTCCACAGCCTTTTGATATTGCCCCTGATTGAAATACCCAAGGTCAAATTTATTTATGGCCTCGGCATCCCAAAGGCGCAGGGTGTTTACGGTGTTTGTGTCATAGCCTAAAACGGGATAATCGTAAGGTACAGCCCGTACGGACTGTGTGCCTTCCTGGACGAAGGTAAATTCGCCATCAGGCTTTTTCGTGGCGCGCACAGTGCCGCCAAATTTCACCTCAACGGCATATTCTTGACGTTTTACGCCCCAAAGGTCGCCACGTTCCAGCCAATGGTCGGGCCGCTCTGTTTGAAAGCCATTTTCAATTTTTTGCTCGAAGATGCCATAATGATAGCGTATGCCGCAGCCGTAGGCGGGAAGCTGCAAGGTTGATAACGAATCCAGAAAACAAGCGGCAAGCCGTCCAAGGCCGCCGTTGCCAAGGCCGGGGTCGCGCTCTGCATCTTCAACGGCGTTATAATTTATGCCAAGCTCTTCCAGCACCTCGCGCACTTCTTCGTCCAAGGATAAATTGATAACAGCGTCGCCCAAAAAGCGTCCCATCAAAAATTCCATAGACAGGTAGTATACAATTTTTACATCCTCTTTGTTGTATACATCGTGGGTTGCTATCCATTTGTCCGTTATCAGGTCTCTTATAGTAAACACCAGGGCTTCGTAAAGCTGCTCGTTAGAAGCGGTGTCTATTGTCTTTCTTGAAAGGGTTTTTACGTTTTCAACCAGCCGTTCTTTAAGCCTTTCTTTTGAAAATATGCCATTTAATGCCATTAATGCACCTCCGTGGATTTGTTGAAATCTATTTTATACTCAAATAACTGCAAAACAGTAACAATAAAACGCAGAATTTTTGTCAAAATGCAAAATCATTTGTGACGACGCGTGCCTTTAGGCACGCTAGGAGCAAATGATGAAGCAGTTTGGCAAAAAGGCAAGTTTTTTG
>Ga0123355_10005044_pt1 | contig 19234 bp, 17 predicted proteins | sample TergutEmb28metaG_3_FD_89872 | JGI IMG/M metagenome (GOLD analysis project Ga0123355, IMG submission 89872) | Embiratermes neotenicus P1 segment gut microbial communities from Petit-Saut dam, French Guiana - Emb289 P1 | ecosystem: Host-associated > Arthropoda: Insects > Digestive system > Gut ... | reverse complement strand
TAAAATTTTAGTCACTACGGTGCTTCGTTGACCCCTTTTACACCTTCCTTTTTTTTTACTTTTTACTAGGGATTTTTATTTGCCAAAAGGTAGGGATTTTCACTTGACAGTTACATTTTTGTTGCCTAGGAAATTGTATCTGACTCCAAGACGTGTATGTGCGCTTGGGGGTGCATGTAATCGGCGAAAGGCGGCTGTGCCGCCACCGCTCGGTTTTCTATTGGGTGTAGGAATGCAGATTCCTTTTCGCTTGTGCTGTTTCTTGCTAGTTGCAGAATTTCCTCCAGCCATAATTTCGCGGGTTTGCCGTAGATTATTGCGTTCGCACCATGTTGGATTAGTTGGGTTTTTGCCTGTGTTACGTCGTGATTTTTCACATGTGCTGTTTCGTTGTGAAGCTTGTCCAAATTTGATTTATCGTACATAAGCCCCTTGATTAACGCGGCGAACGCTAATGTTTCATCAATAGGCATACTGTCGGCGGTGCGTATTTCTATTAGATTTTTCAAGCGCACATCTGGGAATGCCATTGATAACACATGGTCTATATCGGATTGTGTCATTGCGCGGTTCGCGAAAATTTCGGAAACGGTTTTCGCGCCTGTATAAACAGTCTCATTGCCTTGCGGCATGAAGATTGGGGGCATTTCGTAGATATACTTCGCGTAGTCGCGGAAGCCAAAATCACCATCAAGCGCGTTGGCGACTGTATTTGAACGGCGGGGGTCTACATTATTCCAGATATGAGTGCGTAGCATTCTTCCGTTGTAGGGCTGACCTTCAAATATTTTCGAGTTATCGCAAATTAGCGAAAATAGCGGGCTTAATATACATGCAACGCGAAATTTTTTTGAAAAATCTGCTTCGTCTTCGTAGTCAATTGAAACTTGCGCCGCCGCCGTGCCTTTCATCATGTTTTTGCCCATTGTGCCTGTTTTTTGGAAGTAATCGTTCATATATTGGTATCGTTGCTTTGGGATTAGTGGGAGTTCGTCGATTTTGCTTTTCGGGTGATAACCTGCACAAAATAATTCTGCGTCGTGTTCTTCTAAAACTGGCGAAATGATTTTTGCAAAGTGATTGTATGTATCGAAAATCTCTCGAATGCAGGCAGAAGGACTTATACTAATTTCAAGTTGTGCCGCAGGTTCAAGAGAAATTTCCGCACCCAAAAAAGCTTCAGGCGCGTGAGTTATCCCAATAATACGCCCCTGCGAAAAAATCGGCTCGCCGAAAAGCGGCTGTAAACGACACAGCAAAAGCTCCACATTATTTTCAAATGGGAGCGATGCACGAGTTTTGCGGTCTATTACAAAATGTTCAAGTTCCACGCCCAGAAGCTGGTCTTTTTTGCAGCCCGACGCGAAGTACTCGGCTAATGCGTTGATATTTCTTTCAGCTGTCATGGTGTTCTCTTTTGGAATCGCCAAGTGTCTTTGCACATATCTTCAAGCGTTTTTTCTGCCTTAAAGCCCAGAACTTGCATGGCTTTTGTGGGGTCGGCAAGGGCGATTGCGTTATCGCCAGGGCGGCGACCAAAGATGGAATGCGGAATTTCAACGCCGTTTGTTTTTTCAAATGCATGAATCACTTCCAGCACAGACGCGCCCTTCCCCGTACCTAGATTGAAAACCCCGCAACCTCTATGCTCCTGCGCATAATCAATAGCGCATACATGCCCATGCACCAAGTCCGTAACATGAATATAATCACGAACGCCCGTACCATCAGGGGTATCATAATCATTGCCAAAAACTCGCACTTCCTTGTGGATTCCGCGTGCGGTTTGCGCAATAAACGGCATTAAATTATTGGGAATGCCGCTTGGGTTTTCGCCGATAATTCCGCTGGAATGCGCGCCTACGGGGTTAAAATATCTCAACAAAACCACCGCCCAGTTTTTTGCGGCGGCGGCGGCATCACGTAAAATCTGCTCGCACATAAATTTCGACCAGCCATAGGGATTAGTCGCGCCAAGATGTGCGTCTTCTGTTAGTGGCATGGTGTTGTCACTTCTGTACACCGTCGCTGACGACGAAAAGATAATCTGCCGCACATCGTATTTTTTCATCATGCTACAAAGATTCAATGTGCCAGTAAGATTATTCTGATAATATTTAATCGGCATTGCCACCGATTCTGGCACGGCCTTCAACCCCGCGAAGTGGATAATGCAATCAAACTCATGCTCTGCAAAAACCTTGTCAAGTTCGGCTTTGTCGCATAAATCTGTTTTATAAAAAGTCAAATCCTTTTGCGTAATCTTCTTAATGCCTTCAATCGCATTAATCGAACTATTCGCCAAATTGTCAACAACTACAACGCTGTAGCCTTTTTCCAAAAGTTCCACGCAAGTATGACTACCAATATACCCCGCGCCACCTGTAACTAATATTGTCATGAGTTCACTCTTTTCTAATCATGGTATCTGACTTCGTGACGAACACTACAACTTCCAATACCTGTAATCGGCGAAAAGCGGCTATGCCGCTATACCTTCATTCGTTCTAAGAATCGGTTCATTTGCTCTGGGTTTGCAGCCTGCGAAAGTGCGGTTTCTTTTGAAATTTCGCCGCTTTGCACAAGATTCATTATGAAGGAATCCATACTAATCATACCAGCCGCCGATGCCGTTTGAATCACATTGTCAATCTGATGCGTTTTGGATTCGCGAATCAAATTGCGAATCGCGCTGTTTACATGCATTATTTCAAATGCGGGCGTAACGCCGCCAGCCTTTTTGATTAAAAGTTGCTGTGAAACAACCGTGCGCAAAAGCATAGCAAGCTGAACACGCACCTGCTGTTGCTGTTCTGGCGGGAAAACATCAACAATGCGGTCAATCGTATTAACCGCGCCCACCGTATGCAATGTGGAAATAATTAAATGCCCCGTTTCTGCCGCCGTCATTGCGGTTTTGATTGTCTCATGGTCGCGCATTTCGCCCAACAGAACAATATCGGGGGCTTGACGCAAACATGCCCGTAGCGCGGTTAAGTACGATGCTGTATCCGTGGATATTTCGCGCTGGCTAACAAGACTTTTATTATCGCGGTGAAGATACTCGATTGGGTCTTCGAGGGTGATTATATGGCAGTTTCGCGCCTTGTTTATCGCGTCTATTACGCAAGCCAAAGTTGTGGTTTTTCCGCTTCCCGCTGGGCCTGTCACTAACACAAGCCCGTGTTTTTCGTTCGCAATTCTCATTACTTCATCGGGAATATGCAAATCCGTGTACTCGGGAAGTTCAAAGAGAACCACCCGAACCACCGCCGCAAACGTCCCACGCTGATTATACGCAGACACACGAAAACGAGCCGTTCCCGCTAAAGTTATTGGGAAATCGTCGTCGCCATTCGCCTCGAAATGGTCGGTTAAGCGTTGCGCAAGCCTGTACAATTCGCGAACCATTTCTTCCGCTTCCGACACCCCAATAGCCGTCTCCCCCAGACGCGTTATAATTCCCCCAACCTTAAACGAAACATGTCGCCCCGCCCCAATAAAAATATCAGACGCATTTTGTTTTACCGCAAGCTCTAACCAATCACGCACTTGCATAAGTATCTCCCCTCTCTGTATAGGCGTTTCGATTTGAAATGGGCTAAGGACGAGTCAATTCTGCGAACGTTTCTACGCAGAATTGACGACAGACGAAGCCCAATTTCAAACGAAATCGCTACAACTATCTGGCTTCGAGACGTACACTACAGCCTAGAATGCATGTAAGCGGCGAAAAGTGGCTGCGCCACTACCAGCCTGTTAGGAAGTCTTCGTCAAAATCGAAATCGCCTTGCCATACATTTAGCCTGTCATCGGCTTCCCATTCGGCCATGTTTATCATACGCCACGTTAAAATTTCATATGAATCAAAATCTCGTGAGATTGTTACAAGTAGCCCCTTAGTGTCGGAAATTGGGCAGATGAACGATATTACCTCCGCAAGTAAATCCCAGTCCCAATAGGCCGAAATTTCAATGCCGCGAACTTCTTCGGGTACTTCGTTTAACTCAAGAATTTCCGCCAAAATCTGTTCCGCTAAAGCATCCGCCGCATGAAACGACTGAACCAACCGCACTTCCGTTTCAATAAGTGTCTGTTCATTCAACGCAGGAACAAGCGAAATTACAGCAAAAATCGCAAGGCACAAAACCGCAAAAATAAGCACAATTGACGCGCTTCCAATCCCGCCCCGACTCATTGTGCCACCTGCCGCGTTGCCGTAGTTAAAGTGATTAACTCAACATCATCAATCGCCCGACTAACCCTAATATCCGCGAAAACAACGGACGATTCCGCATCACGCGTTTCCAGTCGTAAAACAAAATAAGGGAAGTAAACAACCAAACCATTATCAACGGAAAAATAAGCTTCTGCGTCGCCAACCATTTCCAAAACCATATCCAAATCCCCCGAAAACGCCTTAAACGCTTCCGCCGAATTTTCAGCAATAATAAGCGCGTGCCGTGTATCAACCGCGTCAACCATCATTGCATGAGCCACAAAAAGAATTTTAACACATACAGCCGCGCAAATTGCAAACACTGCAATTACCACAAGCTGTTCCATCAAAAAAAGCGTGGAACGAGAACGTCCCTTCATCAATATCCCTCGCTTTCGGTATACACTGCACCATACGCACGCAATCGACGAAAAGCGGCGGTATCACTACTTCTGGGAAAAATTAAAAAGCTACCAATATCTGTACACACACGAATCAAGCCACCATCAACCGCCTCGAAAATCAACGAATCGGTACTGATAATAGCCACGCCTTCTTCTGGCGAAAGCTCATTCCCCTGTTCGTGAAAAAGCTCCCGCACCAAACCATCATAAAGATATATAACCGTAACAAAATCCCGATTATTCAAATTTTCCTCAAGAAAAAGCGCGGAAATCCCATTAAAATATCCAACGGAAACTGCCCCCGCGTTATCGGTATTCCTAATCTTAGTGCGAATGTACGACAACAAAATTCGCTCATGTTGCCCAGCTTGCGAAATCTCCGTAATATTTGCAAAAGTGCTACCGCTTAACATAATCACCAAAAGCACACTCGCGGCAAAAACGGCGAAAATCGTAAGAACAAAAACGGTGTCAATTCTATTTTTATTGGCCATTAAAGTTCATCCTTCACGACTGTTTGGCAGTCAGTGTTAAAAGCTCAGCCTTCACGACTGTTTGGCAGTCAATGTTAAAAGTTCATCCTTCACAGAGCTTACCTAAGCTCGAAAACTCGAATATCTGGCAAAATATTCGCGGCAAAAACTTCATAATGCACAACGAATCTGGTTGTGTCTATATGTATTCCAAAGGTGTCCACGATGTAATCCAATGATTCTGGGAAATATCCATGCACAGCATAACTATGAACAGCCGCACGAACAATAGCTTCTTCAAGCAACCGCATACCCTCGGCGCGGTTAGCTTCTGCCGCCTGCGAAATCCCAATAAGAATCACAACGAGAACAGCAATCGTAAAAACAACCACCCGCGCACCCGAAAAAATCGAAGAAAAAAAGCCCTTCTTAAACACAGTAACGCCCATAACTCAAACCGCCTTTATCAAGTCGCGAAAACCGTATCTGGCTTCGAGACGTATCTATAGCATGAATTACATATATACGGAATGCTGAAAACATTTACCGACGACGAGCTAAGTCTGCGGGCTTTTACGCAGACTTGAGCGACAGAGGAGGTTAATGTTTTCGCACTTCCGTATAATCGGCGAAAAGCTGCTATGCCGCCCGCGCCGCCTTAACCAATTGTAGTCATAATTCCCATAAGTGGCAACATGACCGAAAGCAAGATAATTCCCACAATAGCCGATGTGACAATAACAAGCGTGGGTTCAATTTTGCCAACAATATTAGAAATTTCATCTTGAACTATGGTATCGCTTCTGCGGGCGATTTCTGCCATTGCAGAATCAGCCATACCGCTTTTTTCACCAAGAGAAAGAATCCTGCTATCTCGTGCGGAAAGAATCCGCGCTTCTTTAAGCGCGTCTGCAAGGCTTTTGCCATCACGAAGCAACGCCACGCAGTTTTCGTATTTTCGGCTAATCGAGGGATTACTATTCAAAGACGCGGCAAGATTTACAGAGTCCTCAATATCAATGCCACTTGCCATTGCCAACGACATAGACGAAACAAATCGCGAAGCCGCAATCCGTCCAAAAACGCCCTTGCCGCCCCAAAGCTTAGAAGCCGCTCCCGCAACGCCCCCACGAACAACAGGGATAACCCAAGCCAAAAACGCAACAACAAACAGCACAAGAAAGACCACCGCAATCACAACAGAAGCCCCTCTAAACCAAGCCCCAAACTCCATAAGCCGTGTAGCAAACGGCGACATTTGCGCACCCATACGCGCAAAAACATCATTGAAGATGGGCAGAACCTGCACCACCAAAATCAAAACTACCGCAATCATCATAGCAAGCATAACCGCAGGGTATAGCGTCGCATTTTTTATAGACACCGCCAACCGCTCCTGCCGTTCGTAATGCTCCGCAAGTGCCTTTAGCGTTTCCGCCAGTCGCCCCGTTTTCTCGCCAATCTCAATCATATTAACCATGTACAACGGAAAATATTTCCCCTTCCGCATAGCTTCGGAAAGTGGCACTTCGCCCTCCAAGTTATCCAAAAGGTTTTGCAGAATAATCTTACCATCTTTATCGCTCTCGTCGTCCAGCATCATCTCAACGCCATACCTAACCGAAATCCCCGAATTAAGCAGCATGTAAATTTCCAGACAAAGCGTGGACATATAGATATTAGTCAAACTTTTACGCGCCATGAAAACCTCCGTTTGTGCTAATTTAAGACCTCGGGAGAAACTTTTGTGAACAAAAGTTTCCCCCGAACCCCCTTCAAAAAACTTTATAGTTTGCGCCTGTACATGAGTGGATGTTTGAAAGATTCTCACTCAAGTGTAGGCGCAACTATAAAGTTTTTTGGAAAGGGGGTTTGGGGGAAAACCTTTTGTTTACAAAAGGCTTTCCCCCAAGGTTTTTCTTTTATTCCTTAATGAAAATGCGTTGGATTGTAGTTTGTTCCGTCTCCTATGAATCGCATTACTGATTCGCTCTGGTTTGCTGTTGCGGCGAAGGTTGGATCCATTAGTCGCCAGTCTTCACCGTCGAACCAGATGATATTGTTTATCCAGCCTGTTTCTTCTGAATGAACGCTTATCCATGCATGGAAAACGTCTCCTGCGTAGCCGATTACTAGCTTTGTTGGGATTCCTTGGCTTCTTAGCATTGCGGTCATTAGGGCGGCATAGTCGAAGCAGATTCCTTTACGGCGTTCTAGTACGCGGTCGATGTCTGGGACATAGCCGCTTCTTACGTTGGCGGCGAGGTCGAAGTCATACTCAATGTTGGTTATTACAAAATTGTAAACTCTGCCTACGCTTTCAACTACGGATTGCGAACCGCTTACGAGTTGCGCGGCCTGTGTAACGGCGTTGCTTTCGCGGTTGAAGTTTACAAATTGGTTGGGGCGTAAGAATGGCGCAAATTCGCAGGATAGGGTAACAGAAAGATTCACGCTAACTACTGTTGCGAAACGATTGCCGTCAACCTGCTCGAAAACGCCTATGGTGTAATTTCCGTTGCCTGCGGTTAGTGGGAACACTTCCCACCTGCCATCGGTGTTTAGGCGGTATTGGTATCTTATTTCGTCTGGGCCTGTTATTAGAACACGCACGGAAGCGGTTGTGTTTTCCAGAAAACGCACCATAACATAACCATTGCTTGCATTGGAGAAATCAATTTCGGCGCGGTCTACACGGCGTACATTTGTGCCACTTGCAACGGGCATTGGAAAGCTGTGCGACGAACTGTTAAGTGGGACAGCTTCGGGAACTATTACAACAAAATCGTCCTCACTTCCACCAGTAAACCATGCAGTTAAACCAAATGTAAAAACAGCCGTAAGCACCAATGCGGCAACCACTTTATAATTTTTCATCCCTAAGACCCCCTCTGTATGTAAGACACATAATAATATCACTGACGGCAGAAAGTCAATGATATTTATGTGTCAATTTCAAAACTCTACCAAACGGCCTACTATGATTAGTCTTTCGTTTATGTTGCCGCCTGTTGTGCAGGTGCAGAGGAAAACCAATCTATCGCCGTAATTTACTTCAACCTCGCTTTGGAAAATGGAACGCCTTCTAATGTTATTGACGAAGCTATAAAAATGTTCTTCGTCAGTGAAATACATTGGTGGTACTTCAAAGGCGGAATCCAGCAAATATCCTGCGAAAAGTTCGAGAACGAAATTATTTGTTGGCGTGAAAATTAACATGGTAGAGTGTTCTTCAAAATGGGCTTGATTTGCGTAATATTTTAGCGAGCCGAACATATCACCAGAACGCATGTTATGCCCATATATTAGAATGCTTGAATCCGAAAAATCAATGGCATTGCGATAATCTAAGAAGATTGAACCCCACGGGTGACGTTGCCTGTTTGGCAAGCGGTCGAGGTAAAAATCGTTGTCCTCGCCTTGAACAATTGGGTAGTTGATTACCGTGCCTTCGGATTGAATCCACGCGACTATTGACGGAAATTGGTTGCGCATTTCGTCAAAGTCTACTAGGGGTACGAATGCGATTTCTTCCTCTTCTTCTACAGATATTATTTCGGCAAAAAGCCGAACCTCTGAATCTGGGTTCGGCAGTTGCACAGTTTCACGAGGAATAAAATCAACAGGCAGGGCGGCGTTGAATGCTCGCCCTTGCCTATCTGTATGCATCTCCACCGCGAGTGATATTCCGAAGAATGCCATAATCACAATGATTACTCCCAAAACCGCATACAGTATTCTGATTTTAGTTTTGCTTGAAAGTTTCATTATTGAGCGTTCTCTCTTTTAATTTTGCGGATATAGCTTGCAACCACTGCCGCAGAGAATGCTGATAACATAAGTCCTGTTGTGAAGATACCAACCGCGCTTTCAAGACCTGTTTGTGGCATTAAACCTAGTGGTACTGATGTGTCGTCGATTTGAACGAGAGAGGTGTAGGTTTGCTCGTAATTGTTGTCGAATGAACCTAGTGGTACATCAAAGTCGTCGATGGTGATAAAGTCGTCGAATGATGATAGAGGTACGTCTGTATCTTCGATTACGATATACTCGTTTTCGCCAGCTTCTACTTCGATTTCTACTTCTTCGGTATCAACAACTTCTTGGTCTGGGGTGGGTGTGATAGGTCTGAATGGTACTCGTTCTTCGTTGTTGCCGCCACCACTGCTACTGCTATTACCACCGTTATCGTTGCCTTGGTTGTTGTTATTGTTGCCTTGATTGTTATTGTTTTGGTTGTTGTTACCTTGGTTGTCGTTATTTTGACCAGGAACCCAAATCATTTCGTAATGACCAGGAACCCACACTTGAGAGTAGTGGCCAGGAACCCATACTTGGGTAATGTGACCAGGAACCCATACTTGGTCATATGCACCGTCAACCAATACTTGCTCATACGCGCCTTCAACCCATACTTGGTCGTATGCACCTTCAACCCATACTTGCTCGTATACGGCATCAACCCATACTTGCTGATAAACGCCTGGTACCCATACTTGTTCAAAGCTATCGTTTACCCATACTTGTTCGTAGCGGCCAGGTACCCATACTTGTTCGTATACAGCGTCAACCCATACTTGCTCGTACACAGCATCAACCCATACTTGTTCGTATACAGTTTCAACCCATACTTGCTCGTATACAGTTTCAACCCATACTTGTTCGTATACAGCATCAACCCATACTTGCTCGAATACCGCGTCAACCCAGTCTTGACCGTCCCAGTGACCTTCTTTAAGCAACTCGCCGTCTACATAGTGACCAGCCTCAAGCAACTCACCGTCTACATAGTGACCTTCTTCAAGCACTTCGCCGTTTACATAGTGACCAGCTTCAAGCACTTCGCCGTTTACATAGTGACCAGCTTCAAGCAGTTCGCCGTCTACATAGTGACCTTCTTCAAGCAGTTCGCCGTTTTCATAACGACCAGCTTCAAGCAGTTCGCCATCTATATAGTGACCTTCTTCGAGCAACTCGCCATTTATATAGTGACCTTCTTCAAGCAAATCGCCATCTATATAGTGACCTTCTTCAAGTAAATCACCGTTTGTATAGTGACCTTCTTCAAGCAAATCGCCATCTACATATTCGCCCTCAATCCAGTTTTCACCATCTACATATTGACCTTCAATCCACTCGCCATTTACATAGTGACCAGGTACAAAGGTTGTAATAAGTTCTTCAGTAAATTCCAAGGTGAGGTTTGTAATCATAAGTTGGTTAAAGTGCAAACCTTCTGGGCGAAGGATGAATCCGTCTTCATCGGTTGTGAATGGGCGCACATGATTATTGCCTACTAAAAATTGACCTTCAACAGTTAGACTCATATCTGCAACATTAACCAAATCGCCATTGGGGTCAGTTACTTCTATTCTCCAGCCCGAACCAGCACCTGTGCCGTTATGATTCATAAGACGTACATTAAAGCCATTTACAGATGTAATATGTCTTTGGTTCGCATTAAGAGTACCGCTGTTGTGTTCTGTGTTTGGTGTAAACGCTTGTGTGTACGTGCCGCCACCAGTAGTTACCCAGTTATCTGCAACCCATACTTGCTCGTAGTGGGCAGGAACATAAACTTGTTCGTAATGACCTGGAACCCATACTTGTTCGTATACGGCATCAACCCATACTTGCTCGTATACTGGAGCAACCCATACTTGTTCGTATACAGCATCAACCCATACTTGCTCATATACAGGAGCGACCCATACTTGTTCGTATACAGCTTCAACCCATACTTGTTCGTATTCGGCTTCAACCCATACTTGCTCGAATTTGTCATCAACCCATACTTGTTCGTATACGTTATCAACCCATACTTGTTCGTATACGTTATCAACCCATACTTGTTCGTGTACTGGAGGAACCCATACTTGTTCGTATTCGGCTTCAACCCATACTCCGCCTTCCCAGCGACCTTCTTCAAGAAGTTCGCCGTTTACATAGTGACCTTCTTCGAGAAGTTCGCCGTTTGTATAGTGACCTGCTTCAAGTAGTTCGCCGTTTACATAGTGACCTTCTTCAAGCACTTCGCCGTTTGTATAGTGTCCTGCTTCAAGCAGTTCGCCGTCTACATAGTGACCTTCTTCAAGCAGTTCGCCGTTTACATAATGGCCTTCTTCGATAAGCTCGCCGTCTACATAATGGCCTTCTTCGATAATGTCACCGTCTACATAATGGCCTTCTTCGATAACGTCGCCGTCTACATAATGGCCTTCTTTGATAACGTCGCCGTCTACATAATGACCTGCTACATATTCGCCATCTACGTAGTGACCTTCTACATACTCGCCATTTACATAGTGGCTAGGAACATATTCGCCATTTACATAATGACCTTCTACTTGTTCGCCGTCTACATAGTGGCCTGCTACATATTCACCATCTACATAATGACCAGGGGTGTACTCGCCTTGAACCCATGTGCCATTGGTTTCTTCTGTTGTTTCTTCGCTTGTTACCACTGCTTCTACTTCTGTTGCTGAATATTCTTGATATGCCATTTTTGTTTCCTCCCAAAGAATAAAGTTTGTTGCCTCTTTTATTCTAGGGTTGGGGTTCCCTGTTTTCAGCCTCTTTTGCTCTGGAGTTGTGGTTCTCCTTTTTCAGCCTCTTTGATTGAAGGAGTTGGGGTTCTCCGTTATTTTAGTGGCTTGTGATGTAATCCAATTTTGAATCTAGTTCTTGGATTGCATCTGGTTCGATTTCTTCGGCGTACATGGCGGCTAGGGGAACAGGTTCATCTGCGATATAAATTGTGGGTTCTGTTCTTGCCTGAACTAGCATGGCGAATAATGCTATTGATGCCGCTAGGATTGCCGTTCCCGAAATTAGCGTTTTCGACACCTTTTTATGCCAGCGTCGTGGTTCTACAAGTGGAGGGTAGTGCATTTCTGCAATGGGTTTTGCGTAGTCTTTCCAATTGTGTCCCCAGCGAGCGTGGAAGGTGTAGCCTGTTTTGGGGTGTTGTTCTATCCACATGAAACCTTCTCCAGCTTCCCCTACTTGGTTCACCAAATGGTTTAGTCCCATTTGGGTGGCTTCATGTGCCGCGTCTTTACCCCAAACAGCTTTGTGAAGCTGTTCAAGCGTAATGGATTCGCCCTCGTGTGTTGCTAAGGTGTAGAGTGCGTCAAATTCGTTGTTGGTTAGGGCTAGGTTTGTTCCCATTACGGTGCAGGCTTTTTTTGTGTCTCGGTTGAGATTTAATGGCCCTGCTACATATACTGCCGTTCCATCTCTGTTGGTGTTGCTATCCTTATTTATAGCAGTCACCCGCCTTTCGGTTATTTCGTAATCTGTAGCTTACATTGAGTATAATACTCTACTCCAATCGCGAATGTGTAGAAGGTTTCTGATTGTTAATAATTGCGGCACAGCCGCTTTTCGCCGACTATATGCATCAGCAAGCTACGCCTACGTCTCGAAGCCAGATACTGCTTTTAGGCAAAGAAAAAGAACGTGTTGCCACGCTCTATTCTCTCTCGAAACAGTAACCTTCGCCCCATGCGGTTGTTATTGTAAAGCCTGACCCATCTAGTTTATGTCGCAATTTAGAAATTGCTACCTTTAAAGAATTATCAGAACCTGCCAATAATTTTTGCCCCCAAACTTTTTCGTAAAGAAACTCGTTGGTAAGCATTTGCTCTGGGTGCTGGGTGAACTGTTGCAGTAATGATAGCTCCTTTGGGGGCAGATTCATGTCAACATTATTGACGTAGGCCTTACCCGATGGAATATCTATTCGGATGCTGCCGATGTCTAAGGATTCTGGCAACAAAGATGCCCGCCGCAAAAGCGCGTTGATGCGCACAAGAAAAACCGCTAGGTCGTATGGTTTTGGCAAATAATCGTCGCCGCCTGCTTCTAGCCCGTGAATTATATCTTCCTGTGTTCCCATTGCGGTAAGCATCAGTACTGGAATGTTTGAGGTTTTGCGAAGCTCCTGCAAAAAATCAAGCCCCGACCCATCTGGTAAGTTAATATCCAAAACTATTGCGCGTGGTGTTTCGGCTTTTATATGCTTCCGCGCTTCCGCCAACGAAAACGCTTGACGCGTTACATATCCGCGCCGCTCTAATATTTTTTTGTTGTTTGCTTGGACTACTGGCTCATCTTCCACCATTAATATGTAGCCGCCCCCAAATTGTTTTTCCATTTTGTCATTCTCCATTCTGTGTTGGAATTGGTAATTCTATTGTCACTTGTGTACCTAAACCATATTTGCTGTCTATTGAAATGGTTCCGTTGTGAATATTTTTAATCACGTCCTTGCATATTGATAATCCCAAACCTGTTCCCGTGGTGGTCATGCCCCGCTCGAATACCCGCGGTAGCACTTCTGGCGGAATACCCGTGCCATTGTCCATTAAGGTGATTACGATTGTTTTGTTTTTTTCAATCGCGCTAAAATATATTCTCCCATTTTCCGTGTGCCTATGCGTGTTGGAAAAAAGATTCGCAAGCACATGCAAAAACATATCCCCATTGCCACTTACATAAGGAAGAGTTTTTGGAATGTTGGTAACAAACGAGTTTCCCTTACTCTTGATAAAACTGCGGTATGTGTCTGCGCTTTCCCGCAACACGCTTGCTATGTCGAAAGTTTCTGTATCGGCGCGGCTGTCTGCTAGGGAGGAAAGTTGCCTTGCGTTGTCTATCATTCGCGATAGCCGCATTATTTCGCTTTGCGCGTGGTGTATGCTTTCTTGCATCTCTTGTTTGTCTAGTTTGTCGAAGTTTAATAAATCTTCGATGTTAGACAGGCTTGTTGAAATTACCGTCAACGGCGTTTTGAAATCATGACTCATGTTCTGAAAAAATTCCGTGCGCATTCTGCTAGAACGGTCAAGGGTTTTGTTGCGCGATAATAATGTTTGCGCTCGCGTACTGGCTTCCATAGCCGCTTGCTCCGCCTTCAACGCCCGATGCAACAAAAAAAAGATTATCGCCGCCACCAGTAACCCAGTAAGCAGAGCTAACCCCCCTAAAAATATTGAGAACTCCATTTTCTTCTCCTTTCATTTGTTTTTTACATTTCATTATACCACTTTTGAATACAAAAATGGCTTAGTTAAGAAAATTTTACAGAAAATTTATTTTTATGGAGCTGACATATCCGCTTTTATATTTTCTAAAAATCTGCTATTCTATGGAACGGGTCTTAGAACAAACATATATACGAAATGCCTAAAACATTTACCGACGACGAGCTAAGTCTGCGGTCTTTTACGCAGACTTGAGCGACAGAGGAGGTTAGTGTTTTCGCACTTCCGTGTATTTGGATATGGAGTGTAAACATATGGCAAAAGAATACGGCAACGAGAGTATAACCGCGTTAAAAGGCGCGGATAGGGTACGGAAGCGTCCAGCGGTAATATTCGGCTCGGACGGGATAGAGGGTTGTCAGCACGCAATCTTTGAAATAATTTCAAATTCAATTGACGAAGCCCGCGAAGGTCACGGCAATAAAATAGAAATCACGCGTCATGCGGATTTCGCCGTAACGGTAAAAGATTACGGGCGTGGCGTGCCTGTGGATTACAACTCAATCGAAGAACGCTACAACTGGGAATTGGTTTTTTGTGAGTTATACGCAGGCGGGAAGTACGCCAACAATGATGATGACGCAAACTACGCATTCAGTCTAGGGCTGAACGGACTGGGCTTATGCGCAACGCAATATAGTTCGGAGTACATGGACGCGGAAATAATTCGCGAAGGCTGGAAATACACGCTCCATTTTGAAAAAGGCGAAAACGTAGGCGAGTTACAAAAAGAGCCATTCAGTAGTAAAAAAACAGGCACAACCGTAAATTGGCGGCCAGACCGTGATGTTTTCACAGACATAGCCGTTCCGCTGGAATGGTACACAGACATGCTAAAACGCCAAGCCATAGTAAACGACGGCTTAACCTTCGTGCTAAAAGATGAAGCCAGCGGCGAAACATTTACCTTTCGCTACGAAAACGGAATCCGCGACTATATAAAAGAACTAGCAGGCGAAACCTCATTAACAGAGCCGCATTTATTGTCAAACGAAACACAAGGTCGCGACCGCGAAGACCAACAAGACTACAAATTAAAATTCGATATAATTTTTTGCTTCTCCAATGATGTGAATGTGCTGGAGTATTATCATAATTCCAGCCATCTAGTTTACGGCGGCGCGCCAGATAAGGCAGTACGCACGGCGTTTATTTCGGCAATAGATGCGTATTTGAAATCGGGCAATCACTACAAAAAGGACGAGAAAAAAATAAGCTTCCCAGACATTGAGGAAAGTTTAATCCTGATAACCAGTTCATTTTCCACGGTAACGTCCTACGAAAACCAAACAAAAAAAGCCATAACCAACAAGTTCATACAAGAGGCAATGACGGAGTTTTTGAAAAAGCAACTAGAATTTTATTTCATAGAAAACAAACCCGACGCAGACAGGCTATGCGCGCAAATTCTAGCCAACAAGCGAAGCCGCGAATCAGTAGAAAAAACCCGCGTAGCCTTGAAGAAAAAACTAACAGGACAAATTGACCTAAACAATAGAGTAGAGAAATTCGTAAACTGCCGCACAAAAGACACCAACCGTCGTGAATTGTACATTGTAGAAGGTGATTCCGCGCTAGGCTCGTGCAAGCTGGGACGCGATGCAGAGTTCCAAGCAATCATGCCAGTACGCGGGAAAATCTTCAACTGCCTAAAAGCCGACTACAATAGAATCCTGCAAAACGAAATAATAACCGACCTGCTACGTGTTTTAGGTTGCGGCGTAGAAATAAAACGCGGTCAAGCAACTAAGCAAGCCCGCGACCTAAGCGATTTTGATATAAACCGCCTAAACTGGAACAGAATAATAATTTGCACAGACGCAGACTATGACGGTTTTCATATTCGCACGCTAATTTTGACAATGCTTTACCGCCTAACGCCCACGCTGATTGAGCAGGGCAAGGTTTTCATAGCAGAATCCCCACTATACGAAATATCCGTGGGCAAAAATACATTCTTCGCCTACAACGAACAGGAAAAATCAGAAATCCTAAAAAAAGCCGAAAAGTCTAAAGTTCACATTCAACGCTCGAAAGGTCTGGGCGAAAACGAACCAGAAATGATGTGGCAAACCACCATGAACCCCGCCACTCGCCGCTTAGTGCAAGTAATTCCAACTGATGCCGAAAAAACCCAAGCAATGTTTGAAATTCTGCTAGGCGACAACCTGCGCGGTAGAAAAGATTTTATTGAAGAAAACGGTCATCTATATATCGACCTATCAGAAACGGGCTGATTAATTGTGAAGCATCGGATATTAATTTTTGGCGCGGGGGTAATCGGGAGCGGTTACGCTGTAAAATTTTCTGAAGCTGGGTATGATGTTTCTGTGCTTGCACGCGGGGGACGCTTGCAAACATTGGAAAGTAAAGGTTTGTTATATAGTAAGCAAGGCATGGTAAAAAAAGCACGCGTTTCTGTTCTTCAAAAACTTTCTGGCAGCGATACTTTTGATTATATTTTCGTAACCGTCAGATACGAGCAAATAAAAGCGGCTCTTTCGGAACTGCATGATAACAACAGCCCCAATATCGTTACAATGGTCAACAATCCGCATGGGTACAACATATGGGAGAATCTTTTGGGCAAGGGCAGATTAATACCTGCTTTTGCAGGAGCGGGCGGGCGAATTGATGATGGTGTTTTGTATTTTCGGCTTACCCCTCGAATTATTCAACCAACTACTTTTGGAGAACTTAACGGGGTAAAAACATCCCGTTTGCGGGCGTTGGCAAAAATAATGAGAACAAGCAGGATTCCGTATAGTATTTCAAAAAATATGGACGCATGGCAAAAATCCCATCTCGCAATGGTAACAGCGTTAGCAAACGGCATTTACTATGACGGCGGAGATAACTACACAACCGCAAGAAATCAAGACGCAATAAGATTTATGAGTGCTTCGCTAAGAAAAAATTTCCTAGCATTAAAGGCAAGGAAAATCCCCATAACTCCAAGCAAATTGAATATTTTTCATATTTGTCCCATTTGGATAATGAACATAGCCTTGAAATTTCTTTACAACACAAAATTTGCGGCAACCCTTATCAGTAGCCACGCATTAAATGCAAAAGATGAAATGTTGCTATTGGACAGGGATTTCAAAAACTTAATCTGCGAAAGGTGACAAAAATGAATCCGAAAAAAATTACCGACCGCAATATAATGTTCACCCAACACCGCCCCTTCGAGGGCATGGATTTCGACCTAAATCTGGGTCTAATAATAGGGAGCAAGAACAATTTTATAATTGACACAGGCTTCGGAAGCGAAAGCGTAGCCCCAATAATAAAATACATCACCGAATACGGACATCTACGCGAACCAATAATAATCAACACCCATAGCCACTTCGACCACGTTTGGGGCAACTGCACCTTTCCAAACAGCATGATAATCTCACACCCCCTATGCCGAAAATTCGCCGACCGCGACTGGGATAACGATTTGCAAAAATGGTCCACATACCCACGCGGCAACACAAAAAAACATCTGCCAAACACCACCTTCGAGGGCGTAATGCACTTCCCCGAAGACGGCGTAACAATTTTCCATTCCCCAGGGCATAGCGTGGATTGCATAAGCGTCTATGACGAAATTGACAAAATCCTATACGCTGGCGACAACATTGGCGACACTCAAGATAACGTAATCCCCTACATCGAAACAGACATTCCCACCTTTGAACGCTTGATAGAAATTTATAAAAGATACCCCTTTGAAATATGCATTTCTGGCCACAATAAACCCCAAGGAAAAGATGTACTATCCCGCATGGAAAACCAGCTAGAGGCAAGCTGGAAACAGCAAGTAGCAAAATACGGTCTACCCGTGTAGCCGAAACGCGCCAAACATGGTAATATAACCCAAACAAGACTAATAGGCGCGATACATAGCAATAATCCCATATGAGGTGAATATCATGACAATTGAAATCAAAAACATAGGCAAGCTATCCCACGCACATGTAGAACTAAACGGCATAACCATTATCGCAGGCGAAAATAATTCTGGTAAAAGTACGGTGGGTAAAGTTTTATTTGCTTTGATTACTGGACTTAGCGACGTAACAGAGCAAATTGAAATTGAAAAAGGGATAAATATTATTGACGCAATAAAGCGTGCGTATCGCAAAAGTGGTTATTTACTATCAATTCTGCCTAGAGCTATAATAATTCCTTCACAAGAAGAGTTGGAAAACAAGGGGCAACTGGTAAGTGTCCTAAATGCGTATTTTGCAAGGGGAGCGGAATATATAGAACCTGAAATAATCAATGCTACTGCTATAGATATACAGGAAGTGTTATCCGTTCCTAATCATGTTATTTTCCAAAAGACTGTCATGAATAAGTTGCGGGTGGAATTTAATGGTCAGCTAACAAATATGCATTTTCCCAAAGCCTCGTCAAAGATTCAATTCAGACAAGGTGATATAAACATTGAGATGACAATAGAAGACAATATGCTAATCAGTGAATTGAACCCCGTAGACTTTCATAACAAAGCGATTTATGTAGACAACCCATACGTTTTAGACCGAAAGTGGGTATCACTAGCATCACGAGCAGAACAGACTTCACCACAGCAACACTTTGATAGGCAACTACATTTATTTCGTTGTTTAGATGACGCTATGTTATTTGGATTAAACAGTTCAAGCGCGCTAGGGGATATATTAAAAGAGCGAAAACTAAAACGTGTATTTGAAGTAATAAACGCCGCTTGCCCTGGTGAAATAAAAAAGAATGATAGCGGTCGCTTTTACAGCTACATTGAAAACGATACAGGTATGACATATGAGATGGATAATGTATCAACGGGTTTGAAGTCTTTTGCAATCATAAAAGCACTACTCCAAAACGATTGCCTGCAAACAGGTAACATACTCATCTTAGACGAACCAGAAATACACCTACACCCAGAATGGCAGATTGTTCTGGCGGAGTTGTTAATTCTCATTCAAAAGGAGTTAAGTATTCGAGTGCTGATAAATACACACAGTCCCTATTTTTTGAATGCAATCGAAATTTTCTCAAAAAAGCATGGTATAAATGACAAATGCAAATTTTATCAATCAAAAAACGAAG
>Ga0123355_10005043_pt1 | contig 19237 bp, 13 predicted proteins | sample TergutEmb28metaG_3_FD_89872 | JGI IMG/M metagenome (GOLD analysis project Ga0123355, IMG submission 89872) | Embiratermes neotenicus P1 segment gut microbial communities from Petit-Saut dam, French Guiana - Emb289 P1 | ecosystem: Host-associated > Arthropoda: Insects > Digestive system > Gut ... | reverse complement strand
ATATCGGCGGGGGTGTCAGTTCAGTCGGCTGCTGGCAGCCGAGGTGTGCGCATAAGCGGTAGTAATGCTGGATAGACCGTGTCCGATACAGTGCACGACTGCTGGCTACCCCCTCCATTCGCCATTTTCCCCCTCACTTCTCCATCCGTGCGTTTCCGTGTGCCATCACATTCCGTTTCTGCTCTACTTCTGATAGTGCACTTACTTTCACTTTCCACCTCTGACTACGGAGCGACCTTCTCGCTGCGCTGCTCGATGCGGACTGTATTCGATCCCCGGACTGTCCAGCCCGTAGCCAGTCGCTATACCTACTACACTACCCGGCCCTCAGATACTCTGTTTATATTATAAACAATTCAGAAAATGTCTGTGTCTCAATAGATGAGGTTTAATATGATGCATAACTTGATGTCGCATGCTGCACTTCACTGAAAGGAATAGCGCTGTGTTGCTTCAATTATGAAGGTATAAACATTACACACAGTGCCGACGAGACAGGAGAGTGGGCGCCAGTATAAATTAGCAGGGGACGCAGGGCCCTATTATGTTTCATAAGTTTTGTCTTTCTCATTGCCACCATCATTTGTCCACTTACAAACTAACCTTTCCAGACCGAGCCAAAGTTACTCTGCTACTAAAAATCAGGACTTCCGATTTAGTGTAAATATTTTTAGCGCGTCCCCCCTTGCTAGGGATACCAAAAAATCGTTTTGCGCCGGGGTCCGAACCCGATTTCGGCGAGCCTGATTACACGTAACAACAAGGAAACTAATACCAAATTAGAAGAAGGTGCACTAAGTTTAGTCGGCAGAAGCAAACTCAGATAATTTCCGTTTATTTAAACTTTGATAATAACACCATATTCCTATTCTTCTCAGTCCTGCATCTGTTACAGAGAACGCTTTGATCATTATATATTAAACTAGATCAAATCTCCGTTTATCACAGGCGTTTTGATGCTGGTTCTGCAGCCAGAACAAGCAACCAAAACAGAGAAGTAAAACCAATTTGTGGTTCCCATGGTCTATTAAAATAAGTGTATAAAAGTTGAAATGTACCAGTGAGTATGGTAGGGTGTGAGGATGGAAGGTAGTAGGAACCAGATCTCAGGGTCATGTCCAAAGATTGCTTTAGTATTGGTGGTGCTGAACCTTACAGTTATGCTACCATAATGTCTGTATATTTACATAATTTGTGTTGTCCAACGGGACAAAAATTCACTTCAGCGTATAGTATAGCATGGATTATAAGTACAGATTTTAATCAAAATTAATTCATCTACTGTAGTTAATGAACAAGAATTTATAACCATTTTACTCCCTTTTTTTTTAAATAAACAACTCACCTTTCATGTTTTGTTGATAAAATACACTACATTACAACAATTAAGTTTGTCATTGCATGTGACACACACACTTTTGTTTAACATTACGCTTCAAACAACTGGCAGTGAACAAATTTTTGGTTAGAAATAAATTTTATTTCACTTTACCACACAATACATAAAGATCAACACAAAATGTTGTCATTCTAGCTACAAATTCCAGTGTCTAGGTGAAAATATTGTCTCTAAAGTTTAACAAAGGCTCAAACTTATCAATTTCAAATGCAGCCAGATGCTGGAACACATGACAATTAAATTTCTGTTACGCCATGGGAGTGGCTGAGGAACTTTTTAACATGACAGACAAAAAGCCATACTTTCCAGCACAAGAATCACCACAATCAGATATGGAGATTTTGTGGTTTTACAGTGACACAGTTAATTCTTTCACAACCATTAAATAAGGCGGAAACTGTACATCAGAGATGCGTCTCCGTATCAGGAACCAGAGCAGGATTTGCAACAGCCAAATTCTCTCGCTTCACCAGTGATATTTTGCCTTCTTTCAGCAAATTCCGAGACCCCTCAAAGTGTTCCTGAATCTCATATAATGTTCTGCCCTCCGTTTCTGGAAGGAAGAAGTATAACACAACACATCCTATGAGGCTAACAACTCCATAGAACCAGAATGTTCCTGGCAATGTCATACTATTCAACATGTAAAAATATGTCTTATTTGCTACAAAACCAAAAATGTACCCAATGGATCCAGATGCCCCACTGGCAACACCACGGACCTCTGGTGGATATACTTCACCAATCAATATCCATGGTAACAGACGAATGCCAATATGAGACATGAATGCAGACCCAATGAGGAATGTTACTGGTAGCCATTCATATGAATTTTCAGTGGAGTAGAAGTACGCGTATGTTGCAACGACAATGAAGCATAATCCATTACCAATAGTTGACACAAATGTGAGTGGTCGCTTCCCTGTCCAGTGTACCAGGATGACACAAAGTAGTGCACCGCCCAGCTCCACAAGCCCTAAGTACAGTGTTGCAACATACTTGTCAAATGGAGTGCCCAGCTTTGCAAAGATGCTGACAGCATATGTCTGCAATGTCGTCATCCCTGAAAAGTGCCCAAAGAAGAATCCCGCTGCCACAAGGCTGTACGGTTGCAAGAAACTGCGTTTTGTATAGTTGCGCCACGAAGAACAGGAAGGGGTGGAGGAAATGGTAAGCGTATTGTGTTTGTTCGAGGGGTTGTGAGTTGAAAGGGTAGACACTAATGTTGACAGTTCATGTTGTACCTCGTGGGGCTGTACCCAGCCTCTGAGCCAGCACAGTGACTTCTCAGCATCAGCCACTCGCCCACGACCTGCAAGACAAATGCTCAAGTATTACGTCCAGTACAGATAATATTGTAAAAATACTGAGTTATGGCTGTAGCAACAGATGTTATATTTGTGATTAAGATAAGCGTTGAGAAACTGCACACATTATTAACTACAGAACACTTCCTCTTTGCTCCTGCAACACCTGCAACACCTCAAGGCACAGTGGTTACAATATGCCCTACAACCTTTAACATTACAAAACATGTTGTCCACTCAGTGTATGAAGGTCTTGCGTGCGGTTTGCACAGTAAGTAGTGATATTTTTCCTTAACATTGTTAAGTAATGAATAAAAAATGCTAACAAAACATATTTTATTTTTTAAAAATAAAAACATATCAAAGAAACTAAAATTAAGACTAAAAAACAAAATAATAGACAAAACATTAGCATATGCATCAGAAACTTGGACAATAACAAAGAGAGACAGAGCACAATTGAACATTTTTGAAAGGAAAGTGTATAGAAGAATTTTAGGCCCAGTACATGAAAATGAAAAAGAAAATTAGAGGATATTAACCAATAAAGAAATTTATGCAAATGTTAAAAAACCTACTATAATAGAGGCAATAAGGTTAAATACATTACATTGGTTTGGGCATGTACAGAGAATGGAAGAAAATAGAATTCCCAAAATTTAGGAAGAACAAGAATGAGAGGTAGACCGAGAAATAGATGGCAAGATGAGGTGAGAGAGGATGGAAGGATTGTTGGTGGAGAAGGGTGGCAGGTAAAAGTACATAACAGAGAGGAATGTAAGAAGCTCCTGAGAATGGCAAGGAATCATTGCATTCTGCACATGCCAATGAAATGAATGAATGAATGAATTGTCCGTTAGTGGGTGTTTGCTGTGGAGAGACACTGTGAAAATTTTGAGCCAGAAACTGGATTTTAAAATTCAATTTAAGAAAACCAGAGGCTTCAAAAGGTTAACATTGTAATTCATTCAAACCACTGTTCTACATTGTCAATGGAAGAAACAGATATTGGAGGTATATGAGAACAAGCTGCTGATGAGGACCTTTAGATATAAGGAATAAATTTATTTCATGGTGCAGATAAATAGACACTAATCCAGACAAGATATTCCCTAGTCAAGACCAATTTTTTAACTTCGCAGATCTTCAGTCACATACATTTCTTTGGCTCCAAGGGAGCAATGTATAGCATGTGCCCCTTAAAGGCAATATCTGTATTTGAAAGTGAACTTAATATTGTCAAAATATTCCAGGTAACTACAGAATTATTTATTAGAGAAATTAATCTTGGGGTATATTTTAAAGCACATGTAAGAGTAAGCAAATGAATTACAAAAACTATAGTTGTGGAGACTACCACTAGACCCTTTTGTGAGACAAATGAGTACAGGTTAAACTTCACACATTATTTCTTTCAGATCCAGTTTGTTCCTCTCCACATGGCTGATCCTCTTGAATTTCTCAGCCAAAAGTATAAAAATATTTCTAATTTCTCTTATGTGTGCAAGACCTTTTCAAGCTAACAGAGATAACCAATCAACTGAGATTGCAACAGAAAATATTACACAGGAAGCAGCTTCATATCTTGTACTTTTCAGGCATTCATGTACAATACTGTCCATGAAGTCAAATGATGGGAATTCAGATTGGTTGGGTCTGAATATAGAAAGGAAAGAACACAAGAAAACATTGTGTTGGGCAAAACTAATGGAACAGGGTAGTCATGTGTGGGAAAACGTTGTTAAATTGAATGTTAATGAAAGGGTCATATGGAATGGACTGACTGAAAATGCAACCACAGAGTGAGGTAATATGGTTAATGAACGGCAGGGAATTTCTTAAACAGCTGTGTAGCAGTTAGTGACTACAACTTGCCAAAGACCTGGGTAATGAAACACTTCAAACCGGAAGTTCATAGGAATAATATTTAAAATTTCATTCCATTCCATTCATTTAATTCCATTCCATTCCTCACACTGTATATCCATTACAAAGGCCAACCAGTTAATTATGTTTAAGGAAAGATCATTAGTCATCATAAGAATCATATGAAACATATCTTTTTGGCACAATGAAGAGTTTCTAAATATTAAATCTGGTGGTACATGTAGTAGCGGATGTGTTTTATGAGATCAAAAAAGGAAGAAAGAAAATCAGTTCTGCACAAATAGTTACTACATAATTTAAGTTGCGTTTTTAATTTTCAGAGCTCTTCAGATATGAGACAAGCAAACAAAAATACAACCAGGAAAATGAAGAACAAACTCCTTGAAAGACATCAGCATAGACAGAAACATAATACTGAAATTAATCAAAATAAAGTGGGATGGGAGACTGTGGACTGGATTAATGTGACATGAGTTAGGATGTAGTGGTGGGCTGTTGTGGCTACAGCAATGACACTTCAGATTCCATAATATGGTAGAGGGGAGGAATTTCTTCACTAGCCCAGCAAATATTGCTACTCCAAAAAGGATTCTGTTCCATGGATTTTAGTTAGTCAGTGAATTAGTTAAAACATTACTCCTTTTTTGTGCATAGTCCCTGCACAATTATGACAGGGAGACATCTGAGCATGTCCACAGTGCAGAAATAACATGTTTACTGGAATTAATAAATTGCTACAGAGTAATGTTTGATTGGTTTAAATTTATGCCAAACAATATCTGATTATTTTAATGATATCACAGTAGTTCAGATCACGAACGTACCAATTAGCCAATAAGGAGACTCTGGCACAAAACAGAGTGCTACTATGGCAGTCACAGGGAATATTACATTGATGGCTGCAACATTTCTCCAAGGCAGCATGGTACCCATCAGGAACTGGATTAAGATACCAAGAATGACACACATGGAAGAGGTGGCAGACAGCATGCCCCTCAGGTGTGGTTGTGTAATCTCTGCAACATACGTCAGAACCTGCAACATGACAGGTATATTATTTGTATAATTGGAACTTTCAAGTGGAATGTGTTACTGCGTCACTTGTTTAGGAAGATTTAGAGTGACTTCTCAAGTAGCTAAAGTTCATCCATTTATATTACAATCTTGTGTGATATAATGTCATGGGAAGACAGTGCCAAATGGCACATAATGGGATTGTATTGGGTCTCTGTAGATGTTGGGGTACAAGGAAATGAAATCGCTGACCTCATAAAAGACTGTTCTGTTCAGAAGTTTATACAACCTGAGCTGTCCTTGAAGTCTCTGGGCAGAACATAAAAAGAAAAACAAAATGCTGGGTGGATAACCAGCATTTGGTAATGTGGTGCAGTCTTAGTAGTACTCAAAGGCAGACTCAAAAACTGATTTCAGGCCCCAACCCAACTACAAAGACCAGATTTTTGTACTTTAACAGGACACAATGTAGGGTTGTTACCGGACATAATACCTTGAGAAAACATCTTTACTTAATGGGGCTGACCGTTAGTCACTTATGCAGGGGGTGTGGAACACAGGAAGAAACCTCAGCCCACATTATGTGTAAGTGTGAAGCCTTGGCTTCACAAGGACATACATACTTCGGTTCGTTTTTCTTGGACCCAGAGGAAATGAGGAGTCTAAGTCTGGGGGCCATCTGGAACTTTAACAAAGAACAGAGCTTCCTTGACCTGGTATCAGATTCTGGGGCACAGAGGGCCCGTTTTAAGGCCTAGGTGCATCAGGACAGCAACAGCTCGAACCCAGCTATTAATCCAAATCTAATATAATATCACATAATGTAATAGATATATTCCTCTTTATTTCTAGAACTATATCTATCTACATTATCTTACATCCCACAGGACTGAAACCTTAATATTCACAGCAAAAGAAAACCAAACCTCAGTTTATTTGATGTTTCAGAATTGACAGGATTTAAAACGCATAATTTCTATAGGAAATAATGTGAGATTAAAATTTTTAAAACAAATATTAAATATATATGAGAGTGGAAGTTTTCCTATAAATTAAAACTTGATATGGCATTCTGAGTTATGACAGCATGTAGTCCCACAGGTGGTAACAGAAGTTTTTGAGAAAACACGGCTTCAATCATCAGACACTCTTCCCTGAGGTTCAAGGAGGCAGATGTCTCCAAAATATTTGTGACCATATTTGAAAATACACGGTGTCATAACAGAGAGTACAATAATTTAAATGTTAAAATTTACTGCCACAGTAAATAAGCCACATAACAGATGAATAAATAAACTAGAAGGACTAAGACGAAAGTTTCCACTCTGATTTTTTTTGTGATAAGTGTCACTGAAAAAAAAAATCTTTGCGTTTTCTTACATTTGACGTTTAAGTGTGTTTATGCTGAGTGGGTTCTGTGATTGTTTTAGCCCAGTGAAAACAGACATGAAGAAACAGATAATTTGCAACAAGTTTTGTTGTAACCTTGAGAAAACAGATTCTGGCACTTATGAAATGCTTTAAAAAGCTTGTCTTATTAATCCATAAGTAGAGGACAAATATTTGACAAAAATTCTTCAAAAGTGAACAAATTTGGTTCATGATTTTGAACCTTCAGGTCGTATATTTTCCAGTCAAGAATGTTGGAAATGTGTGTAAAGTGCATCAGATCATCCATGAGGGCAGACAGTCTATTGTTAAAGATGTTTTAAACATTGCTGACTTTTCAGAAAATACATGCCAACACATTGTAACCAAAGATTTTAACATGTGGTGGATTACTGCAAAATTTGTGCTTGTCTGTTGAAAAATGACCAGAAACAACAACAACTCTCAGCCTGCAAGGGCATGATCATTCTTTTTTAAGGTCCTCACGTTCACAAAATGGAAATCCGGTTGAAGGGAGAGAGATTTGAGGATATGGCAGACCTTTGAGCTAATCACAGATTTTGGTGGACAGCATCAAGGAACAGGAGTTGCAGAGATCCTTCTAGCAGTGTGACAGGGGCAGGGCGTGGTGTATAACTCTTGATGGGGATTACTTTTTGAAACGAATCATATCAACATGTTACTGCAGTCAGCCTAAAACTGTTGTATTGCCCCAGACTGCAAACGTTGGCTCACACTTTATATGAACTTTACAGCCAAAACAGAGGACATAATGTGGCTCCAACTGCCAGCCGTGAAACCTATCAGAATTGAATCTTACAATGCACAGGAGTTTTCAGAACACTGGCCCCCAAGAGCGGTCAGCACAGAATCTCAAAACTTACTGGAGCCTCAAGCAAGCCACCACTCAGCCCTGTCAGCACCAGACTGGCGTATAACATGCCAACATTGCTGGCATAGTGGAACATGACCCAAGCCACGATGAACGGTATGTTCACAGCAATCATGGAGCGCTTTCGGCCTACAGGCTGGGTAAGAGTGCCTGACATGAAGCAGCCCAGCGGCACACAGATCAAGTTGATACTACCTGCAACACAATTTAGGGGTACAAAACACAGTGTCATTGGAAATTATCACTGTAGTAAACGATAAAGGAGTATAATTAAAGGATTGTTGTGTGAGACTTGAGGATTTCATAGCAGAAAATACTGGCCTTTCAGTCTTCTGGAATTTGTTAGTGTGTGTTATGGTATGTAGGTATGTACCAATGGCCTGGAAAAAATGATGCTTGCCTCCTTCTTCAGAGTAAAAGTACTGTAAAGAAGAAGAAGAAGACAAGAAGAAACAAGGTTCCTAAAAACTGTTGGTATAAGTACCTTTCTACCAGTGCACAAAGCACCTCATTACAGAAGACATAAAATATAAAGGAATGTTGTTTTATATTACTCATACCAAGAATATTCTTCAACCAACAAAAACACTTAATAACATGCAAACTGTAACAAGTATTAAACTCATACTTGTTTCAGCACTGGGGTGCCATTCGGTGCCATTTTCAGAGAGTTTTAGATCAAAGGAATATAAATCCAGTCTAGGTATTACACTGCCCATACTGGCATGTTGACGATGGTAAAATTCTGATGTTTATAAAAGGCTGATAAGCATAAAAATTGCGGCACTGTGATATCAAAATTATGTGATAGTAAGCAGTTCCCAGTATCAGTCCATAGTTGTTTACTACACAACTGTGTACTGCACTGTCTGACACAACAAACGTCATCACGAGATCCCTGCAGATCACATAGGAATAACAAAGATGTTTGTGGGCAGAATCTATATAGAGTGTAAACAACTATGGACTAATACTTGGCACTGCTCGCTATCATACAATTTTAATATCACAATACTGTAATTTTTATGCTTATCAGCACTTAATTTGTTTTAGAATTTTAACATTGTAAACATTTCCATACAGGTAGTGCAATACCTAGACCAGCATGTTGGCTTATACTCCTTTGTCATATGACTCTCTTAGGTTGGCACCTTGATCTTGTAACTTGTAGGAATTTAATACTTGTTATGGACTATATTTTATTAAGTGCATTAATTGGTTGATATATTAATTGTATTAATTAATAAAGAAGGCTGCTTTGGTGTTCATATCTTATCAAGGTTATGCACTTAAGTGAGGCACTTATACATTTATTTCCACCATGGAGCAGAGTCTATGGCTGTGTCTATCGTCGAAGGCGTAGAGAAGACCACCTTTGTGTAAAAAAAGTGAAAAAATACAGTGATAGAAATCGGAAGGATAAATTGTGGTACAAAGTTTGCAAGTCAGTCGTCACGAACTGAGTGAGCTTCCAGCTGAGCAGAAATCAGAAAAATGTATGTTAATTTTGTTGTTTATATTATTGGGGATTATGCTGATGATGTTAATATATTGGGCAGAAGTGTACATACTGTAAACAAAAACACAGAGGCTTCAGTAGTTGCTAGTAAGGAGACTGATCTAAAAGTAAATACTGATAAAACTAAGTACATAGTCAGGTCTCGAGATCAGAATGCAGGACGAAATCACGGTATAAAGACTGATAATATTTGATGAAAGGGTGGAACAGTTCAGATATTTGGGAACAGCCTTAACGTATCAAAATTCTATTCAGGAAGAAAACAAGTGCAGATTAAAGTCACAGAATGCCTGCTATCTTTCGGTGCAGAATACAATTTATAAAATTGCCAATCTAAAAGTCTTTTACTGATTACTGGATGTAACCAGTGTCGCTTTTTGCGTCGATCTTTCCTTAGTCTAAGCAGGAGAGCACACACACATGCTGTGTCTATGAAGTCCATTCTGTACTGAAAGAAAAAATGTTGACAGTACAAGCAACAGTTTCGTTGCAGTGCGCGCACGGTCACAGCAAGTGTTTTTATCACCGCAACAATTTATTTGCCAGTGCGCGCCTAGCCTAAAATATCGTGTTCAGGTAGTGTAATTGACATATTCTAGCAGCATGCTTCAGCAAAAACTGGCAACTCATTTTGTTGATCCGCGCTGCTAGACTTTATCAGTTACACTCCCTGTAGATTACTCTTTAAATGCTGAAACATATTGAAGTCATGTTTAGTGTTAATAAATTGGTGATTTAATAAAATATGAATGCATTTGTAAGTATTGATTTGATATAGTTAACTGTTAGGTTATGGTTATTAGGACGTGCCGTAGGCAGGTTCCAGCGGCTCAGTACAGAGGCATGCCTTCACTCCCTGAGTTTTCCATGTGAGGTTTGTAATTGACTAAGTAGCACCGAGGAAGGATTTTTATTCAAGGATCTTGATTTTTATCCGCCATTTTTAAAGAGTGGTTTCTTGTGACGGTACGCAAAGGTAGGGCTTAGCGGCAACTGTAGAGATGGCCACACATTAGATGTATATTACAAATTATAAACTCGGGGTAAAACACACTACATGCCCTAAAAAGCGACATTACAAACTACGGGCATAATATGGTACCTAAAAATGTTAGCAACATTCGCAAGTAGCATAGCCGCTTCCCAGTGAATGCCTGCTAAATAGGTGTGAATTCCTATCCCACATGTATCTGCCAAATCTCTTTATTTTTGTCCACTCGGTTCACACTCCAGATGCCAGAACAAAAATTGTCAATGATTTATTTATGTATTTGTTTATTTATTCGTTTTATAACCGAAGAAACACTGGGGAGACCTAGGCGTAGATGGGTGGATAATATTAGGACGGATCTTCAGGAGGTGGGATGTGGGTATATGGACTGGATTGGGTTGGCCCAGGATAGACACAGGTGGCGAACGCTTGTGCGTGCGGTAATGAACCTTCGGGTTCCGTGAAATGCGAGGAATTTCTTGACTAGCTGCAAACCAGTTAGCTTCTCAAGAAGGACTCTGCACCATGGAGTAAGTAAGTATAACCGAAGAAACAGAAAGGCTGTCATCGCTGTTAGCACCTAGTTGTAACGAGATGTCGGGGGTTGGGCGCCATCACCTCTCCAGGTGAATAAAGGTAAATATTATGTAGATTAACCAAGTGTTGGCTGGGGTGAGCGGTAGAACGAGGGTTCCCCAAGGATACGGGGTGAATTCAGTAGTGCCGGATGAAGCGGTGCAGTGTACATGAACATTGATATGTTTATTGTAGCCTCACAATTAACACACTTCACTCAAATACACACAAAGAACTAGTTTTGATCTGCTTATTTACTTGTTTTAGATGCAGCTGTAGCCTAAAAGAACAGAAAGAATTACACAGCACGCGACAGGTAGGATTTCTAAGCTACTGCTCGCTTTATAGGCATTCCTGTTTATGAACGTTTCAGAAACTTTTCAGCACCTGTATGAAGCACCACACGATAAGACACGCAGTTCGACGTATTTTTGAAAAATGTTTCAAATTAACAATCCGTTATTGGTCAGCGAGGGCTGTCATACACACTTATTGGTCGAACAGCCAGCTGTCTTTGAATACAAGCCTTTTCAGTGACCGCTACAAACAACAGGCAGGAGCATTAAGCCAAGTCCCACGCTGCTGCGAAAGAAATATTCAAAAATATTTAGCCATCATTGATTTATTGCACGGTAATCTATCCTAGATATACCACATTTCTGCAGGTATGAGAACAATAAACCATCAGGTAGGAACGGCCTCGGCTTAAATATTATTACTAAATGGTTACATCACTAAAGGCGAGGTTTGAAGTTGTCGTGGGAAATAAGTCGTTTATTTTAGTTTATTGTAGGATTATTGTTTGTTTTCTGAAAACATTCGCAAAGTAGAAGTCTCTGTTCAGTTTTTTTTTTTTTACTCCACGATTCAAACTACAACGCTCTGTCATCTGAATAAGTGGTAGCTTAGCAAATAAACTGTTTAATATACTTTGATTATTGAGACAAAACACATCACCTAAACATATGTACAACAAATAACGGCAATTACTCGTATTGGGAGGTGCGGCAGGTAGCAGTTTTAGCCTCACCTGTGGCACGCCTGCTGCTGATATAGTCCATATCAGCACATTATTCGCTTTAAGTGGTAAAGGCTGTCACTAGCCCACTGGGCACAACTGTTGCAGTGCACCAATGCAGAACAGCGAGCTGTTATCTGATTCTTGTTGTCAGGAGAGGTGAAGATGGCAGAAATTTGTCGCAAAATGCTCCTTTACTATGGCAACAATTGTCTGGCTCAAAGAAAAGTGTACGGGTGGATGGAGTTATTCCGACATGGAAGAATAATCGCAGTGGATGAAGAGCGTCATGGCAGATCATGGATATGGAAGGGCCTATAATTGAACATTACCAGGCGAAAGGTGGAAACAGTGAATAGTGAAGGCTACTGTGTCCTTTCATCTGACGAAATGTAGCCGGCTGACGTGACGAGGACCAGTGTCTCCAACCGCAATGCTGCAGCACAACAAAGCCCGTCCGCAAACGGCTAACAAAACACTGGAGACCATCCGAGATTTGAAAGTGGAACTCTTGGAACATCTTCCGTAAAGTTTGAACCTCGTACCTAGTGATTTATACATGTTCGAACCTTTAGACGTTGCGATTAGAAGGGTTAATGCTTCGAACGACGAAGTGAAATATACGGGGCATTCGTGTCGCGCATGTAAAAAATAGGCCTACATTTTTTTTCCGGCGTAATCACAAAGTCGGTTGAACTTTGGACCAAGGGCATAGAAAAAGGGGGAGACTACTTAGAAAAATGACACTTCGTACTTTTACGTAATTTTTTTCATATTTGTGTTTCAGAATATTGCCTTCATTTATCGGCTGACCGCAGTTAAAACTGACTCTAGAGAGATATCTAACCTCTAACCTAACGAGGTTAAAAATCAATTTATCTGCATGTACAGACAATCTGACTAATTTAATTTGACCTACCACACAGATTACTTAATTCCCGTGCAACGAAGTGGTAATGTCAATATAGTGGAATTCGTACTTTCAAGAGCACTAAAGTCAAAAACGAAAATAATTACGAGTTTCCTTTCTCCTTCCACATTTAAGAAGTTATAAACCAGTGAGAAGTGACAGAAAAGAAGTAATTTACTGGATAGCATGAGTCATAGAGTCATTTTATTCCTAAAATTATCTGTGTCCAACAGAAAGCTATGACTTACAAGGACTGGCCTCGTTGTTGGAGAGCTGAGGGAGGAAAAAACCACCATACACGAATTACAACTGGGTAACTACTCGAAATAATAAATGTGGTTCTACATCATAATTTATCAACAAATTCTGACTCTTGGAGTGGAATAAGGAATTAAAATTTCTATAAGAAAAATGAATTAACCAATTTTGACAAAGAAAATGGCAACAGTTTTAGCATTAAAAATGAGCAAAAGGAACCGGCAGAACATAAAGCTGCTATAAAATTGCTTGCAGAACCTGAAAAATAATCTCTTGAAAATCTGTGTTTGAGTTAACCTCGTGAGAAACTAATGACTGCAAAAAATTTTAAACTGCATATAACGTGGCCAATTAAAACAAACCCATTCTTTTCACAATTTCTAATCAAAATTTGACGAAAAAAATTAAATAGACTTGGGTCATATTTTTGATAAAAGAAAAGTTTGTATCAATGTCTTATATTACAATGGCGATGAATTAACAAACATTTTGGCCAACAAAAGTTTTATGTTGAATGAGGAAATTTTATGGATGTTTGATGAGTATATTACGGTGAGTAAAAATATGCTTTAATCGAGTAGGGGAATTTGTATCGTGGACAGGGAATGAGCTTTCAGTAACTTGTTCGTGGCTTTACCGAACTCGAAATGCGTAATCGAAAAGAAGTGTTTGATTTTTGGTTCAAATATCGTCAGTCACATGCAGTCAGAAAGGCTAATTTACAACTCACTCAGTTTGTATGGCATGTTACGATTAAGCTGTCACGATGCGTAGTAAAAGTAGCGTTATTAAACTAATGAAGCAAAAGTTTCCTACTCCAATTCTGAGGAACCGTGCTGATCACAGATTAGAATTATCGGCTGGTGATATGGTGAAATCTGGTAGCGGTATCGATATATTTAAGTACAAGATATTGTGTACAAATTTGTTGGGTATTAAATCACAGAAAAGTGTCAGATAATATAAACTGCCTACTAGATACAACAATAATAATTTTATTAATAATTTCAATCAGCTCAACATGTTTCGGGCGATAATTTCGCCCATCATCAGGAGCACTAGACTGTGTTTACAGCTTGTGGTATAAAGCACCGACGATGCTGCCTGCAGGCAGCATCGTCGGTGCATTATACCACAAGCTGTAAACAGTCTAGTGCTCCTGAGGATGGACGAAATTATCGCCTGAAACATGTTGAGCTGATTGAAATTATTAATAAAATTATTATTGTTGTATCTAGTTGGCTGTTTATATTATTGTATCAATGATGCACGGTCACACAAACTTAAAAAACTGTCCGAATTTTAGGCACATAATAAGTGTCCAGGGACGTAGAATGGCGGGGAGGGGGAGTGGTGAGAGCTGCACCCGACAGCACAGTCCAATAGGCAACAAAGAAAAGTATAATTGAGATTTTAAATATAAAAAATCGTGTTTGTGCTCAAAAAATTTGTAAATCATTGAGACAAAAAAATCCAATAAATAATTTTAAAGTTCATATTTTCTGTTATGGGCGGTAATTGTGATTACTCGACTTGGAATGACTGTGGGCCCGTAGTGAATCTTTTCAAAAGCCAAAGGATGATTCAATGTGCGATACAGAAAAAAAGATGCACATATAAAAGAGTACAGAAAAAAAGAAAAGCAAATGTTATACTAGACTAGGCTCAGTGCGTAACGCTCTGCATGAACTACGTTCTTCAGGCCTGGATTTACAAGGGCACAACTTGAAACTGAACAGGGCGAATAAAACATAAACTTGTAAAATGCTTCACGAAAGACGAAAGGTTCCGCGATAATATCACTGACCTACCACAACGTATCAATTGATACAATATGCCGCAAGTAAACGCTGTTAGGGAGTTTCCTTTCACACACACACACACACACACACACAAGTGAAAAATGGTTCTCCATTCGAACCAGAATCTATTACAGCACGCTGAACAAACCAACAGAAAGTAGTCTGCATGATTTAAAAAAAAAAAAAGCTTATTTGGCAGACTAGGTACGCGTTTGGTAAGAAACATTGGCATGAAGACATTTTTACTTTAAATTTGGTGAGAATGAAGTAAGAGAATTGTCAAGTGGGCTTCAGTTAAACAAGACAGATAAATCTGCTGATTTCATAAATATGCAATTGAAAAGACGATTCTGGTAATGCAATACGGATGACGAACGCTCTGATTATTATTCCAATGTTATCAAGCAAATGTGAAAGAGAATTTTCACATACGAGTTTGATTGTCAGCCCAACCAGAGTTTCGTTAATGACAAAACCAGTTTCTTAAAAACAGTTCCTTAAAACTACACGTCCATCCTTGGCAGGCTTAACTTTGCACTGCATGTTGACTCATGGACACTCCGAACACGTCATTCATCCACAGGTACAGTACAACAGTAAGGATCGAAGTTGTGGTATTCAGCTGGACGAGGATTTGACGAAAGTTTCGTATTTTCCATTAAAAAAGGGTCGTATAAGCAACTACTTCTTATACACTTTTCAAAACGCTTGAACAATAAATTTATGCTCGACAAAAGATACATAAATAGATCTCATGTGTCGGTTTCATTCCAAGAATATCATCATAATATTATTAAAAAAATACGTACATATTTTTTTTACAAGGACAAAAGGCATTTTCCTTCTCAAGGACGGAGAATCGGCACCTTTTCTGTTTCTAAAAGTAAATCACCGTTTATAACATCTGTTCCTCCAGAAATCCATACAGGTATTACAGCCCACTTGTGGAGAGAGTTTTAAGAATCTCACCATATGTTACACTAATATCTGTGTATTTCGTTTTAAGCTTGCGGGCAAGGACAGACAGCAATGAATATGGCTTTACTGCAATCACATTTGCTGTTCACGTGGCCAAAAAACTGTAGTTGTGAAGCCACTTTTATGGCAACTCGTAATGCCAAAATGGGATCATGAAAAGAAGCATCATGTATTGACCCCCTTCACATCTTTGTCAGGTAGTTTCAATTCCCACTCCAGCACAATTCCCTACACACCCCTCTAGTTTTCTAGCCAGTCCTTTCATATAAATGCTGTTACAGGTAACTATATTGAAACAAGCGCTAGCAGTAAGCACTCTGGGCTTGCTGCCACACACCAGAAAAAGATGGAAAGAAATACAGCAGAAGGCACGAAGGGAAAACCTCCGAACACCGTCATTCCCACTGTATATGGCTTCAGCATAGTTACTTACTAAACCACGAGATCTGTTCTTCAGAGAGAGTGAGCATGTCCTTCTCACGCGAGTCAGACACATTGCCGTGGTGTGGCTGCAGCGAGGGGATCACAATAGTTGGGAAGCCCAGCGTCATCCCGTAACCCAAGAGTAGGATGTTCTTCGCTGAAGTCGCCAGCACCTGTAACATGACGGTGACGAATTGCGGACACTCGGAAACCAAGAATATGCAACTTTTATAACATAAATGATCACTCATTTCTGTCTTTGTTGAATATTCATCATGGCTGGTTTTAGGCTGTCGGCAATGCAGAATACTGTATCCTGTGATGTGTTGCTATGTTGCCTGGCACCACTCTCTTGGAGAAAGACACAGTGCTGCCTCCATCTGCTATATTGAATTAGGTTCCTGTGAAGTGAAGGTAAGTTCTACTGCACTACAAAACGTCACATCAGAAGACATTATTCTTATAGTCACTGCCATCAGGTCACCTCAGATATGACCTTGGACAGTAGCCACATATAATCTTTACACTGACAAAGTAAGTGTTCTGAAATCTTGTTGTATTACCATCTTCATACTAAAATGAAGACTTTATCTTAGAGGGCTGCTCGAAGGAGTTAATCCAGAGAAGGACAGCTGTGTCCAACGGAGCTACCAGATTAGTTCTCCCATTATGCCTCGTGACAGAAATAGCACCAGTTTCTCACACACTGCTTTCTTTAACATAAAAACCCAGGACAAGGTAAAGTGAAAACCCGTCAAAAGCTAACCAGCCCTGATTATTTTAACAGCTAAATAAACAAACCAAACTACATTACATTCATCTAATTAGAAAGAAAAATGATGTACGAATAATATGTGTCTCGTAGATCGTAGTTACCTGTGGCAGCGCGCTGCGAAATGTCTTCTTTTGTTCCACATAATTTCTGGCAGAATATTGCTCTTTCCTACAGTCTTGGCCATTTTGTTTCCTCTTCTGACTTCAAGCAAAAGAAAATGTGTCATAAATTATGGGTCACCATATAGTTGCTACGAATGAAGTGTCTTACAGGAAATCCATCAACAATTCAATCAAACAAAACTTTCTTAAAAGTAGCCCAGAGCTGTTGCTTCAGTTTGCTCACTTTGGTCAAACATTTTAAGGCTAAAATAACAGCTGTAGTTATTAATTGGCTATCAAATACAAATGGCACGTGGCAGGACACGGAAATATTTTCCACAGTATTGAAAACAAATGCTGCAGATATTGGGGGAGACCAGGCTAACGAGGTAAATAATGGGAAAGTTGCAACGGCATTGAGCTCTTGTACCATGGAGACAAAGAAGAAGAAGAAGAAGAGCAGGAAAATGAAAAATTAAGAAAATAACTATGTGCGTAGAGCAATTCTCCTTGATTAGCTAAAATTTGCCTGGCTACTCGGAAAATTCCCCACTTTTTCTGGGACCTGGACGTTCATTATCATATTCACAATGCACTTCATTAGTTTTTATGCTAAACGAGATGAAACAGTCTAGTTACATAATTACGTCTTTTTTTTTACATTCCTCTCCCTTTGACTGCCGCTACTCTAAAGACGTTGGTCCCAGTATGACAAAAGCCAATTATCTACATCTCTGTGACAGACGCCCATTCTTTTCCATTCTTTCCGTTTCCATTGTCAACGTTTGCAGGTCCATACATACTGATCAGAATGTTGTTATCATGAAACACCTTATCAAAACTCTAGGCGCATTTCTAGAGTTTTCCCCACCAATGTACCGTCTGTCATACAGCCACGAAAGACACCCCCATTCCTAGTCTCATGAAAAATCACCTGAATTCAATACATGAGCAGCTCTGAAATGTCAAGCAAAACAACAGGACGCAAGGTGGGGAAGCGGGCCAACACGGCAGAAAATCGGGACTCAACAAATGTGGGCGATCGGAAAGAATGTACAGTGTCGCAAGGGCAATAAGCAGGACCGGTTTAAGCACATCGCAGTGAATGTGGCTGCATGAGGCACCAGATTTGGGGAAAGATGGGGCCCGAACATGGTGGTATTATTTCAGATTTTGTGTCAAACGTTTTTGTGTATGTTCTAACTGCACTGTCATCGCAGGAGTGTGCGCAGGTAGGGCACCCAATTTATTCCTGCTTTGGGCCCAGAAATGTCAAAAACGACCCTGACAGTTGTACTGTGTCGAAGTGTCCAGTACAAACGATATGGCGTATTGTGCTGCATGATAACGAAAGCATGACCACAAGAAGAATGACGTCAAGACCCAGTCGTAAATGAAACATAAAAGGTAGGAGCGGTAAAGTGTCGCAGTGTGAAATCAAGTGCGCCTGAAAAGAGCGATAATGAGTCGCAGAGTTAACAGCTTATTCTCTGGTAGCAGAACCCTGACTTCCAGCATTGCTGATACCAAAATTTGCCCCTGAAAAGGATCCTGAGCCAGTTAGATCTTCCTACCAACCTCACAACCCAATACTTCAAACATCCATATTGCCATTTAATCTCGTTGCTGGTCTCATAATTTGAAGATTCAACATCGCTGATTCCTGTACACATTCATGAAGGTTCTATCCACCTACTGTACCAGCTGAGCTGCACAGCGTGGGCAGATTTCCTTAACACTCGCGACGAAGGTCAGGTGGAAACAAATAAATCCCGTCAAGAACATGAATGTCGTATCGCCGCATGAACTTGTATCCACTTGTCTCAATTTGTTATAAGTTTCGTTTATAACAAGTCTGAAGTCAAATTTATGCACAGCTCTAACCATACAGAACACTACAGAAAATAACTGTATTATCTCACGCGACTGTACTTCAGGCTAATGCATTTTTTAACTGGAATACATCTGTTACTGGTCACAAACAACGGACGGTCAGTT
>Ga0123355_10005042_pt1 | contig 19240 bp, 13 predicted proteins | sample TergutEmb28metaG_3_FD_89872 | JGI IMG/M metagenome (GOLD analysis project Ga0123355, IMG submission 89872) | Embiratermes neotenicus P1 segment gut microbial communities from Petit-Saut dam, French Guiana - Emb289 P1 | ecosystem: Host-associated > Arthropoda: Insects > Digestive system > Gut ... | reverse complement strand
GTTAACTGCCCAGCCAGCTATCAGCCTGACAATCGGCAACAACATCACGCTGATAGGGCGCACCAATGGAGAGCATGGGGCAAACTCGGATAATAATGCTGGTGTGGTTTTTGTACGAAACGGCGCAAGCTTTGTCATGCTTGACGGCTCAAAAATTACCGGCAATACAAATAATGTCCCTGGGGTTGCAGGTAACGCCGGCGCTGCGTTGACAGTAAATACCGGCGCTTCTTTTAATATGCAGGGCGGCACAATTACCGGAAACGCCGCTGTAAATGCTACCGCCGATCACGTGGGCGGCGTTGTTGTAAGAGGCGTGAACAGCAGTTTCACCATGAGCGGCGGCGCAATCACCGGCAACACGGTTGGCGGTCGCCAAGGTACGCCTCGTGACGTGCTTATCCACAACGATAACGGCGTAACATTCACGCAGACAGGCGGCACTATCCGCGTGCTTGACAATCGGCTACCGTAAGCGTAACGCTGGCGTACGCCCATGTACGCCAGCGGTTTTCGTGGGGCAAATAAAACACGCAAACGTCATTTAACACACGGTACACGGCGTTCCCTGCCCCCGTTAATAAACCCGCAATTCCCCGGTAACAAAGGCCCGCTCTGCCGTTTCGCCGTTGGGGATAATACGCAATTCCCCGCCGCCGCCAATGCCGGACAGAATCCCCTGTACCAAACGCTCCGGGCAATCCGCGCCAGCCGCCGCTCCCGGCGCGAAGATCACCTGCTGGCCCTTTTTGTATAGCCGCCGCGTAAGACGTTCCTGCCATGAAGCGGCGGGGTGCGGGGACGCTTGGGGGCCTTCAATTTCCCCGTAAAGCCGTGAAAGGATTTTTTCAAGCAGAATAAAACGGGCGTTTTCCGGCAGGGCGGGGAACGCCTGTATAACGCTCCCCACTTTGTGGCGGTACTCTTGGGGAAAATCCTGTTGGGTAACGTTCACGCCCACGCCGATGTACACGGTTTTGCCGTCCGCCTCGGTAAGAATCCCGGCGGCCTTGCGGAAAGCCGGATCAGGCTCTTCCCCCCCCCGGCGAATCATGACATCGTTTGGCCATTTAACCTGAACTAGGTCCGGTAAACCGGGGGCCATGTCCTCTATCGCAAGGGAAACGGCAAGGCCGGCCCGTAACGTCAGCGCTTGCGGGATTAAAGAAGCGTCCCCGTAACGGAGCAGAATGGTAAAAAGAAGGCTGTCCGAGCGTTCCGTTACCCAAGGCCGCTTGTGTCTGCCCCGGCCAGCCTCCTGAAAATCCGCCGTAATTACCGTCCCGTGGGGCCCGGCTGCGGCGGCAAGGGCGCGGGCGATTTCCATAGTGCTGGAAACAGTTTCTTCATGATAGACCACAGCGCCGTAGGGGTTTTTGATGCGTAAAGGTTTCACGATAGTAATATATACATTTTTCCCGCCTTTGTGGTACAGTGTGCTGGAGGAGTTTGCCGTGCGTCTTGTATGCCTTGATCTTGAAGGGGTTTTGGTTCCTGAAATATGGATTGCCTTTTCCGAAGTTACCGGAATTCCCGAATTCCGCAGAACAACCCGGGACGAGCCGGATTACGACAAGCTTATGCGCTTTCGCATAGAGCTTTTGCGGGAACACAACCTGAAACTCGCCGATATTCAGAAGGTTATTGGGGGCATGGACGTTCTTGAAGGGGCGATGGATTTTGTCCGGAGCCTGCGGGAACGTACCCAGTTTGTCATTCTTTCGGACACATTCGAGCAATTCGCCCGCCCGCTCATGGCAAAGCTCGGTTACCCCACGCTTTTTTGCAACACCATCGAAACTTCCGCCTGCGGTTCTGTGTCCGGCTACCGGCTCCGCCAGCAGAACGGCAAAAAGCACGCGGTGGCGGCCTTTAAGACCCTTAACTTCAAGGTCTTTGCCGCCGGGGATTCCTTTAACGATCTGGCGATGATCGAGGAAGCCGACTCTGGCTGCCTTTTCCGCGCGCCGGATGCGATACGGAAAGACTACGCCCACCTGCCCTGCGCGGACAGCTACGGGGACTTGATGGGGGAAATTGACGTGTTTTTGGGCAGTTAAGCGGCGGCGAGGTTATGGGGCTGTTCGGGAAGTCGGTTACTTCCCGAACAGCCTATTGCATTTTCTCCTGTTTCCTTGAAACAGTACGAAAATGCCGCAGTAAGGAAAATGTCCGAACAAGTTTTCCGAACTTTTCGGACATTCTCGTTATACCCCCGTTATCTTCCTTAGCACCCGGTCGTTATGCCGCCAGTCCTTGCCGGTCTTTACCCGCAGGTCAAGGTCTGTCTTCCAGTCAAGGATGGCGTTAAGTTCCTTCCGCGCGGCTTGGCCTATGGCTTTGATCTTTTCGCCGCCCTTCCCGACAATTATACCCTTCTGCGATTCCCGCTCGACAATAATAAAGGCCCGCACCCAGAGCCGCTTTTTTTCAGGCTCCACGCCCCCCTCTTGCGGGCCGTCCCGCAATTCAAGGTCGGCGACTTCCACGTAAATTGAGTGGGGCAATTCTTCCCTAACGCGGTTCATCGCCTTTTCCCGGATAATCTCGGAAATTCTAAAGGAAAGTTCCTGATCCGTGTAATATTCGCCGGGGTACAACAATTCGCCTTCCCCGGCCATGTCGAAAAGGCAGTCAAGAAGCGGCCCGGTTCCCTCTTTTTTAAGGCAGGAAATCTGAAAACAGCGGGACGGCGGAATGTCCGGAAGGGATTTTTGCAGGAATTCAAGAAGCGCCTGCGGGTCAGCCCCGGCGGCATCGATCTTGTTTATGGCTACGGCGGTTCTGTCCTGAAAGCCCTTTAGCCGGGCCGCCACAGCCTCTTCTTCGCGGCCCGCCGGACGTGAAGCGTCAAGCACGTAAAGCACAAGCTCGGCATCGTCCAGCGCCCGGTCGGCGGCCCCCATGAGCATCTTGTTGAACTTCCGCTCCGACACGTGCCGTCCGGGAGTGTCAACAAACACTAATTGCCCTTCGCCGCGCGTAAGTATGCCCCGGACAGCGCTCCGTGTGGTTTGGGGCACGGCGCTGACAATGGCCACCTTTGCCCCGCACAGAAGGTTAACAAGGGTAGATTTTCCCACGGAGGGGCGGCCCGCCAGGGCTACAAAGGCGGCCTTTTGCGCGCGGGCCGGAGCGTTAATGCCTGTCATGTGCCGGTATCGGGCTGGTATCGGGCGCGTCCACCAGCGCCGAAAGATCGTCTGTCCCCTTAAAGCGCAGAACGTTTACCATAAAGATGTTCAGCTTGTTCACGATGTTCGGGGGCAGCAGGTTTCCATCAACCTCTACAGAAAGAATCGGGTAATTCCGCTCTCTGGCCCAAGGCGTAAACGTCCCCTCGATAACCCGCCCGATAAGGCAGGCAAAGGGGCTGATGTTCACGATGCCCGAATATCCGGCATCCATTGCCGCCGCTGCTGATCCCGTTGAAACGGCGATCTCCGAGTTCAGTTCCAGATTCACAAAATGTTCCTGCGTGTACTTCATAATCTTGTGCATATCGTGAGGCGTTTCGGGGATAAGTCCGGTGGGCCCCAAGATAGAAAGCACCTTTTTTTCTACCGAATGTTTCCACCATTCTTCGATTTTGAGCTTTTTCAAGTCCCGCCACGGCTTTGAAAACAGTCGCCGTCCGGGCCCCCGCAGTTTTATTAGTTTTTCAAGCGAATATTCCCTGACAAAATCCAGGTAATGTATCCACTCGGAAATGCCCGCTATCTTTACCACAATGCCCCGCTCGCTCATAAGGTCGATAAGTTCGCCCACGGCAAAATCGTCCCGGCGCACGTAGATTTCCCCGACCACAAGAACTCTGGGGCAGGCGTCAAGGGGCTTTTTTAGGGGTATCTTTTTGACATCCCTTGCGACACTTTCAAGTTCCTTCCAGATGGCCTTGGGCTTGTGTTCCACGGCGTGCATGAGCCCGCGCCACGATTTTTCGAACTCCGCCACAGCCGCAGTAGGATCAAGGGCCGTTGTTTTAAGCGAACACTGAATGTCTTTAAGATAGTCAGACAGCACAAGCCCCTTCCACATTTCCTTGGCGAAATTAGGGCCAAGCTCGGTGTAGGAATTGTCCGCCGACAGAATAAAAACCACCACGTTTTCAAGGCGCATATCCCTGAAAAGGTTTTCGTAATAGATGTAGTACTGGCCCGTTCTGCAAGGGCCCGTGGTTATGGGCACAAACAACAGGTACAGTTCGTCCTTGCGGTACTGATCGCTCCACAGGAACTCAAGGGCGCTGCCAAGCACAAGGTGGCTAGGCACACATTCCTTGCCCGAAGCGTTGGCGCGGGCGGCCTGCACGGTCTTGGTTGTCGCCACGGGCAGGGCTTGGGCGTTGATGCCTTGGCTTCGCACCGCCGCTCCCATGTACTCGGTGGAAATAGCCCCCATGTTGGAAAGAAGCACCTTGACCCGCTTGTTGTGCCGTATCTTTACCCTTTCGCCGGACTTGGCGTTGTCCAGCCGCAGTTGTTCGTCCACGGAAGCTGCCGCCGGATCGTAGACAAACTTCCAGCCGTTGTCGAAACGCCCGGCCTCAAGTTCGCCCTTTTTGGCCCGGTATCCGTCAATAATGTCCAAAAACGCCTCGACCCTTGTGTCCACGCCGGCATCAGCCGAATGAGAGTCCAGTTCCAGCACCAGGAAGGGTTTTTGCCCCATTATCCATTTAATATAATGAAGGATAAACGAATCGGGGGCGCAGGAAAAGTTTGTAACAAAGGCAAGGTAGATATTGTCTTCTTTCTTTAACAGACTCGATGACTTGACATCCTGCTGCCCGTAGTACCAGTACATATTAGGGAATATTTTTTCGTTCTCGAAGGGGAGAATGTCGAATGGCACTACCGAATAGCCGCGAGTGGTAAACTTTCTGGGTATGCCCATGTTGGCTTCCGGCGTAAAGGCGTTGTAAGGGCGGCCCACAACGGCGATTACCGGGCGGGCGGCTTGCCGGGCCTCCAATAGCGCCTGTTCTCCGAGCTTCTTCGCCGCGTCGAAATAGGCGGTCTGCATTTCCCGTGCCTTGGTAAACGCCGCACGGGTCTCCTGCGCTCCCGCGCCGAGCCTTTCGCCTATCATCTGGAAGAATTCCAGCGCTTTCTCATCGCCAAACTTGAAGCTTACCACCAAGGGAAGCCACTTTTTCTTGTCCACGTCCGGGAATGCTTTTTCGATATAGTAGGGCAGGGCTTGGGTAATGGGGCAGAAATTGGCGTGAACGTCCTCTTCGTAGCTGGGCATATCCCGGAAGTGGGGCAAAAGCACGAAATCCGCGCCTTTGTTCAGGCAGTCCTGCACCGCGCCATGCGCTATTTCCGCGGGGAAGCAGTATTGCGCCTCGGCGCGGGCAATTCCGGCCTTGCTAACCTCGCTGGAAAGAAAGGTTTTTATGCCAAGCTCGTGGAAGAACCACGAATACAGGGGGTACAGGGTGTGGACGGAAAAGGCGCGGGGAATGCCCACGGTTATGTTCCCGCGCGCGGGCGCGCCTTCGCCAGAGGCGTTTGCGGCCAATGGCGGGGCGGCGAATTCCTCGAAAAGCATCTTTTGCCGCTTTTCCACGTAGTCAAAGACCGGCACGTCCTTTACCTGTTTGCGCATATTGGTGTACTTGTTGCAGCGTCCGCCGAACATATACTTGCGCCCGCTTACGTTTAAGACCTTAATCGGGCAGAGGTTTTCGCAGCTTTGGCAGGAAAAGACACGCTCGTAGCCGATTTCCCGGCTTAAAAGGCTGTCAATATCGACAGAACATTCTTCAAGCAGGGCCTCTTCGTGTTTGCGCTTGGCAAGCAGGGCCACGCCGAAGCATCCGGTGAGTTCCGGCGAGGGCGGCACAAGGATTTCCTTGTCCAGAAGCATGGCAAAGGCTAAAGGCACTGCGGGATTCTTGGCAACGCCGCCCTGCAGGAAGATTTTTCCGCCGATGGTGCGGTTGCCGACAACACGGTTAAGGTAATTGGACACGATGGAGCAGACAATTCCGGCGGTAATGTTTTCCCGGCTGGCCCCCTGCTGTACCGCCTTGCGTATGTCGCTGTTGATAAAGGCCGAGCAATGCTCGCCGAATTTAAGGGGAGCGTCGGCGTTAAGGGCAATGGGGCCTATGTCCTGCGCGCTGTGTATCGAAAGATCGCCGGACGCGCTTTCTTCAAGGAAGGAGCCGGTTCCGGCTGAACAGGCTTCGTTCATGGCGTAATCGATAGGTACGCCGTTTTTCAGCAGCACGTACTTGGCATCCTGCCCGCCAATCTCGAAAATGGTTTCCACCGCCGGATCGAAGTAGGTGGTTCCCACGGAATGGGCGATAATTTCGTTGTAGATGCCTTGAGTTTCAAGAAACACGCCCAGTATTTCCCGGCTGGAACCGGTGGCGGCGACAAGGCGTATGTCGATATCCTTGGCCCCCGTGTCCGCGGCGGCTTTTTCCTGTATGCGCTGTAGGCATTCTTTCAGGGCCTTTACCGGGTCGCCGTGGGTTCTGCCGTAATGGCTTGCCACGATTTCTTCGGTTTCCATATCGACAAGGCAGGCTTTGGTGGTGGTGGAGCCGCCGTCCACTCCAAGGATGTATCTGCGTCCGGCGGCGGCCTTACCGTCCGGTTTGTCGAATGTCGTTACCTTTGCCGTCCAGTCCCGCAGCGCTCCCAGCGTATCAAAGCGTATCTCGTTGGGTTTAAGGAGTTTTTCCACGGGCGGGAGCGGGGTTCCCGACTCGCCAGCCAATAGGGCGGCCCCCAATGCCTCGAAAACCGGGGCTGTATCGGGGACGATAAACTCGATTTCCGGGGCCTTTTCCCGGATAAAGCGCACGATGTGGCGGTTCATGGTCAGCCCGCCTGTCAGCACCACTTTTCCGGACGTTACTCTGGCCCGCTTTAGAAAGTCGATAACCTTTACCGCCATAACGTCCGAAAGCGAAAGGACAATGTCGTCCTTGGACGCTTCCCGCTTGTTCAGCCGGTGCGTACAGTCGCTTTTCATGAACACGGAACAGCGTGTCGAAATGGCATGCACTTTGGCGGTGTCGGGCACTTTTTCGATGTCCCCAAGTCCCATGTCCATGCGGGCGAGCTGCTGTTTAAGGAATTCTCCGGTTCCGGAGGCGCACTTGTTTCCGGAGAAGTTGTTGATTATTTTCCCGTTTGAATCAAGCGAGTAGACGATTAAATCTTCCCCGCCCATGCTTACAACGGCGTCCGCGTTAAGCCCAAGGGCCTTTAGCCCCGCCTCCACGCACAGGGGCTCCAGCGTACCGGCGGCGTCAAACATGAAGCGGCCTTCGTTGCCCGTTACCAGCGTCATGACCCCCTGCGGAACATTTCCTTCCGTTAACAGCCGGCGGGCGGCGGCCCCCAAATCGCCCTCGTGGGGCAGCGCGCCGCTCCAAAGGGGACGGCCATTTTCGGCCAGAACCATCTTCAAACTCGTAGAACCTATGTTAATACCTAAAGACTGCATAAAACCTCCCTATTAATATAGCCAGAGCCGGGGATTGCTTCAATACGTCTGCGCCCTTGGTATGGGAGACTTGCGCTGATTTGGGTAATAATGTTACAATAATGCGTATCGTTACTGATTAAAAGGGCCGAACAATGATCGACAGAAGACAGAGCAAAAAAAGAGACGCCCTGCTGGAACTTGTCCGTTCCTCGAAGGTTCATCCCACGGCCCAATGGGTGCACAGGCGGCTTAAACAGCAGTTTCCCGAACTTTCTTTGGGAACTGTGTACCGGAACATTAAAGTTCTGCTTGAAGAGGGGGTTTTGGCTTCGGCGGGCGTGGTACACGGAAAGGAGCACTTTGACGGCAAGATAGACCCGCATCCCCATGCGGTATGCAAGCGATGCGGCCTGATACTTGACCTAGCTGTGGAGGAAGTAAGCGCCCACGTTCCCGTAACGATACCCGGCTTTGCCGTCGATGCCAGAAATACGGTGTTTTACGGCTTTTGCGCTAAATGCAAGGAAACTACGGCCTTAGGCTGTTAGCATATTTTTTTTAAGGAGAGAGTTATGAAGAAATGGGTTTGTACAGTTTGCGGGTATGTCCACACAGGCGATCAGCCGCCTGAAATCTGCCCGACGTGTAAAGTTCCGGCTTCCAAGTTCAACGAACAGGCGACAGGCGGCGGATTTGCCGCGGAACACGTACTGGGAGTTGCCAAGGGAGTGGATGCCGACATTGTAAAGGATTTGCAGGCGCACTTTAACGGCGAATGTACCGAAGTTGGCATGTATCTGGCTATGGCCCGCGTCGCTTTCCGGGAAGGGTATCCCGAAATCGGCCTGTACTGGGAAAAAGCGGCCTACGAAGAAGCCGAACACGCCGCCAAATTCGCCGAACTTTTGGGCGAGGTCGTTACCGGCAGCACCAAGAAGAATTTGGAACTGCGTGTCGAAGCCGAACACGGAGCCTGCGCCGGAAAGACCGACATCGCAAAGCGTGCCAAGGAAAAGAATCTGGACGCTATCCACGACACGGTTCACGAAATGGCCCGTGACGAGGCCCGCCACTGCGCGGCCTTTAAGGGCTTTTTGAACAGGTATTTCAAGTAGGGTAAACCGGGCCTGTTCCAAAACGCGGTTTTCGGAGCAGGCCCTTCCCCGGCATTGGCGAAAAATGCCTTTCACTACACATTCCCTTGACACAACGGCCCTTATCCCTTATCATCAAAAATATGGACAAAGTCGCCGAGAGGCTTGACGCGATTAACCTGACGCTTGGAAGGCAGAACGAGGTCATGGCGGCGATGCTTCTGGCTATGCCAAAGCCCGCGGGCAGGTTTATCAGCGGGCTAGAGGTCGCCGTGCTTGTTGCTGGCGTACTGGCGATTTTTAGCACCGCCGATGTAGTGTGGGGCTGGATTACAGGAGGTTAGTATGTTTCAGTTTGTATCTTCGTTAGCCATTGCCATAATCTGTTTTACCACGTTTTTCATGCTGCGCCGGATGCGGAAAAACCAAGGCTAGCTTCGGCCTGTTCAGGGCTAACCCGGAATTTTCGAACATTCCCAACCATTTCCGTAGAAAAACCATAAATTCCCCGTAAAAACAGCAGATTTCGCCTAACAATTCCTTGACCGCAGGGGCGCTAATTAGTATGTTACAATAGACATTGATTTCTTACTTTCTTCAGTTGGTGTGGCATTTTTATTTTACGTGTGAAGGAGAGTACGGTATGGCTATTGTGAAAAAATTGGCTGGCAGAATTATCATCCTGTCTTGCGTCGCCCTGTTTTGTCTTGTCCTGCCGGGCTGTCCCGACAGCCCCGACATTCCGGTTCCCGCTGTGAACATTCACGGCGCGGATATCGTGAACAGGGGCGGCATACAAGAATTTACCTACAAGACCCTTAATCTGGATCACATCGGCGACCACAGCGTTATCTGGAGCGTTCTCTCGACAGAACAGGCTCTGGAGGGCCTTGGCGATGAGGATACCTTTATCAACTCGCAAGGGGTGCTGTACGTTTCCCGGTACGACCTGCGTCCGTCCGTCATTGTGCGGGCCAGCATGATGCACGGCCCCAGAATATCCGGGCAGACCGAGGTTACCCTGCGTGACCCTGAAACTGCCGTAGCCGGGATAACTGTAGCCCTTTCCCATCCGGCAGTTCACCGGGGCGAGTTTATCGAAGCAGCCGCCGCCGTCCACTGGGAAGACGGCCTTCCGCCGCTATCCGGGCCGCGGGGAGTGGTTTTCTCCCTTATCAACAGCGAGGACGGGGGCGATATTACCCCCATTGGCGAAATTGGCCCGCATAACACGGAAATACGCCTTACCGTGTCCGAGGATCAGATGCCGGGCGTTGGCGAAGGCGGCTTGGTTGTCCGCGCCACCGCGCGGTACGACAGTGAGTTCTCTGTTGACATTCCCATACACGTTCTCCAGCCCACTGTGGACAGGGTAGAAATAACTCAGCCGGATACGCGGGGCGAAGGCGGCGTACACAGGGGGGAACCCAATACATTCACCGCCACAGTCATTGGCAGGGGAAACCCTTTTCAGGACATTGCGTGGTCTATTGTGCCAGAGGCTGGTCAGGATTTCCTTAGCTCGACCGTTGTCGAAGGCGGTACGCTTGTAGTGAATGAACATTGCCTGCACAGCCAGAATGTTACCGTGCGGGCATCTTCAACATCAATTCATAACCAAGGCGCTGCCAGCGCGGACAGCACCGTCTTTATTCTAACCCCGGTAATTACCCGCATAGCCGTGGACGGCCCCGCTTTCATGGACAGGGATACCACGCGCAGGTTTTCCGCCAAGATAGAAAGCCGGGGAAACCCCTACGACGCGGTTATCGAGTGGAGCGTTGAGGGGAACTCTAGCGATCAAACCGTCCCCACACCTATGGGCTGGGGGCATTTCGGAGATGTCTTTTTGCCGCCCAACGAGCGGTCGGATCACTTTTACGTGCGCGCGGCTCTGGCGGACGACCCCTTGATATTCGGGAAATCCGGCAGGGTTTCCGTCGCTCCGGGAGGCTATGTCCCCGGCGATTGGCGGCTGGTAGCCCTTGGTTCCGACCACTCTCTGGCGCTCAGGTGGGACAACACCCTGTATAGCTGGGGAAGGGATATGTTCGGCAGGCTTGGCAACGGCAATGTTGTCGCCCAAAACGCTCCCATTGCCACCGTTACACGCCCTGAAGGAATAACCGAGCATAATAACCTTTGGCGGGATTTAAGCGCGGGGCTTCGTCACAGCGTGGGGATACGGGGGGACGGTACGCTGTGGGTCTGGGGAAACAATCAATTCGGACAGCTCGGTGTCCATCCGGCTACCCCGCTTGACGGCGGACAGCTCCCTTCCAACAGCGGAGTAGGAGCCGGAAGCCAAGTCCAAGCCACCCCCATGTTTATACGCGCCGCCCGCGCCTTTACGTGGTCAAGCGTTTCCGCGGGCCGCCACCATGTCGCGGGCATAAAGGTAGACGGCACGCTGTACACCTTTGGCGCTGCCGGCAATGTTGCCCACGGCAATAACCCAAGCGGCGAGCATAACGGGCAGTTAGGCCGCGCGCTTGCCCCCGCTAATAGCGGCGTTACCGGCGCGCCCGGAGAAATCCGCCCCCATTGGGCCCCCGGCAGGGTAACCATACCCGGCCTCCCCGATGACGGCTGGGCGATGGTTGCCGCCGGTACGTGGCACACCGCCGCCCTAAGGCATGACGGTTCCCTGTGGACATGGGGCCGCAATAACTACGGACAACTCGGCATCGGTTCCGTTACGGGAAATCAGCATCTGCCGCAAGAGGTAGCGCACCCCGGCGGCCTTCGCTGGGAATTTGTGGGAGCGGGCGAGGGGATGTCCCTTGCCATCGACTCTGACGGCGTACTGTGGACGTGGGGCAATAATGCCGCCGGCGCTCTTGGACGCCTTCCCACCAATCCCCAAACGCCCCCCGGGGCCGCCGGTATTCCCGTTCCGGTCCCCGGCCCCCTGCCGCATCCCGTGGCGGGCCGCCGGTGGGCTTCCGTGGCTGTCGGCGAAGGCTCCCAGCACGTTGCCGCCATAGACGACAAGAACCACCTGTGGACATGGGGACGCAACCAGCAGGGCCAGTTGGGGTGGGGCGCGGCATACCACGTGTTTGACGCTTTTGACGCGGCTGTCTACGGAAACATGACCCCGGATCAGCGTGAAATGCTCTCTATACCACGCCAGCCAATGCCCGGCACTGAATTTAAGGTTGCCTTGGCGGGCCGATGGTTCACTATGGCTATTACGACAGACGGCAGGCTTTACGGTTGGGGAGACAACAGGTTTGGTCAGGTCGGAGACGGCACGAGCTATACAGGCGGCGGCAACCCTGATCAGTCTCACCTTGAGCATATCCACAACCGGGTATTTGTCCCCACGGAGATTCGCAGATAGCGGATAGGCAAGCATATAGAAGGAACAAGCAGATGAAAAAGCATATTACAGGTATACTGATAGCCATCCTGTGCATGGCCCTTTTCGCGGCCTGCCCAAACAGGGTAACCTTTCCCGCGCCCTCGATAACAATCTCTACCGGGGGCGATGACAGCGCAATTGTTACCAGGGGCGGGGCCTTGACCCTTGACGCCTCGGTACACGATTTGGGCGATATATTTCAAAGCCGTACCATCGTTTGGAGTATTGTCGAGTACGAAGATGAAGATGAACAGCCCTCCGGCCCCCGAGGAAGGGATACCAGCCCTTCTTACGAGGATAAAACCAGCGTTTCCAGCACCGGAGGGCTTTCCGCCCGCTTTACCGTGGATCGCAATTCCCCCCTTGCCTACTCTACGCTTACGGTACGGGCACGGCTGAAAGAACATCCCCACCTGTACACCACACGGACATTTACGGTAATAGACCCCGTAGCCGTTGTAAGCGGCGTTGACATAACCAGCGTTTCCCTTCCCGGCGTTCACCGGGGCGCGTCTTCCGGCGTCATTACCGCCGAGGTCGCGTTTGACGGTCCTCCGCCCATACGGGGAAACCGTGGCGTGCATTTTGTGATCTCACAAGGGGGAGCGCCGGGCACAACGGTATCCCCGGTCGCCGGATCGGGGGAACGGGCGGGAACCGTCCTTGTGTCCCCGTCCCAGCCCTACGGGGCCGGGCTATACGTTCAGGCGGTTTCCAACTACGACACCAATGTCCGATCCGCCCCTTTCCCCATTGATGTCCTGCGGCCCGTGGCGCAGACTGTGGTAGTGGGCCTTCCGGCGCGTGTCGGCGCGGACGGGGGCCTACACCGGGGCGAGACCAACAGATTTACCGCCACCGTGCTGGGCCTTGGCAATCCCCCGCAGACCGTTGCTTGGGATTTCGCCGCCCCGCCGCCGGACGGTGTCGAAATTGACCCGGTAACTGGTGATCTTTCAGTCAGCAATGACGCCGCTATCGGGGCAAGCGCCGTGGTACGGGCAATCTCCGAATACTCGCCGCCGGGCGCTGTCGTAGCCGGCACTAGCTCCCCCGCGATTTTGCGCCCTGTGGTAACAAGCGTAAGGGTAACCGGGCCTTCAGGCGAAACCGCCGCAGATGGCGGGCCGCCTTCGCGCGCTACTGTGCAACGGGGCGATACGGGAATCTCTTTTCACGCCGTGGTCGAAGGCCGGGGCAACCCCACGCCCGATATGCGGGAGGTATACTGGTCTGTGCCTGTTCCGGGCACGAATCACCAAACCAGAATCGCTAGTGGCGGCGTACTTTCCGTGTCGGAGCATGAGTTTTTGGACGTAATCCGTGTGCGCGCGACCAGCCGTGAAAACCCGCGGGCAATAGACAATATGTACGTTGATATTACCGGGGGCAGCCTTCCCGCAGATGGCTGGAGGATGGTAAGCGTTGGCGAATACCACGCGCTGGCCCTTACCGCCGACAACAGGCTCTTTAGCTGGGGCAGAAACAACTCAGGCCAGCTCGGTAACGGCGAAGCCAACGGCAGTAACGTTACCAGCCCCGCCGAAGTCGCAAGACCGGCCCTTCAATGGAGGATGATAAGCGCGGGCCAGAACCACAATATCGCCATAACGGACGATAACCGGCTTTTTGGCTGGGGCAGCAACGCCCACGGCCAGCTTGGACGGCCCCCCGCCGTGGGAAACGAGCTTATTCCCGGCAATATCGCGGGGGCCATAGGCCATTCGTGGATAACGGCGGACGTAGGCCCGCGTCATACCGTGGGCATAAAAGAGCAGGGCACGCTGTACACATTCGGCGCTAACGATCCTGCCCTGCTTGGACGGGATCAGGTTTCGCAGCCGGGAGCCGGTATTGACGGCGAACTGCGCCCCCACTGGCAGCCCGGCAGGGTTCGGGTGGCCGGCCTTTCCGACTACGGCTGGAAGTCCGCCAGCGCCGGGACAGACCATTCGGCGGCGATACGGGTAGACGGAAGCCTGTGGGTGTGGGGACGGAATGAATGGGGGCAGCTTGGGACAGGCAACGCCGGAAGCAGCAGAACCCCCGTGCGGATAGCGCACCCCGGCGGGCATAGCTGGGAGTCGGTAAACGCCGGCGACCGGTTTACCATCGCCATAGATGATCAGGGCAAGCTGTGGTCGTGGGGCCGCAACGAACTAGGCCAGCTTGGGCAAAGCGATCCGCCTTCGCAGCACTCTCCCTTAAACCCATACGATGGCCAGGGCGGCGGGCGCTGGTGGAATTACATAAACAGCGTAACAAACCATTCCATTGTTATGGACCGGGACGGCTACCTTTTTATTTTTGGGAGCAACAATCTTGGTCAATTTGGCAATGGGTTTCATGTTAGCGATACAATGCCGGGGATTATGATGGTTCCCGTGCGGGCCGCGGACAGGTTCTTGTTTGCCAATGCCGGGGGCAACTCCAGCATGGCAGTCAGCGAGGACGGCAAGCTGTGGGCATGGGGAGACAACAGATTCGGCCAGCTTGGAATTGGCAGGGACAACCCCGGTGCCGCGCGGTATTTTGAAGTCAGCCCCCAATTGGTGGAGCAGCCATAGATTGACGTAAAATGCGCAGGTGAGAGCTTGCGCATTATTCAAGGCTATGGTACAATGAACTTGGGAAGAAGGGCTTATGGCAGCCAGCGTGCTGCCTTCCCTTTTAGTTTTTAATTTCAGGAGGTTCTGATGAAGAAGATTTTTGTTGTTGTTTTGACCCTTGCCATGACAGGCACGGGGGCGTTTGCCCAAGGCTGGACTTTTAACGGCTTGGCAAGCGGCGGCTTTGGCGCGTTCTTCTTTTATGGCGAACACGAAGACCCGGTAATTTCCGGGATTAACAACAATGCGGAAGGGGAGCTTTTCCAGACGCAGTTGGATGTGAATTTTGTCAACGAAGAAGCGACTGCTGGCCTGTCTTTACGGCTTAGGAGCAACGCCAACACCGCTGATCCGCATTGGACGAATTGGGGTACCGGTCTTCCCGACTGGTTTGACTGGTTCGACTGGGCATACGGCTGGTTTTCCTTCCAGGACAATATGTTTACCGTGTACGGCGGGCTGGTGGAAAATGACTACTTTGACGCGATGGACAGGATGTTCGCCGCGGGTTCCGGCGCGGGCTTCGGCTTTCTTACGATTTTCCGGCCCCCGGTAGAAGGCCTTAGCTTTGGGCTGGGCGCTTTTAACCAGGGCGCGAGCTTACTGTGGCCACTGGGGACAAGGTATTTCACGGGTGAATATCCGTATCCCGGGCAACGGGAAAACGCTCCCCGGCCCATGTTTACCTTTAGCGTGTCCTACCTGATGCAGGATGTGTTCAGGATAACCGCCGGAGTGCGGAACGCGAACGAGGTAACCACCAGCGGCCCTGGCTGGGGCCGCCCGGGGGACGTCACTCCCCGCCTTGGTCTTGATGACTATGGTCTTACCCCGTCTCAGGCGTATCTTAGCTTTTCGCTGCTCAGTGTCCCGTACTTGCACCTTGGCTTTACCGCCCGCTTTATGAACTTGGAGGAGTTTGTAGATTACGGTGATATGCGCTTCTATCTTACGTCAGCGTATACGGGTGTTGCTATTGCCGAAAGAACCTTGGGCCTGCATTTGGGCTTTAGTTTTGGGCTTTCCTTAGCGGATGCCATTGATGAACAGCATCACCTTCCCAATCTCACTGGCGCACCTATTCCGGAGCCCGCCCCGCATCTTTGGGGCTGGCTGGCTGTTGACTATGAAGTCTTTGACTGGCTGGTTCCCCGTATCGATTTTCACTGGGTAATGGGTGGCTGGTGGCAGGACTTGCGCCGCCTCCATCAGTTCAGTCCCCGTGACGGAGTCACCTTCCACGAAGAGCATATGTTCTTCTTCCTTCAGCCGTCTGTCCAGTTCCGGCTGGGCCAGAATGTTGTCGCGGAAGTCGGCGGCATTTTCCACTTTGACGTGATGGACGATCACGTTATTCGTCTTGAAGGCGCAGAGAATCGTCCTTCATGGGGCGCAGGCGGCTACGGTCATAACTTTGCCGCATACGTGCTTATGCGGGTAAGCTTCTAGCTCAAGCTTGCGTGTGAAAAGCCCGGCGCTCCGCGCCGGGCTTTTTTTGCGCCCACCCCGCCCATGCGGGGTGGGGGAGTGGTGCGCTTATAATTCCAGTGGAGAAACAATCTCTATGGGATTGTAATTGTGAATTACGTTTATTAAATTAACGCACTTATAATCGTGGTGTCTAAATATATCTTAGGCTTCACAAACAACTATCTTCGAATTCGCTTTCACATAGGCTTTTACGGCCCTTAAAACATGAATTTCCACTAACATGCTATCATTTGGAAACTCATCATAAGCCTCTCTCTCGAATAATCGGACGACTTCCACAGGAATGTCCAATTCTTCACTTAAAGATCGATAATCAAACATCATACTTTCCATGCGCCACCCCATGCTCTATATTATAGTGCAGGAAGAGGGAATTTGGAAGGGCGGGAATTTTAGAGGAATGCCGGGGCAAATGCCGTGTGGGAATGCCTTGCGATGGAGCTGGCGGGGGGCAGGCCGCACACCACTATTGCTTTGTGTTTGTTGACAAACACTTCCCTTCCATACTACTGTATACCCCAATGGAGGATACAATTTTCATGAAAGGAAAACTGCCAGTAAGGCTACCGGACGTGGTGATAATCCTGTTGTTCGCCGGACTTACCGCATTTTCGGCCTACGCGTTCCATATGGCAAGGGTAAGCGGTGTTCCTATGGTAACAATTCAAGGGCCGAACAACCGGACGTGGGTTTTTGCCCTGGACAGCGAAGAAACGGTGCGGGTAAGGGGCATCCTTGGGGATGATACCGTGATTATGATCTCCGGCGGCGAGGTTTGGGCCGAATCCTCCCCCTGCGATAACCAGGTGTGCGTGGGCATGGGCCGGATTAACGCTACCTCTTGGTGGCCTTGGGTAGCCTGTATCCCAAATAATGTTTTTTTCATGGTGGAGGGAAGCAGGGATGCCGGCGGGCACGTTGATGGCGCGGTCCGGTAGCGCCTTAGGCACGGGAAGCCTGAAAAACCCCGATGTACGAAAAACCCTTGCCTTGCTGGGGGCCTTTTGTATGTTTTTGTCAACCATCGAGTTCATGATCCCCAAGCCTATGCCCTTTATGCGTATCGGCATTGCCAATTTGCCGCTTATGCTGGCGCTGGACATATTCCCCTTTCCGGCGTTTCTGGTTTTGGTAGGAATTAAAGTCGTGGGTCAGGCACTGATAACCGGCACTATGTTTTCCTACATCTTCCTTTTCTCCCTTGCCGGCACGGGGCTTGCGGCCTTGTCCATGTACGCCGTCCGCCGCCTTCTGGGGGACAGGGTGAGTTTTATCGGGATAGGCGCGCTGGGGGCTATGATGTCCACCATCGCTCAAATGGCTCTGGCGTGGTTTTTCCTGTTCGGGAACGCCGTGCGCTTTATCGCGCCTCCCTTTTTTGGGGCCGGTCTTATTACCGGAATCGCCCTTGGAGTGTTTTGCGAAGTATTTGTCCGCCGCTCAACATGGTACGCTCAACGGGCCCGCCCGGCAGCAATGCCACAGGGCGGCGCTGGAAACACAGCGGGGCCCGCATGAAGCGGTTCGATCAATTCCGCGCGAAGCGGCGAAGCGTGTACGAGGGGCTTTTTGGCGCGACGGCGCTTTTCGTTACCGGGCTTGTTATCATGCCGGCCCTGCTTTTTAGCCCCTTTATTGAGTCCAGAATTTTCCTTTTTCTTTTCTTCTTGTTTCTCGCGTGGCTTTGCGGAAAAAAGAACAACCCCCTTATCACCATCACGGTTATTTTTTTCATCGTTGCCTTTAACCTTATCGTGCCCCACGGTCAGGTACTCTTTTCCATTGGCGGATTCAGAATCACCGGCGGAGCGCTCGCGCTGGGCATTCACCGCGCGGTAACCCTTGCCGGGCTTATAATGCTGTCCCGTGTTACAATCCGCCAAGACCTCAAAATCCCCGGGCTTTTCGGCGAGTTAATAGGCGAATCGCTTAGGATATTCTCGGTAATAATGAACCAGCGGCAGCGCATCACCAGAAAAAACCTTATTTCCGACATTGACCAGATGATGATTGATTTAAGCGGCAACACTGGGCACACCCTCCAGACGGGTACGCCCCCGGCCTCCCGCACCAAGCCATTGGGCTTTGTCATTCTTGCTGTCGTAGCGCTTTTGTCATGGCTTACGCGGGTTGTAGTAGGGCCATGGGTAAGTTGGTTGTTCTTTTCTTGGTGGTTTAGTTTGTTCACGTAAACTTGAGTTATGTACCATTTCCTTTGAAAAGACATTGGTTATTGACCAAGAGTATATTAGGATTTGGTATAAAAAAAGGGGAAACAGTGAAGGAAGATATTAAATTTTATACAAGCAAAAATAGAGAAGCATGGAATGAGGTTATGCCAAAGCATCAGGCCGCGACAAAAGAAGAATACGATAAATTATTCTCCAGTCCCGGATACGTTTGCTTTACAAATTCAAATTCTTTGAAAATAATAGAAAAAATCAATGTTAAAAACAAAGATATTATTCATCTTTGTTGTAATAATGGAGTAGAATTAATGTCATTAAAAAATATGGGCGCTAACCGTTGTGTTGGTATTGATATTTCTGATGTGGCAATAACTGAAGCAAACCAGCGAGCAGAAAAATGCAGGATTGACTGTGACTTTATATGTTCGGATGTTTATGATATATCTGAAGAACTTAATAATTCATTTGATATTGTTTTTATTTCTTCCGGTTGCATTGGGTGGATACCTGATTTAAAGAAATTTTTTAATATAGGCTTTAATTTATTACGGGCAAACGGCATTATTCTTATGCATGAAATTCATCCTTTTAGTGAAATGCTGCCTTTTGATAATAGCAATATAGAAAATAGGCTGCAAATTGTTGAGCCATATTTTAGAGAAGAGGCAATTGTTGAAAACAGTAGTCTGGATTATGTGGGCGGTACGGAATATATTGCCAAAACACAATACTGGTTTGTACATATAATTTCTTCAATAATAATGGCATTAGTGAAAAATGGTTTTAAAATAGATTATTTTTCTGAGCATACTCAGGATATATCTGCTGTGCATAAAAAACAAGAAAAATTGGATGCCAAAATTCCATTAAGTTATATTTTGGTTGGAAGAAAATAACTTAAAATGTGTAAATTGTATAAGTAGAATATTTACCCAACAGTTTAAAAAAAATAGCGGTCATAAGTACCTCCGAATGATATAATTATTTGACCACCAAATAAATCATTAAGGAGAGACAAATGACCACTAACAACAC
>Ga0123355_10005041_pt1 | contig 19241 bp, 18 predicted proteins | sample TergutEmb28metaG_3_FD_89872 | JGI IMG/M metagenome (GOLD analysis project Ga0123355, IMG submission 89872) | Embiratermes neotenicus P1 segment gut microbial communities from Petit-Saut dam, French Guiana - Emb289 P1 | ecosystem: Host-associated > Arthropoda: Insects > Digestive system > Gut ... | reverse complement strand
CCCCCCCCCCCCCCCCAGGAGATCTTCATGGTTTTTACTTCTCCCTAAATGTTATTAGGATAATCACATTCAGGACGATGAGCTGGGTGTGACATGTGGCACTTAAGAGAGAGAAGTGTGTTATGCACATATATGACGCGGAGATATTTTTGGGAAGCAGGGCCACGTACTGAAGAGTGGCGTACGACTTTGCATTCTTATTTGCAACACGAAGATCATATCTGGAGAAGGAGCATTCTCATTCAGGAAAGAAGTAGAACTTTTTGCTCCAATCAAAGTAGTTGTTTGCAGGTGTTTTCAGCCGGTTAAGCCCGGAATACTTGACCTTCTGTTAATTGACTTTGCGATTATCGATCCTTTGCTCTGCTGTAGACAGAAATCTGGTTAGTATTGGTTTCTTTTTTTTTTCGTCGACGGAAGGTGTCTGTTGCAAGAAACGTCACGCACATACTTGACAGTCTGTGGAGACGGTGGAGGTGAGAATAACAATCACTTCATTGTAATACTTGGTAACGTGTTTTATTCGCTATATACTGTAGAGGGAGCTATTCTGTAGTGTATATCATAACCAGGTACGCAGGGTTGGGGATTCATTTCCAGGATGTCCAGAGTGAGAGCCGCCTGGACTGTGTCAAGAATGTACAATTTGTATGCCGCAGGCCAAATCCTCACCTTGCGTAAATTAGCCTGTTCGTTATAAGAATGTAGAGATATACAGGCATCCCTCGGTTTACGGAGGTGATCCGTTCCTTCAGGTGAGGGTTCGTAATTCGAAAATCCGGTTTCAGTTTAAATGGGGAAAAGAATGGCTTCTGAGCCCAAAATATTACAAATCTCCCCCCCCCCAATGTGATAAAATATGAAATACTCAAACCTGAGAACACTCGTCTGTGCTGGTTGTTACAACCAACAGCAGTTACGTAATAGTGTCTGTGTGAAGGACTGGAATTTACCCAACGGCGTACATGCAGTTTGCCGTCCTCACTATTGTGTACCTGTTTCGTAGTTCGTAGCATTATGTTTGTTAAAAGAATGACGCCTGACGAGAGAACGCTAACAAACATTTGCTTCGTTGCTCTTCTTGGGTGTTGAACTGTGTCATTTGTAAATGTGACAATTGGTTCTTTGCTAAAAGAAAGTACAGATTATTGTGCTTTATTTAATCGAGTCTTCGTATATGGTATATTCGTATACCGAGGATGCCTGTGCTGTATATAGTTGATGGCGTTGTGTCAGCTGTTGACAGGTGAGAAGTAGTATATTTCAGACGGACGCTGCCGTGGTCCATTTGAAAGTAGCTGTTAGGGTTGGGGAAGTCGTGAAATGCGGTGGCATAGCCGGTTGTTTGCCTTCCATTCGAACCACTTACTTGCTGAATACAAACTAAATCAGTGTGTCGCGACCGCTTGCACTGGGCAGCACATCGGAATGTAGTAGGAGCTTCATCCTTGCGCTGTACACCAAATCGTGTGTTATTGTGTATCGTCCATGTATACCTGTGCGGTATTGAACATAGCTGGCATCAGCACAGATTATATGATATCGAATTTTAGTTTGTTTACTGAATCGTGAATTGGAAAGGGTGTGGAAGGAGATGGACATGACCGGATTTGAAGTCTTGTCCCGATATTTACCTGGAGGAACTGAGGAAATCCGAGAAGAATCTCGTTATGATAATGTTTGTCCCAGCCAAGTTTCGAAACGTCCACATAGAAATGTTATGGCGTAAAACAAGTTGCTTGGCGTGAATTATTATGGTACGTAGTATATAGTCCTTTATCTTTTTGTATAGTCCTCTTATGTAAATTGTGGGCCGGGTAGCTCAGTCGGTATAGCGACTGTCTACGAGCTGGACTGTCCGGGATCGAATCTCGGTGGGGTCGAGATTTTCCGCCTTTCCAGACCGGCCTGGGGCCCACCCATCCTCCTGTGAAATGGGTACCGGGTCTTTCCCGGGGGTAAAATGCGGCCGGGGCGTGCTGCTGACCACTCACCCCCTTCTAGTGCCGCGGTCATGGAAGAGTAGAGCTATACCTCTATCCACCCTCTGGCTGTCTTACGAATTGCTTAGGTAACAGAAACTCTGCCGGCGTTCAGTGTGGGGCTCTGAAATTGTGTTGTGTTAAAGGTTTTTAAACTACTGTGAAACTGTGAACACAGTTTTGAGTACAAGGACAGCGAATTTCTTTTTTTACGCGATGAGTTGTAGTTAAGCAAGTGAACTTGATCTGGTACCAGGACGTAATTTACGATACCATTTTTTGAATGACTCATATTCTTGTGTATGATGTCAGGCAAGACAACGTGCGCAGATTCGAACTGGCATTTTGCTGAAAGACCCAGGTAACCACATGTTTTGTGTGTCGTCGACTGCGCTCTGAATTAAGAAGAACGTTCTTGTAAAAATTGTAAATCTTAATTGGTTAAACGTACGTAGTGTGTTCATATGACTCTCAACAATTAGTTTGTCGCACTGGAGGAAGGAGACAACTTGGTCCGGACAAACAGAGCGTGTATCTACTCGTTATTTTTGTGCAGTAGCAGGCCTCTGTCAGCCGCGAGGTGGTTCTTAAAGTGTACTGTTTACAGTACTATGAAAGGTAAAGTTGTAACTGGCCGCGTGGTCATGGCCACTTTTGTTCTTGGGCTACTTGATCACTGTTATGGCAGTTTCGAATCCTGATGGACGCCTGAATGTATGTTCGCGATGTTTTGTGTATGTGGGGGGCGTGTGATGACTCGATCCTCCTTCCACAAAGAGAGACGCTCGTAGTAGTGCCTGATTTGTGGCAGTTGAATAAGAAAAGGATCGTAATTTTTTCATGCGTCACTTCGCACTTTTAGTTGCAAGAGTGAATCTCTTCGTAATAGCTTCTAAATAAATTATACCAGCCCATTATTTTGTCTGACAACTCACATTTCTCTTCACTCAGACCATTTCGCGTGACTCTAGGCAGGGCAGTGCTCGCCGCTATTCTAATGTGCCGTGAGTGGAGCTGCACGCGCCGTAGTTTTTATATATTGCAGCAAATGTTTTATTTTAACTCACCATATTTATGGAAGTTGTTGGGAGTATTTCCCTTAAGCTTGTAGACGTGTTATATCCAACACACATGTTGTTCATTCTTTGTCGACAAGTTTTGTAAGTTAAGCGAGTCGACGGGAAGTGACTAGCGACGGTTGTCAGGTAAAATAATGCGCCTCTGCCCTTAGTACGCGAATCTACCTCGGAGCAGAATAATTCCCACCGGCCTATATGCAGCTCTGTTAGCCAGAGCTTTATCCGCCAGCGTCAAGTCTCGGAAACTCGGGTGACAAGAATTGCAAACAGTATTTCAGGGACAGTGAAAGTTGTGCACGTGCTTGAGCAGTGCTGTGAAGTATTGGGAATGGCGGAGATTTACGGAGGCAGTGATTTCTGCAGTGTTACCCAGAAGGGCAGGAGCAAACATCATTTGTGTGCGAGTTTTTCCCCTGACACTGGGTCAGTATTTTAGAGCGGATGCATTGAACGCGTGATAGGGAGAACGTTTATATCCCTCCGCATTTATCTGGCGTAATATGACCTTTAGCTGAAACAGTGTCTTTAACTTAACCGAGGCATCAACCAATCGGCGAGTGAGATTGCGATTCCCGGTAACACACTGCCTCTGCAGTGTTCTTGTACACACAGAGCGTGAGTTACACCTTGCGTCATTAGCATGTTTGCGTTGCTAATACGTTTTATAGCGTCTCTCACAACGCTACATCAAGGGGCGGTCGCACAAGGAAGTTGCATGTAGCGTTAACCAAATTCTGCGGCATGTGTGTAATATGAGCTACACTTGCAATGGCAGTTTAGATTTTTCTTCGCAGTGTATTCATGGGAAGACAGTTCGCTGTCTTGCTTATTGTTGTGTAGATTAATGTTTGTGAGGCGCCATCTCAAATTCAAAACGACGATCGAGCCGGAATAATAATTAATACTGGTTCCGTGTGTGTGACGGCAAGGTCTTAATAGCGGGCTGCATTGGTACAGTTTCTGCATGGTACTTTTGTTGTCATCTTTTGTAACAAAATACGTAGTGTAGGTAGGCTATATCTAAAGTCCATTTTCAATTGTCTTCAATTCTCTCATTCCCAATTCACATTTAATTACCCTCTGAATTTATTCGTATATAGCAAATAGAAGAGTGCCACTAAAGGCCCAGACTATTGGCATTCGGTGACAGGTTTATGCGTTAGCACGTGATTGCAGTGTGCAAATAAGATACGTTTCCAGCAAATAGCGTTATGTGGGCGAGAACTTACAGTGGTGGTACTGGGAAATAATGTGCCGAGGAGAATATTTCGACGGGAAAAACAAGTCTCAAGAGGAGTTTTGCCAAATATTTGTGTTATCGAATCAAAGATCGGGCGGGAAATGTAAAGTTAACCGTAGAATAGGCCATGAAGGCCCAGAGGGGAAGTAGGTATATTGCGGAACTCTTTCTTTAACCTTAACGCTAGGTGGGTGTGGATCGTCACCTCCACGCCTCGGCCGCTTTACTCCCGGGAAAGACCCCGTACCCATTGTCTAGGATGCTGGGTCGGTCCCGGGGCCGGTCTGGAAGGGGGCAGAAAATCTCCCGTAAGGGGATTCGATCTCCGGACCGTCCAGCCCGCAGCGAGTCACTTTACCGACTACGCTATACCGGCCCGTCATAATTGTGCGTGGATAAGCCGAAAAGTGCATACAGAATTGTCACAAAACCCGAAGGGTGAAGCCACTGTGGAAGCCGTGGCGTAGACGAGAGGATAGTGTTAAAATTGCACTTAAAGAAGTAAGGGTCCTAGTGTGGACTAAATTCGACTGTCCACGGCAGGACTCGGTGGCAGGCTTTTGTGAAAACGGCGGTGAAAATTCTGGTTTAATAAAATGCACTTCTTGACCGTCTAAGGTATACATGTTCCACTCAAGTACTGAGGCGTGGTTTTATTTGGAAGCTCGCAAGCACACCACTGAGGTCGTTCCGCGTGACGGCAGCAGCACAGCGTTCGCCGCTGTTCCATCCTGCCGTGAGTCGGGGTTCACACGTTTGAGTTCGTTGTATTGCGGTTAATATTAGGTTTTCACTTACATTTAAAGAAGGCTCTGGAATTATTTTTCTTCCGCCCGCAGACGCGCGTCGTAACAAACTGTCCATTTGTACGTCGAAGATTTGTAAGTTAAGCGAGCCGACGGAAAATGATTAGCGACAGTTGTCCCATAAAATAATGTCCTTATATAATTCTGGGCCACTGAGTTGTTTAATTGGTTTAGTGACGGAGGTGATAATTTGAGTATTAATTTAAATGTAAAACGTAAAGAAATAGAGATGTGCTACTGCACATTTCCGGGCATTATGGAGACGGGCACTGCATGACTTCACTTTTGGGCCGCTGTAACGCCAGGAATAGAGTCAACCCATTTCGTGTGTCAGCTGGACTCAACTGTACCGAAAGTGTTATGAAAGAAAACTGCAACGCCCTGAAGCAGTAATTGAACACTGGGTATTTGGTGAAGAATTGTCCACTGGGATGTAACACTCCGTAGTCTGGCAGAAACGTTTGGATGAATCTTCTGCCTTTATTCACCTTTGTGAGAACCTCAAACCTTAGCCGCCAGCCTGTACCCAAACCTTAACTCTAACGGCTAAGGTCATGGCCCCGATTGTTTTGAAAAAGGGGAGATTTTATCCCAAAATATATCTTTGCCATCACATGTTGTATGTCTGACGTTTCTTGTATCTTTTCCGAAACATATTACGATAAGTGTCGATACTAGGACTAGTAATTTGTATCAGGATGATGAGGTTTATGTGATAGTTCAGAACACCACTGTTAGACCCGTTAGCAAAATTGCGAAAAGCGGCTTTTAGCTGTGTGTGTTCGTCCGTCTGTAACAACTCGGTTCGCACTGAACGGATTTTCATGAAGTGTGGTATTTGAGTATTTTTCGAAAAGTTGTCGAGAAAATTGGAGATTCGGTAAAATCTGACAAGAATAGTGGGTACTTTACCTGAAAACGTATGTATATTTATGATAATATCTCGCTGAATTCTTGTTGAAATGAGAAATTTTTCGGACAAAATTTGTAGAGAAAATCCAAACACACACTTTATGTTCAATAACTAGTTTCCAGAAGTCGCACCGTTTGTGACAATGTGGAAAAGTACGGTAGAGCAGTCAGGCCATATGACGATATAATACGGCGCATGCGCATTGCATGGTAGAATACGCTGCAAACACACGGACAAAATATGTAATACTGTACTTAGATTGTTTTCCCACGGCAGCAGTTGTTACGCAAACGCGCCTGAATATTACATTTATACGAACGTTGCCTGTCTTTTTAAATGTGAAATGAAGATACAGAATCAGGTTATACATGATTACTGTTCCACCTGCATGGTCCGGAAGTGTTCCTCACAGACATAATTCACGATAATAGGCGGAGACTACACTGTTACGTTATCAGTTGTCATGGGAAACTGTGTACTTTATTCATGCTGGAAATGATTCCCAGGTGTTACCATGTTCATCTAAATAGGTCTGTACATATGCCCTCTGAATGTAACAGATACAACATCCGGAGTGATGTGCAGCGGTCCGTAGTTTGGACGTCGTCGTCAAATGGCTTTTGTGCCTAGGACAGTCCTGGAAGAAATACTGTATTTCCAGCAGGTGGACCGCGAAGTGTTAACAGCCGTTTTCTCGGAAACAAATTGCAACTCTCATGGCGTTTCATGTTGGGCGCCTCATTATTAATCGAGATATTTACAGTCCCTAACCTTGTAATGTGGTTTACCGTCGCTGTATATTGTGTTGGTTGTAACACTACTGCAGCACTGTTGCGGGAAAAGTATAAAAACAGACTTCGTCGCTGGCATTTGGTATATCCGTTGGAAATTTTTAAATCCGTTGATAGTCATGGGTAATACGGTGTTTTCAAAAATGTGTTCAGTGTTGGGGTTGAAGTCACTATCTTATGGTTAAATTGTTTCATTGTTAAGCGTCTGTATATTTTTTGATTTCGAAATTGTGACTTATAAGAGCTGTGAAATTTACTGTGGTAACCGAAATTTATTGCTTGAAGTGGCACGGGGAGCGAACTGAACGATTCAAGAAATGTAAACATTCTGCTTCTTCAAAATGGCGGACTTACTACATGGTACCAGACTGCAGAAGATGGAAATCTTTATAGTGACTGCTGTGAGAACATATCTCACATGAAATGGAGAACATCCACATATCATAAAGATACCTTTTATTTTTCTGAAAATTACCCTTTGACGTCATGCCCACATTCTACATACATTGACCCAGGCACTAATGATTTTTTGTCACAGGTAATTAGATGGAAGTTGCAGTATCCCCGTGCACAAGGGAAATAAACGAAACTAATACAAGACATTGTTGAGTGGAACTCTTGAAGCCTGCTTTCCTGTTGTATGGATTTACAGCCTATTTACCTGCTGATTTTGGTATAATATTTAGATATGTGGAAAATCTATAGGACCTCAACAGATATTTCTGATATTTTTTTAAAAGATGGTACTGCAGTCAACAACAAATATGAAATTGGAGAGTGGCCCAAGGATTTCACTGAAGTTGCAGTGATTGCCTTAAAAGAAGAAGCCAGAAACTACAAAATGTAGCGACCGTTGCACAATCAGCCGCATCACACATACAGTGAAGATAGAGTAGCAAGGATACTTACAAGAAGGATTGAAAGGAAAATAGAGGATGTACATGGAGAAGTTTGGATTTAGAAGAAGAAAAGGGACTAGCTATGCAAGTGGGATACTGAGAATAACATCAGAACGAACTTTTGGACATAGATAAGGAATTGTGTGCATGCCTCATAGATTGACAGAAGGCATTTGACCATGTAAACGGGACTACATTCGTGTAGATCCTACAGTTAACTGATATCAATTGATGCTAAAGAATACTGATCAGCAAATTGTACATGGATCAAAGTGTTAGTCTAAAACTGGACTGAATGGAGACAAGAAGAGCGAAGTTTGGAAGTGGTGTTAGACAAGGATGCTGTTTGTCACTGATTCTGTTTAACTTGTACAGCAGATATGTTACCAAAGAAGCTCTTGAAGAGTGTGGAAACTTCAAAATAGGACAAGTAATTCGCACTGTGAAATATGCAGATGACCTTATGATATTGGCTAAGGCAGAAGCATCTCCACAGGGCATGATTGAAGGAAATTGAAATGAGAAGGTACTGTGAACTGGAAGTGAATGAGGAAAAAACTAAGATGATGAGAATCTCAAGGCAGTGCAGATTATGATAGATCTAAAACAGCTGCAGGCTATGGAATATTTCAACTGTTTGGGTAGCATGACAACAAATGATGCAAGATGTACATGGGAAGGTAAATCCAGGATTGCCATGGCAAAAGCAGCTTTCAACAAGGAGAATTCTTTTTTTCCCCAGCAGATTGGACTTAAATTTGAGGAAGAAACTAGTAAACTGCTACATTTTGTGGTGCTGAGACTTGGACATTTCAGAAAGTAAATCAGAAATACCTTGAAAGTTTTGAAGTGTGGTGCTGGAGAAGGATGAAGGACATCAGTTGGACCGATCATGTGAGAAATGAAGAAGTGTTACAAAGAGTCAAGAAGGTAGGCTAACCGAATTGATTATGTCCTGGGTAGCAACTGCCTTCTAAAACACATTTTTAAAGGAAAGAGAGAGGACACGATAGAAGTGATGGGAAGATGAGAAAGAAGATGTAAGCAACTACTGGGTGACTTTAAGGGAAAGATAGTATACTCTAAGTTGAGAGAGGAAGCACTGAGATTGCACTGTGAAGAACTTGCTTTAGAAGAGGCTGTGGACCTGTCAGAAGACAAGCAACAGAATGAATGATGGTACTGCAGTAACCAAGGCCAGAGATTTCTGGTATGTTACAAAACTGGTAAGTATTTGGTGATAGAGCTATTTGTCATGGTTTGTATTTCCAGGAACTGATTCTGTGTGACTATCTGCTCCTACCTGTGAGTGGAAATAGTTTGCACACTGGTTGAACTTCACCAAAAATATTTGTATTATTAAGCTTATAAAAATACAAAATTGCAAATTGGAAAGAGAGGTCAAAAAACAGAGCTGACTGGGATATATCCTTTAAGGAGGTGAAGGTCTGCATTGGACTGTAGCACCATCGATTAATAATAATAATAATAATAATAATAATAATAATAATAATATAATGATTATGATTATAATAATATGTTGTTGTCGTCGTCGTTGCTTGTCACAGGCCTTTTCTTCCTGGTACATTTTCTTGAAGCAATGGGTTACCCCACCATTCAGGGTTCAAGTTTCAGACTGCGGTACTTTCCATATTATGTGTGATGTCTTTTGTAGCGAATCTGTTGAATGTTTTCCTAATATGGCTTTCAGATTTTTTAAACCTTTTTGTTGTTATTCTGGTGGCTCCAGTTGTCACCAGTATAATCATACATTTTATGTTCCACATTAATTGTATCGTTAAATAAACTCTTGTATTTTAGTTTCGTTTCTAATTCCATTTGCATCACAATTCTGTCCGTGGGTATTACCACATCTATCAGTATGCGTGTTTTCTCTTTTTTTGTTTTAATTACTATATTTGGCCTATTCATTGTAATTTCTGTGTCTGTGTGTACCCCTTTATTCTGTAACATTGTAGCATCTTTCTGTCCACATACTGGTTTGGTTGTGTATGTGTGTGCGGGCGCACGCGCCATTTGTCTGTAATTTCAGTGCCTTGTGCTTTGCATATCACCATCATCATCATCATCATCATCATCATCATCATCATCATCATTGTGCAACCTGTATGTTTGATGTATGGATGAAATATATTGAGGGTCAGTTTTTAGATGATACATATATTATTCTCTGTTAACAGCCAAGATTGGAATATTCTATCTGATTTTCAATGGAGTTCTGGCTGCCCTGTTTGCTATCTGCCTCTGGGTCTTCTTCCAGACCTTGGATCCAAGGATTCCAACATGCAAACTTAGTGGTTCTCTCATAGGGACTTCACCAGGTTGGTACTGTAACAATGCTGCATGAATTTGAATGTATATTCAGTCCTTAAACAGGAACTGCATGTGGAATTTTGTGTAGGTTTTATATTATTGTTAGAAATAACTGCTGGAATTTAATCTGTAATACAATGGTAAGTCATTAAGTAACAGGAATTTTATAAAAAAATTTTTGCAAGAGAACTTATAGAAATGTTTGTGTCTTATTTTTCGACATAGTCCCCCTGCTTCGCAACACACTTGGTCCACCTGTCCACAAGCTAGTGGATGCCCTCTTAGAAAAAAGCTTTTTGGCGTGGCCTTTAACCAACTTTGCACCGCCTCCATTACCTCGTCATCTTCAAACTTCTGGTCCTGCAAATGTTCTTTCATAGGTCCAAACAAGTGAAAGTCCGATGGCACCAGGTCCGGACTGTATGGTGGATGTTTCAGCACCTCAAATTTCAGAACACGTAGTGTATCCATTGTATGCGCAGCCTTATGGGGGTGGGCGTTGTGAAGCAACAATACTCCTTTTGAGAGAAGTCCCTGGCGTTTCAATCGTATCACGGGCTTCAACTCATTTGCTAGCATGTCACTGTATTGAGCACTAGTCACAGTTTGACCCTTTTCCTGGAAGTGCTTCAATATAGGGCCATTGACATCCCAAAAGTGGTCAGCATGACTTTCCCAGCGGAAGCCTGTGTCTTGAATTTTTTGCTGGCTGGAGATGATGGGTACTTCCACTGCATTGATTGTCTCTTACTCTCTGGTTCATAATGGTACACCCAGGACTCATCTCCTGTCACAATTCGATGGAGAAAAGCATCTCCTTCACGAGCATGACAGTCCAGATGCTCCTAACAAATTGTCTGCCTTGCACGCTTGTGATCTTTGGACACCTGCCACACACTTTCATATACCCGAGGTCATCATGGACAATATTGTACGCAGAGCCGTGACTCATTTTGAATTCTACAGCAATTTCGTCAATAGTGCCTCGCCTGTAGTTACGGACTCGCTGCTCGATCTGCTGTTTCACTGCCTCAATTGCCACGCTAACTCGTCTCCCACTCCGGCGTTCATCACAGACGTTTTGTCTTCCGTTTTGAAATCTTTCCACCCATTCATGCACCCTCCCCTGACTCAAACAACTGTCTCCATACTGAACCTTCATTCTTCTGTAGATATCAGAAGGTTTCATACCCTCTGACCACAAAAAAATGAATAACGCTTCGTTGCTCTTCCACAGTGCAAATTGACAGAGGAGCGGCCATGTTGTATGAGCTATTGCGCAGTCTCATACTGCTCGATCGTCTTGACCCCTATATGGCCTATTGCTATGGAGCCATTTGGTGTTCTGAAATAAAATTTTTCGTTGTGCGTACTTTTCCACGCACTTTAGAATAACATTCCTGTTATTTAATGACTTTCCCTCGTATTTACATTGACATGTAAACAAGTCTAACGTTTTATTGGTGACAGTGAAAAACATTAGGAGATAATAGAACGCTAAACATTTATCTAAATAACAAATGCTTGAGCAAGTATCCAAACTAAAAAACTTAGGAATTTATTTTGACAGCAGATTTAGTTTCGACAGACATGTAGAGTACATTGCAGGGAAATGCACTCCTATTATAAACATGTAAGCAAAATCAGCCAAACTCAAATGGGTTTTGGAGCATCGAGCACTGAAGGTTATATACAGTGGTGCAATAGAACCAATATTGACATATGGGGCACCGGTATGGGAGAAAGCCTTAACAAAACAAAACAACTTGAGGAAATATCAGCGAGTGCAAAGAATGATGAATATCAAAATAGCCAAGGCATTGAGAACACTGTCATATGAAGCATCATGCATAGGAGCAGGAGTCTGCCCCATCCGGCTAGCTGTAGGAAAAAAAAGGTATGAACTTAAAAGACAACTCATAACAACATCGAGTACGATGCACCTCTGGAAGTGAGATATTGGACCCACCCTGCAGAAATACCTCTTATTAGGGCACCTACAGAGATACCACATAATGTAATAAATATATTCACGGATGGCAGCAAAATTGGAGGAAAGTTAGGAGCTGCTGCAGGCATAATTAAGGATGACATAGTTCTTCATCAGTCTAAATACAAACTACATGCAAGATGCTCTAATAATCGGGCAGAACAGGTAGCAATCCTAAGGGCACTGGAACAAATTCGAAATCTACAGTTAGCGGAAGATGCAGAAAAGATAGTAGTGGTTAACACAGACAACAAAGTGACACTGGACACACTGCAGAATAGAAACAAACACTACATGCTAATAGGGAGTATAAGGAAGGAAATAAAGAGGCTGGAGGATAGTGTTTTTTAACTGGGTGAAGGCACACGTCAGAATACAAGGAAATGAAACGGCAGACCGTCTGGCCAAGAAGGCGGTAACGGATGACACAGGAGAATTAGTATACGATAAAATACCAAGAGAGACTATAATTACAGAAGGGAAGGAGAACGAAATAACAAAATGGCAGGAGCAGTGGACAAGCTCTACAAAAGGAGCAGTAAGTAAATTATTCTTCCCAGACATAAAAGACAGAATGAAGACCATGATACCTTTCTCAGCTGAATTTACGGCTATGGTAATGGGTCACGGTTTAACCAGATTGTACCTCCACAGATTCAAGATTATTCCCAATGCAACATGCCCTTGTGGACTAAAAGAAGAACAGACAATTAACCACATAATTTTGAACTACACACAACTAGAAAACGAGAGAAGGGTCCTATGAAATGCCATAGTCCGAACTGGTGACACCTGGCCCCCTCCGTTTGAACAACTCACAAGAAACCACATCAAGACATTCACGAAGTTTGCAAGATCAGTAGATTTTAGCGCATTATAAGCTATTTATTGAATATATACATATTGTAACTCAGTTTATTTAGGTAATAAGTTGATTAGTTAATAATGCAGTAGATAGAAGATCAAAAACAAAAGCAATTAGAAAACTGAAAGTAAACCTGCTGTATCTGTAGAAAATAGAAGAAACTGTACATACGTGGTAAATGTATGTAACCTTATTTTGAATATTTAACTCTAAAGCATGTAGTATTATTATGTAATGGAGCATGCTGAATGTCAATAAATAAAAAAAAACCACACACACACATCGCACACACATGTAGCAGGTGTAGCCTACTTAACATGTTCATATGATGGTTTTCTAGGTTATGGCTGCATTTAGTCTGGCAGCTTAGTTGCTTAGCTACTACACCACATTGTGTCATAACACAGAAGACTAATCTCAGCTACCATGAAAACCTCAGATCTTAAATGTGGGTGTTATGTGACGAGTTGGCCAGATATGGTAGTGTGTTTCTCTTGTCAGTTGGAGCAACGGACGTAGCTTCATTCATCACCGATATTGGGCTTTGTGAGCTGTAACTTTGTGCTGAGCACTATTGCAGAGAGCTGTAACCTTGAGTAGTGTGGCTATCTTGCATCGCTGTCACTGTTTGATTTGCAGTCTACTTGTAAATGATGGCTGGTTTGGTTGTGTTTTGTTGCCCACAAGTTTTATTCCAAATACCTCCCATAACATTTACAAATGAGGAATATTCCAGCTTGCATTTTGTGTATGGTTCCTGTGATGGAATGGTAAAGATGCATCAGTGGAATACAAGTACTGCTATCTAGGTTGTAGAGTTCACACTGGAACGCATTTCATAATGTACATAAAATTTTGAGGGAGACTGGTTCCATCCCAAGCGTGAATGCAGAACATGGGCAACCATTGCTTGAAGGTGAAATTGTTGATGCAGTGCAGCAAAACCCACATATAATGTGCACAGAATATGCATGAGGACTGGTATTGCACTAACACAAGTGTGAAAGATTTTGGATGATGATATTTTCTATCATCATTAACTGCAACAGGTATAAAACCATACACTGGAAGGTTATTCAAAGTGTGTACAGTGCATGGTTTCAGACTTGCCCAATGGTATTTATAAGGTCTACACTATGTTGATTGCTACTTGCTACCAGCCAGTGGTCCATAACATTCCAGAAGAATGAGGACCTCCAGTGTGTACATATTGATGAACAGTTGCAACTATGGCTGTGTATCCTGTTTGATATTCTCTTCACAAATGAGACTTGATTTGCATGTAATTGTAATAACAACACAAGGAATTCTCACTCTGGGATGCAGCAAGTTGCACATTCAGTAGTACAAAGTACTTTTCACTGGATTTTTGCAAACATTGGGTGTTGAATGCTGGGAAACTACCCACTTGTATCATATATTTAGAGACATTCAACAGCCACATTTTATGTGAATTTTTTATAAAATTAGCTGGTACTTTTCTTGGAGGATGTGCCTCTTGAAACAGTAGGGTGTATGTGGATGCAGTATGATGGAGTGGCTCTACATTTTGGCAGAGAGGTCATTGAGTGCTTGAACATAAATTATCAAGTGAGATGGATATGAAGAAGTACCTGATGGTAGCATGGCAAGTTTTGTCACCTGACTGAAGCCTGTTAGATTTCTTCTTCTGGGATTGCATGAAGTCTGGGGTGTGCCACAATGGTAAACTGCATGCAAAGCAGGCAGCATGCATAATTAATTGAAGCTGTTGACATAAGAAAAGGAATGGAACTCATTTTACAGGAATGCCAGTTATCATGTGGCAGCATGCCTGCAGTGACAGGGAATTTATTGTGGAAATTTAATTTAGTTGTAAATGTTAAAGCTCATAACAATGAAGGTTGATGGAAAAATTTTACTGTATTCATTGTTAGAGTACGCTAGTGCTTTAAACCTTTCGTGCTTAAGATCATCTGTAGAACATATTCCTGAAATTTGGCCAACTTACTGTGGAACACAGTGTAGGCCATAATACAATGAAGAGAAGCATAATGTGCACACTGAAAAACTAAATGGTTATGTTATTATTGGTGAATAAGATTTTTAAGTATCATGATCATTTTTTTTGTATAATCGTTATATACTCTCAGTTGCATTATCGAGGTCACCAGTTAATAAGTCTTGGCAATCAAATGGTTGTTAGTTCATGAACTTTTTTTTCTTTTGTGGTTGTGTGTGTTTGGAAAAGAGTCCTCTGGTTGAAACATTTTGGCTTTTGATATTAACCCATAACCCGCTAACATGGAAAATATGGTGAGCTCCTAATAATGCCAGCAGATGGCAGATGGGATTTAATTCAGTGTTTAAAGGGTTAAATTCCTGATTTGTGCAATGTTGGAATTTGACCCGTGATAGGTGGGTCCCTGTTACCACGGCATGGGGTGTTCTCAAGTTTGAGGATGGAGGAACGGCCTCCACTATTGAGGGTAGCTGCAAATATATTGAATAAGCAGTCATGGACAGCTGAGTAGGGGTGATCTTCTAGCTTGGGGGTTGAGCATAGTGCAAACAACTCCTCATCATAAAAACTTACCTTGTTAACAAAATGAATGTGTCCCACAGGCCTGGACTGATACTTTGGTACGACCTAAGCAATGGAAAAGTGACATGCGATTTTGTATGTGGAATGTAAGGAGCCTGTATAGCTTAGGTTCACTTACAGCAATAGCCAGGGATTTAGCATGGTGTAATTTAGATTTAATGGGTGTACAGGAGGTTAGGTGGGACAAAAGGGGCACAGTAAGTATATTTTTATCTGTGGAAAAGGAAACGAAAATCACCAATTGGGAACAGGTGTTTTTGACACCACAGAATAGTATCAGAAGTTAAGAGAGTGGAGTTTGTTAGTGATAGGATGTCATATATAGTTCTTTTAGGTCGCTGGCACAAAATCATTGTTTCGAATGCTCATACACCAAGTGAGAAGAAAAGTAATGATTCAAAAGAAAGTTTTTATGAGGAATTAGAGCAGGCTTTAAGTCATTTTCCTAAATACCACACGAAAATTCTGTTAGGAGTTTTTAATGTATCGTTGGGGAGAGAGGAGACTTTCAAACCTGCAATTGGGAATGAGCGTCTGCATTAGGATAGTAATGCTAATGGTGTTAGAATAGTAAACTTTGACACATCAAAAAATCTAGTTGTTATGAACACGATGTTCCCACACTGAAACATTTATCAGCATACCTGGACTCTCTCCTGATGGGACGACTCACAACTGTTTTGATCACATATTGAGAGACAGAAGATGGGATTCGAGTATATGTGATCAACAGTTTTTCAGGGGAGCTGAATGTGATACTGATCACTATCTGGTTGTTTCCAATTTTAGTAAAAGATTGGTAGTAAATGAACAATTAGCGCAGAAGTTTGAATTGGAAAGATTTAACCTCAGGAAGCTAAGTGATCTGGAGGTTAGGACACAGTATCATGTTAAGATCTGAAACGGGTTTGCTGCTTTGGTGAACTTAAATGATAGCAAGGACATAAACAGGGCTTGGGAAATCACGAAAGAGACTGTACAAACATCATATAAAGAGAGCCTAGGCTTGTATGAATTGAAGCAGCATTAACCATGGTTTGATGAAGAATGTTCACAGTTTTTAGATCAAAAGAAGCAGGCTACAGTGCGGTGGTTACAGGATCCAAACCAAGAAACGTAGATACTCTAAACAGTGTGAAGACTTGGAGCTAGTAGACATTTCACTTACAAAAAAGGAGTATGTGAAAGTTGAAATTGATGAACTTGGAACTTACAGTAAGATCAAAAATATCAGAGACTTGTACAGGGGCATCATTGACTTTGAGAAGGGTTTCCAGCTTATAACTAATATAGTGAAGGATGAGAAGGGTGATTTGGCTACAGACTTCCACAGTATTTTGGCTAAGTGGAGGAACTATTTTTCTCAGCTATCAAATCTACAGGTGATGGACAAAATAATGGAAACACTGGACAATATAGGAATAAAACTGTTTGTGGGGCTGGACTGAAAGAACATTAATTGTGAGTATCTTTCGTTGTTCTTTTGTTTGTTTACGGTGTGTAGCGCCGGTGTCAGTGCATTACAGATTGTGCTTAGTAACATTTTGTATTTAAGCCTAGGTGCATCAGGACCAAGAGGTCCCGAAACCAATTACAATCAATCAGTCAGTCAATCTAATCAATCAATTAGTCAACAGTATGTATGACAGTAGTGCAAAATGGGAGACTCGTCATATCATCGAAGAGGACAGACTGTTGGTGTGTGTTTAGCTGCAGTGCAGCATCTGTAGCTAAAATGGCCACTTTATTCAGTGTATACAGAGCAGCAGTTTCCAAGGTTGTGACAGCATACACAAATCATGGGAAGCATACACAAATCATGGGAAGACATCATCATGTAGGAGGAACAGTGGCCAAAAACCAAAACTAAGTGAAAGGAATTGCCATACATTGAAGAGGATTGTGTCTAAAATCCTTAAACTGCTGCAGCAAAGGTGACAGCAGAGCTCAATATTCATCTTGAAGACCTTGTTACCAAAAAACAGTCTGGTGAGAGCTGCACAAATCCAACATCCACATGATAGATTTACAACTACTAAACCGCTGATTACCAAAAACAGTGCTAAAAGGTGAGATATATGGTATGATGATCTTGAAACCTGGACATTTGATAACTGGAAATATGTACTATGGTCACATTAGTCATCCTGCATGTTGTTCCCAATATCAGGCCAGGTTTGTGTTGGAGAATGCTGAAGGAAGCCTGTAATCCTGAATGCTTAGTTCCAACTGTGAAACATAGAGGTTGATTTGTGATGTTTTGGGCAGCAATATCTTGGTATTCTGCTTGTTCTATAATTACACTGAATGGTCGAATTACTATCAGTGACTATATGGACATTTTAGGTAACCAGGTTCATCCTACGATCCAGATGTTGTTTCCTTACTGTGATGAAATTTTTCAAGATGACAGCTCACCTATACACACAGCCAGAAGTGTTCAGTCTTGGCTTGAGGAGCATGAAGGTGCACTTCAACATCTTCCCTGGCCAGCACAATTGCCAGACTTCGGTATCATTGTACCAGTGTAGTCAGTTGTAAAGAGTAGGGTGAGAAGCAGCTACCCTCCTCCGTCATCTCTCATGCAACTAGAAGATGATTTTCATGAAGAGTGGTACAGTATTCCACTATTCAGAACTTACATGAGTCTGTTCCAAGAAGGATACAAGCTGTATTACAGACAAATGGTGGCCCAAATATGTATTAATAACGAAGTGTGTGTCTTTTCACAACTGTTGTCATCATTTTGTCCATCCTATGTAACATGGGGTTAATGATGTTAGGCAGACAGAAATACATACAGCTGAGCACTTGTGACTGAGCCCATTGCCTTTGAGGTTGAGATGGCTATGGAGAAGCTAAAAAGACACAAATCACTAGGTATTGATCAAATCCCAGCAGAAGTGATTAATGCAGGGGCTAGAACAATTTTCTCTGGGACCCATAAACCAATTAATTCTATTTGGAACAAGGAGGAATTGCCCAAGGATTGGAAGGTGTGGATCAATGTACCTATTTGTAAGAAGGGTGATGCAACAGATTGTAGTAATTTTAGAGGTACACTTTTGTCAACAAAGTACAAAATTTTATCCTCCATCCAGTTGTCAAATTTAACTCCATATGCAGAGGAAATTAGTGGGGATAATCATTGTGGATTTCGTTGCAGGAATCATCAATGTGAATTTCATCGCAACAGGTCAACTTACTTACTTACTTATTTACTCCATGGTGCAGAGTCCTTCTTGAGAAGCTAACTGGTCTGCAGCTAGTCCTCCCTGCATTTCATGGAACCCGAAGGTTCATTACCGCACTCACAAGCGTCCGCCACCTGTCTCTCTCCTGGTTCAGCCCAGTCCAGTCCACATACACACATCCCACCTCTTGGAGATCCATCCTAATATTATCCGCCCATCTACGTGTAGGTCTCCCTAGTGGTCTCCTTCCCTCCGGTTTCTCCACCAAGACCCTATACAACCCCCTCTCCTCACCCATACGTGCCACATGCCCAGCCCATCTCACTCTTCTCGATTTTATCACCCACACAATGTTGGGTGGGGAGTAAAGATCATTTAGCTCCTCATTATGCAATCTCCTCCATTCCCACATTACCTCGTCCCTCCTAGGCCCAAATATTCTCCTCGACACCGTATTCTCAAACACCCTCAGCTTCCTTTCCTCCCTCAATGTCAGCAACCATGTTTCACACCCATACAAAACAACAGGCAAAATTATAGTTCTATATACCTTAATCGTTAAAT
>Ga0123355_10005040_pt1 | contig 19242 bp, 15 predicted proteins | sample TergutEmb28metaG_3_FD_89872 | JGI IMG/M metagenome (GOLD analysis project Ga0123355, IMG submission 89872) | Embiratermes neotenicus P1 segment gut microbial communities from Petit-Saut dam, French Guiana - Emb289 P1 | ecosystem: Host-associated > Arthropoda: Insects > Digestive system > Gut ... | reverse complement strand
TAAAATCCAACTAGATGCCACTTATTACTTTATTATGCTTATGTTAGGCTCAACATGTTTCGGGCACCATTATGCCCATCATCAGGAGCTCACGACGATAGCGTTGGTTACCACATAGGCCGTTCCTGTCTACACTTAACTTCCAACCAGCAGTTACTCGAGAACAAGACGGCCTATGTGGTAACCAACGCTATGGTCGTGAGCTCCTGATGATGGGCATAATGGTGTCCGAAACATGTTGAACCTAACATAAGCATAATAAAGTAATAAGTGGCATCTAGTTGGATTTTATTCTTCACTTATCAAGATGATGCACGGTCCAATACACCTCAAATATGGACTGAACAGCGGTTAGCAAACTAACTATATAATTCGCAATCTGCTGCGGAGGCTGCGGACAGATGCTGGCCTTTTGTAGTGTACACAAAAATGGACGACAACGAGGAGGAGGGGGAGTATAAAGAGCACAAGGAGGGGAGAAGGAAGAGGAGGAGGTGGAGGCAGAAGTAGTGTGTGACGAGACGCACTGTATCTATTAGAGTGAGAGACAGAAATTTGCTGCTCTGATGGTCCCAGGCAATGCCTGCTCGTCCTTCTGGTAAGAGCGGCCTGGAGGCAAGGTAGAGCGTCGGGAAAACAAGATAGTAGCGTGACGCAACAATGGAGGTTTTCCACACTCCGCAGAGCAAGGGAGCTGAGCTTCCGGGCCCAGTTTTCAATTTTGCTGAATCGTTGGCTGTGTACTTAGAATGTTTCATAATGACGAAACTTCGTGCAATTTTGCAGCTTCATCTGTCCTACCACAGACGTAATAGTAAGCGTCCGAAAATATAAATTATATACCTTACTCTTTGTCAATATGTTGCCCACGGTACCTGCAGCTGTTAGGAGAAGTGCGACCATAGCGGTGCAGTTTAGAATGAGACCATTATTCGTTCCTTTTTTCTCAGTTACAAGAGAATTAAATATTGTCGTCATTACGGAAGAAGTAGCAAGGACTAAGGATTTGAGTGATTTTAGCTTCGTCATTTCTGTCTCTCTGTCCGCATGGAACAACTCGGCATTCACTGGACACATTTTCATTTGATATTTGAGTATTTTTCGAAACTCTGTCGAGAAAGTATTACGTTTCATTAAAATCTGACAATATCTGTTGCTTTACATGAAGACATACGCATATTTATGAAAATATCTCAGTGGATTCTCCTTGGCATGAGAAACGTTTCAGACATACACTGTAGAAAAAATCAAAACACACATTTTTATGCTCAATAACGTTTTCGCGAAAAATCATTCCGTTTATGAGAAAACATTGTAGAGCCGGACAGGTCACAGACGACAGTACACACAATAGGGCACATGCGCTTTGTACGCTGGATAACAAAGGATACAAAACACACACACACATAATATGTAATAATCATTGCTTTTCCGCGGCAAACGTTTTTGCGCGAAAGCTCCTCAATTTTTACCTTTATAGGTAAATTGCCTGTCTTCTTGTCATGTAACGACGCTGTCTCATTTACGAAGATTATATAACTTGAAATGTAGACCGGCAGTTGGTATAGCGACTGAGCTACGGGCTGGACGGTCCGGGATAGAATCCCGGTGGGGACGAGATTTTCCGCCCGTCCAGACCGGCCCTGGGACCCACCCAGCCTCCCGTAAAATGGGTACCGGGTCTTTCCCGGGGTTAAAGTGCGGCCGGGGCGTGCTGCTGGCCACTCACCCCCTTCTAGTACCGCGGTCATGGAAGAGTAGAGCTATACCTCTACTCACCCTCTGGGCCACACCGGGCCTGTAACGGGATCACTTTACTTTTTTTTTACTTAACCTGAAATGCGAGATTCATATAAATTGTGATCTGTGTAATAATGTGGAATGAAATTTGAAGTAGGGACGTCAGAAATATAAAGCAAAATGCTAACCACTCGACAATGAAGTTCCCCTTTCGCGGTCTCTTTAACAATGCATTTTTTAAAATACTTTAAAAGCTTCACGTATAAATCCAGTTCATGACCTTCTATTTCCAGCTTTCATTTTCGGAGCTAATTAATTATCTATGACTAAACTTGGTATTGGAGATACAAAATGAACTCGAACAGGTAATTCTAACTTCGTTATTTTCCATTATATGTGTACGTATATGTATATCACACCCAATTTACATGACACTCAAATCGAACTGTTCATCGTCACCACGTGGCACACCATATAAAACACAGACCTCACCATACGTAAAAGCTCTGTTTTAAACATTTTGCTTGTATCGTGCATGTTTAACCATAGCCATGATGCAAACTAGATACCGCTTAGCATTTCTGCTGCACTTCGAAAGATTCAATGGAGAAATCGTGTTCGACGACCCCTCAATAATTACACGCAATTATTTGCAACATTTAGGCGCTGTAAATCTAAAAACACGCCATCGAACTACACTAACACGAGAAAGCGCCAATTAAAAAATTGTCACAAAATGGGTTAATCAATTATAGACACGTGTACTCCACCTGGAATGGAAGTTACATTTAATGTCTATGTTGATCTGAAGTTTTGGGTGATTAGTAGAGAAGACAAACGACAGACATACGCACAATACTGAGAGCAGTAGCTGAATTCAGGGAATCTGATAAAATATGAAATGACTTTCTAATGAAAACAGAAGTTCAAATTTTACGGGAGATGGCAGAACAAAGGAAAATTATATAGGAAGTGCGGAGAGAGACAAGGTTACGAAATTAGCAAGAAATCACGCGATGAGGGGGGGAGGGGTAGAGAGGCAAAAAATAAGATTGGGAGATCAGGTAGGGGTGGTGGCGGTGGCAGGGCCGCCGAGAGGGGCTTCGGGTCTTGTAGCAACTGCGGCCAGGCTAAAAATCTTTACACTAGATCGGAGAGACTCACTGTAAGTTGCAGAGTGATATGGGCTTGGTCTTAAAGGTTTAATGTGCAAGATAGTTGGGTCCCAGGCCCTGGCTCCCCTTCCGGATCGCGGAACCCGGGTAATTTGCACATGTGTTCCCCCTCTCGTCAGCAGTAGTTGCAGTAGTAGTAGTAGTAATAGTAATAGTAAAAGGTAAAGCATTCCCATTACAGACCTAGATATGCCCTGAGGGTTCCAGGAGTTTGAGGCTCCCAGATTTCGAGACAATTGGCACATGAAGGTGGTAAGGTTGTCAGTCCTACGCACCGGCCGCCTTTACACCCCAGGAAATATTCCTGGTACTCATTTCTGTTAGAGGCTGAGTCGACCTCAGGGCCATAGTGAGGCCGGAAAAATGTCAATGAAAAATTGCAATGACATCTTCGGGAATCGAACCCGCGACCTCCCCCGGGTTGTAGCGCAGTGCCTCAACTAACTGCGCCACCGCGTACCCCAGTAGTCGTAATAGTAGTAGTTGTTGTAGTAGTAGTAGTAGTAGTAGTAGTAATAGTAGTAGTAACTATCCTACAAATCCATTATGCTGTGTTGGAGACACGATATAAAGTTTCATGTTACATGTGAGAAGACCGAAGGAAAAGCAGAAGCAAGACGATAGAGAAGGAAAAGTACGAAAGAAAGAGAGAAGATTGGGAGTGAATGAAAGAAGCGCAAGTGAATAAAAGTTACAAGTCGCAAGCATTCCTACAACGGAGCACAGATGGTCGTGTAGGTTTATGCTGTAATTCCCCTTCTTTCATTTATAATGCCATGTGCAAAGTCAGCACGTGACCGGAAGGAAGTCCGCTATCAAAGGGCGCCGTGGGAAGCAGAGATTATCGTCCATACCAGTGCTCTTTGTCAACTGTGGAGCAAAGACAAGGAAATGCTTGAGTTACTCTTCGAGACTCAGATTTTCGACAGTAGAAACTGGAAAAATGTAGGCGAAACCAACAAACCTGACACACATTCCTTACGGTGGACGTACAGCATCGGCACGAACCTTATTTAGTGACGAACTTGTAGTTCTTTAAACTGACGATAGGTACTTATACAACTGATTACGGAACTGCCTCTTCCTGTGGACTCCAATGTTCATCACTGTGCTCACAAAATTCTTCCACTGGACCACATTCCGAGATACAATACCGTCCATTTCACATCTTATTTCTACAATATCTATTACAATATTTTCCTTCAGTCCACGGTCGTGTCTCTCCAAATTTATTCACTTTCTCAGTGTGGCCATAAGCCTCAAATTCTGTCTTCACTACAAATCGCGGAAGATAATATAATAAGTACAATTCATTTTGTTTATTCAATTCGTCACCATATCTTATCGCAGAGAAAATAAGTATGAGATATAGGACGGACAGTGTGGGAGCAAGCAAAGATAAAAAAATGACAGATTTAGCCACTTTCAGCTGTAAAAGTTGATATAAGACTGTTAGATTAACACTTCTAAGACTAAAGATTTCTAAATGATAAAATCCCTTTGCACGCAATTGAAGTATACTGAGGAGTAGAGGTTTAGCTCCACTCATTCTTAACCTCGGCACTGGAGGGCCGATGCTCAGTGTCGCGCCCCAGCCACTTTACCCCCGCATTTATTGAGTACGAGGCTGGGTGAACACCAGAGGCCGGCTGGACGACGGGGAAAAGATAAAAATTTCTTACCCTGGTTGAAAATATAAATACGAATCGTTGGCCGTCCGTTCCACATTATTATCGCCATATCGAGTACGCTCTCCAGCCTCCCAAGTTCGTCTAAATCGTATTTCAAAAATTCAGTTCCCACTTCACAGAAAATACTTGGCGTCCCCATTACTAAGGCTAAACGGTTAATGCGGAATTGGACAAAAATTGTTATTCTGGTACACAAAACGCAACGGCAGGTCGACGAACTCGCGGCTGACATACAGAAACACATTTCGATACCTACTTAAAATTGAACCCTCCCAAAAAAATGTATTTGTACAAGGTAGAGATGTAAGGTCAGAGCCTTGTGCTCTGGACTTTCGGTGAGTCACAGTAATAGGATCCCCCCCCCCAAAAAAAGGTACCATCACTGCGATTCTTTCAGCTGTAATTTCATTTCACATCAGTTTTCCTGCTAGTTTGTTGAATCAGTGATATTTATTACACAGTCCAGTAAATAGCTAACACATCAGGACTATAGCTGCTAAATTGCACGTTCTCGTGCAACAATGTGTTCAGGAAAAAGAGTAAAAGCATACAGATAGCTACTCTATTGTTCTTCTACTCGTTAATTCAGCGGTTCTTAAACTGGGGTCCGCGGACCTCTTGGGGGGTTCCATGGATATATTTCAGGGGGTCCGTGGACTTGGATGGCGAAAAAAATCACAACTTTGTTTATAATGACCTGTAACTGAAATATAGCTGTTCATTCGTTACAGAATGGAGGGAAAAAAGTAATTTGTGACCACTAGACTCCAAAAGTTTGTTAACTTCCATAAATCTCACTATCTCTATTTTATGCACTTAAATATATTTTTATGAGAAGGGGTCCGTAGATTTCACCAGACCCTCAAAAGGGCCTATGGGACAAGGAAGGTTAAGAAACCCTGCGTTAATGGATGGGTGGAGACAGTTGAACAACCAGGGGCTTCACGATCTATACTCTTTAACAAATATTATAGGAGTGATCAGATGAAGGAGGAGATGGGCGGGGAATGTGCAGGAAAATATCAATGTATAAAGAGTGTGTGCCAGGGAAACATGATCTCTTCTATTGAGAAGGTTCTTAATTTTGTACTTGGAAAACACCAAAGATAATTAATATTTAACGCAACAAGTACTCATATGTAACAAAACAAGCAGAGTACCAAAGCCCAAAAACTAGAGCGTGTGTGAATCTATTCGAATAATAATAATAATAATAATAATAATAATAAAGCGTCTAAATTCTTCCGTCGCTCTACTGACGATAGTCATAGCACTGGAACATTTTATGCAGCCAAAGTGGGTTTCCCCGAGCAGTCTATTCTTAGCAGCATAATTCTACACTCGTTCATTAAGACGGAACTAAATACGCACAGTAGGCAACATACACCTTCTTATTTTATCTTGTATAATCTCCAACACGTATATTTAGTTGCAACTAAATGAACAGTAGAACAATACACGGGCAATGCAAAGTATTAGAATTCTAGACTTGAATTCAAGAGCCAGTCGGTTCGAAACTTACTCTGAATATAGCCTTCATTAATTCAGGATTTTCGTAGTCTAATGCAGTACCTACAAGCGACTATGGGGCACGCCGTAGTGCAGATGGTTGAGGCACCGCGCTACAAGTCGGAAGGTCGCGGGTTCGATTTCCACTAACATTTGACTATACTGTAGCTTGAAATGTTGGATGATCATGAATAATTTACTAGAGAAGATTTTCAAAGAAGTGTTCGCGGCCAAAACGAAGTACTATCTTACAATCTGCCTGAGCAGTATCCGATGACGTCATTATAACCACGAATTCCCGGAGAGCATCTGTCGAGCATAATCAACGATCGAATGTCTTAACCTTTATCGGTACTACGCATGCTCCTTATCGTTACGTGTACAAACGATGACCAGTTAAACATCCCTATCCTGCGCCAGCTCAATCCAGTCCACATCCCCCACATCCCACTTCCTGAAGATTCATCTTAATATTATCCTCCCTTCTACGCCTGGGTCTTTCCCCACCAAAACCCCGTACACGCCTCTTCTCTCCACCATACATGCGACATGCCCCGCCCATCTCATTCTTCTCGATTTTATCACCCGAACAATATTTGGTGAGGAATACAGATCACTAATCTCCTCGTTATGTAGTTCTCCACTCCCCCGTTACCTCATCCCTCTTAAGCCCAAATATTCTCCTCAGCACCCCATTATCACACATCCTCAGCCTGCATTCCTCCCTCAATGTGAGCGACCAAGATTGACACCCATACAAAACAACAGGCAAAATTATGGTTCTGTATATATTAATCTTTAAATATTTGGATAAAAACTGGAAGACGAAAGCTTCTGCACCGAATGATAGCAAGCATTTCCTGGCTTCAATCTGCTCTTAGTTTCTTCCTCAATAGAATTTTGATTTGTTAAAGTTGTGTCCAAACATTTGAACTTTTCCGTCCTTTCAAAGGATCTATTATCAGTCTTTATACTGTAACTTCGTTCTGCATTCTGAACTTGAGTCATTACAACAACAAACACACTAGCCGGTACAATCACAGGAACCCGTACACCAATGTACCACGTACTCGTATTTGTCACAACATAATGGCCAGTGCGGTGTCTCCAGGAAACTACTTCAGCTTTGTGTCAGCTTCGTACAGAGCTCCTTATTTTTGTGCATCGCTTCGTTTCTTGACACCCAGTTGTTTTCAGTGCAGTGCCATACGCGAAGCGCGACGCAGCAGTATACCTTCGCCTGCCGTAGGAATTACTGTCAGGTCTTGTGGCCAGCCGGTGTATTATAGCACGTTCGAAACGTGATGGCACACGCGCAGAAACCAGGTTTGGTCTTTCAGCGAAACGGACGAGTCCATTTAAATCGGCGGGGGTGTCAGTTCAGGCGACTACTGGCAGTCGAGGTGTGATGATCAGCGGACAGCAATTGTATAGACCGTGTTCCGACGTAAAGTGCAAGGCTGCTGGCTACCCACTCCATTCGCATCTTTCCCCTTCACTTTCCCTTCCGTGCGTCACCGTGTGCCATCAAGTTCCGAACGCGCTATACCTTCTGCAACTGTGCACTGTACACTGTGCAGCTGTACGGCATGCAACTGCTTAACCTTGAATTCAAAATTGCCCGAGACGTACACTAGAACTGGTTGTGACATAAACAGCACACTGTTGAGGCCTGTGTTGTGTTACTGACGAACAATCACCATAATATTCATGCCTTTCTGGTAAGCAAAAAAACTCTCCTGGTCCGACTTGCTCTTAACATACGCCTATGCCGCTTGACTACTCGTTCCTGATGCCATCTGCGGCACTGACTGACAAATACAGCCTAAAACAGAGCTCAAAGACCAATCCTTCCAGTCGCACACGTGTCTATATATATATATATATATATATGTGTGTGTGTGTGTAAAGGTAAAGGTAACGTTCACCCTAGAACAGAACACGAAGGCCCAGAGGGTGAGCAGAAGTATAGCGCTACTCTTTCTTTATCTTGGCGCTAGATGGGGGTGGGTGGTCATCGCCTCGCCCAGGGTGCTTTACCCCCGGGAACGACCCGGTACCCAATTTACAGGAGACTGGGTGGGCAGCAGGGCCGGTCTGGACGGGTGCGGAAAATCTCGTCCCCGTTGGGATTCGATCACCGGACCCTCTCTCTCTCTCTCTCTCTCGCTCTCTCTCTCTCTCTCTCTCTATATATATATATATATATATATATTTATTTCTTCCCTATCTTCTCTGCGAACGGTTGTTCTCTGCTTTCAAATAGTCGGCTTTATGTAAGGTGTGCAGTTTACAACAGCCCCAAGTCAAACGAATTTACAACTCTAGCCCTGCAGAACACAACAGGCAACAGCTGTACTACGTCACACGTTCAACAGCACTGCACTTGTACCATCTGAACTGGTAGCTGGAATACATGAAGTGCTTGCAGTGAAGTAGTAATGCACACCAGTGTCAAAGCGAGACCTTGTCAGCAAAAGGAAAGCGATAACGGAACATGACGTGAGACGCGCACAACTGCAGACTTCCACTGGCGAAATTCTATCTTCTGTGGCTGCGTGTTTAGTTCTAACTACAGTAATCTGTGATCGGGAGTGCGTAAGTGCAGAATCCGAGCATCTTGAAGGCCGAGGGGGGGAGTTCACTCCATGTCATAGGCAACGTACAGAAGATCATCTTTCGAGGCTACAGCATAACTTTTCAAGCTCCAGTACTGTACCTATCGCTAAACTATAGTAAAAGTAATAATAAATATAGTAATAATAACTGTCGTTCCTGCTTGACCCGCGCAACGAGTCTCAGCTACAGGGTTTCGTCAGGTTTCCTACCGGTGCTCCGGACCACTGACCGGATCGACCGCGGGAAAAATGGATTATTTATGGTCAGAAATTGGCCGGACCATCCGGGGAGCCAAGCCACCGAGGGATCATTCTGTACCCAAACAATACACTGTTCCCAACTTACGACAGGTTTCTGTTCTGTTCCTGCTTGCATCACAGGGCACTGATGCGAAGTTAAGTTACGGGATAATTCTGTGGCACCGAACTTGACCAGAAAAGTCAGCAGTAACATTTCTTTGTCCACTGACAGAAGTTTGTATTGTAAAAATTTCAGTGGAGAGTAATAAGAAAATGAGAGACGACTGTGGTATAAAATAGATGGGGTGAATGAAATGCAGACCGGTGTAAAGGAAAGAAGTATGATAACAGTCTATACACAACTTTTATCATTCGTATCAAAACAGCTACATGTTTCTGCTACACATATGTAACCATCATCAGGCTCGATATAGGACTTCGAATAAGAAAACTATAAAAATGCAATGCGATATAGTACAATAAAATACAGCGTGATTTAAAAAGATGGACTCAATTTTGTACGTCTACATTTCCTGAACTATAAGTGATATGTTAATGACCTACATAACATTTGAAAGAGAAGGTCCTAAAGATCACCACTAGAGCGCTCACCTAGCGCATATTCATGCAGCAGCGTCAGTTGAGAGCAAAATGGCTCCTATGCAGCACAAGATTTTTGCGTTGAGTTCATTAAAATTGAGTCGGCGACTGCTGTGCACCGTGCGTTTCGTCTTGGTTTCAACATTCAGCCTCCAACGAGGAAGAGCATTTGTCGTTGGAATCACCAATTTGAACAAATAGGCTGTCTGTGTAAAGGCAAAAGCTCCGGCCGACCACGTGTATCAGAGGAGAACGTGAGACGAATTCAAAAGAGTTTTGAGCGTAGCCCACACAAGTTAACCTGTAGAGCGAGCAGAGAACTTGGAATACCGCAACCAACTGTCTGGCGTGTGTTGAGGCGCCGTTTACTCTACAATTGAGTCCATTCTTTTGAATCACCCTGTACAACAGTGGGGACGATATTCCCTCTTTACATCAATATACAATTAAACAAAAACATATAAAAGTGCATGAAAGTATGTGAAGTTTGCAGAAGGTTTATATAAAATGTATGAATTATAAAAGGTTTTAAGGATTTGTAAAAACAATTTTGCTCCGAAAGTGAGTATGATGGTACTTTCAGAGCATAATTCAAGGTCTTATATCCAGCCTGATGATGGCTACATGTGTATAGCCGAAACATGTTGCTGTTATACATGTGTGATAAAAGTAGTGTAATCCTTTTATTTACACATGTGTTCCAGAACACAATGTGGCTGTGCGGTCTACAAAAGTGTATGCCACTAATTGTTAAAGCCTTAAAATAATTACGATACTTACAAAGGTATATCACTTGATCCCCCCAGGGGTCAGATACGGCCCGTCACATGACTATACCATGAGCACTGCAAACGGGAACTGTGCAGTTTACAGGAGTCGTGCAAAAGAGAGCAGTGGAGCATTGTGAGTGGGAGGGTGAGTGTACTTCGAAGGGTTGAGCTGCCATAGCACGTCATATTCAAGTATGTATATGCCTGTAATTTAATGGAAATGACCCTTAAGAAGATGTGGTGCTTTAGTTTGTAGGTATGTCTGGTGCAGTTGGAGTAATTTGTTCAGTTGCGCGGACAGTTTGGCAACCGCTGGAGTGCCGGTGCCGGTCATGATCCCGATTCGGTCTCTCCCCCCCCCCGTTCCATCCTATTTTTCTTTATTTATTTTTCCTCCTTTTTTTACGTGGTCCTGGGCAGTGGAAAAATTTTCCCTACTCTGGCGATGTTCTTGCGTTACGGCCGGGTTGGGTTGTAGAGCGAGTTCTTGAGAGGTGGTGACGATAGAAAGACGGCGAACGTACGACGGTCGCTGTATGGACTCATACTCGTCGACAGCGTAAGTGCATTGCCGCTTTATCTTCTGTTTTTAACTCCGAAGCATTGCCCATGGACTGGCCAAGCTCCCCCGATAGGTTAGGGTTTGGCTTTATGTTATTTTTGTGTGTGTGTCAACCTCCTTTGTTTCTCCATTTTATTGTATCTTATTCTATTATTCTATTTTGTCTCTACGGTTATTATTAATAATACTTTTATTATTTTTGATTTCTTCTCTAGGGGCCCAGTTATCTTGCCTTCTTGTAATACACCTTTTTTTATAGGTAGTAAATTGTTCATTGCAATTTGACTTGGTGGTTTCTTTAAAGGGAAGACTGTACTACGTTAGGAAGTTGACACGTGTAACAGATCCCGCGTCTTCCTCCCCTCAGGAACGCCCATCCTACAGGAACTGCCAAAGGGTGTCGTTGCACCGTAAGGGATATTTTGGTGGCAGCCCGACATGCCATAACCCTAACTGTCACACTGAATATGGAGGTAATATGTCCCTCCGAAACGTCCGGACTAGCCAAGGTTAACATCTCAAAAGACCAACATCATTTCAACAACCGCCGTGAAAAACAGAACGTAAAAACAGCCAGTTTCTTTTGTTTCGTGGCTTGTCACTAAGTTCGCCACGAAATTTCGGCACGATGTGACCCAATTCAGTGCAGGTCTACCGTCTACCTGGTTGTGTTACGGCTTGCATTGCCACAGCCTCAAACGGTCGCACATCGTGCGAGCTGACACGGGGCAGGCAGACGTAGAACCGCGTTTCCGTTGACAGTTAAATTGAGGTTATTCAAAAATGCGGTAGTAATGGAGCGAGAAATATTTAGTTCATAGCACCAGAATGGTACAATTCGCCTTACAGGAATGAAGAGCCCTAAATTAAAATGCTCGCGTATTTTTCTGGGACGAATGTGGCCTAATTAGCATGTAGATAGAAAGAGGGGGCGGCAATAGCATGTGACGAGTTTCAGGTAGCTCTTGTGATGAATCGGGGTGAATAGCTGTATAAGGAACAAGGAAACTACGTCTTGTCAGCAGTAAAATGCCGTTTAATACTAGCGTGCTGATAAGTCCTTAACCCGACCAGGAAGGAAACAAGCTGTGCCTGTCAAAAGTATAATGGGCAGAGGAATGGATTGATTTGGCTAGGGTAGGGACAGGTGGTGGACTGTTGTGAATGTGGTAAGGAACCTCAAAGTTCATAAAGTGCGGGGAATGTAGCTTGTTTCCTTCCTGGTCGGGCTAAGAACTTATCAGCACCATTGTATATGCTATTTGTTGTTTATAAATCACGTTTCCTAAGCGGGCATAACTACACACAGTACATACCTGTAATTGTAATCGGATATTAACCATAACTACATGGCAGACGTTTGTCAGAGGCCCCAATTTCGACCCCGACCTGCTCTTTTGTCCCTTAATGTGGCGATAATCGGAGAAGCTGCAACTAACACACCAAGTTTTGGCATTCTACGGCCCTCACTCCGTAATTTTTTGTGTTTCTTATTTTCAGTCCATTTCATCCAAACAACGACCTGAATTTGACATTCATATGTCTGTGTATCGCTAATATATTCTCAGAGTACAACCAACAAGATGAGACTTTTCTCAATTTATTTATTTCTGTAAGACGCTCAACATGTTTCAGACGGTTTTTGCGTCCATCATCAGGAGCTCAAAACTGCACATACAGCGTCAGGTATTTGTCAGACCAATACTGCTACCTGCTGCTAGCCTGGACGGCTAGCAGTTGGTACCAGTATTGGTCTGACAAATGCCTGACGCTGTATGTGCAGTTTTGAGCTCCTGATGATGGACGGATACACCGTCTGAAACCTGCAGAGCGTCTTATAGAAATAAATAAATTGAGAAAATTCGCATCTTGTTGGTTGTACTCTGAGAAGCGACCTGAATATTGTGACATCGTTTATTTAAGTAACACACCAACAAATGCACACATATATAGTCTTTAATAATCTAAAATTTACATTAAAACACTTAAAACGCTCCTACATGTTTCGATTATAGATCATCCTCAGGGAGCATACATTGTTCCTAGCTAAAGTTACAGTTTAAAACATTCAGTGATTTGTGATATGTGCATTTGTTGGTGTGTTACTTAAATAAACTACAAAATGCACGGTGCATCGACAAAGATACAGTCCAACGTAAATCACTGAGTGTTTTAAACTGTAACTTTAGAACAAAGTATGCTCCCTGAGGATGATCTATGATCGAAACATGTAGGAGCGTTTTAAGTGTTTTAATGTAAACTTTAGACTATTAAAGACTATATATGTGTGCATTTGTTGGTGTGTTACTTAAACTACAAAATGCACGGTGCAACGATAAAGATCGTGACATCGTATTTCCACGCCCTGTATGTTTTAAACACTTGGAAGGAAATTAACCCTTTGACGCCTAAAGACCCCTATAGTGGTCGTACAGCACCTCTAACATCTAAACATTGCATTTTATATATTTATTCAACAAATATAGGTACTGAATATTTTAAACATGGCATATACTGTCCGTTTTTTCCTCTTCAAAATGCTGTTTGTTTCATAATTCTAACGAATTTGGTTCCTGTTTTATTCACATTTTATATACAGGTGTGCTAAAATTTAAAAAAAAATAATTCCGGCGCCCAAAGTTTAAGCATCGGGATTACAGCTAAAATGAATATACTGACTTACTGTAAATGATGAGAATTCGCAATCATTTATTCGTTTGTACCTTCACCGTTTATTAGCAGCTATTAAATACATGTAGGTTGTTTCAAAGAATCTATGCACCGAAATGCACCGCGACAGCAGTAACCCCATCCATCACGGAAGAGCAACGATGACAAGTACAAGAGGGCAGTATTTACATTTCGTTCAGGACTGCATAAAAGTTTTGTAGGACCAAATAATTCTGCTGCATCGTTTCATTTTGAAACACGTTGTAGAGGGTCCAATGATGGGATGTTTACTGAATACTCAACTGGAAGGGATGTGGAAGGAAGCGGCTTTGGCCAAATTTGAGGCACAGAATTCGTCTGAATAAACGTAGGAATAAACCAGTAAAACACAGAGAACCTTGCTGGTCTATGGGAGCGAAATTTTAAGCCGGAACTTGGCCCGTAAGAATGTAAACCGCGGGAAGCTAGGGGTTGTGGGATACAAGAAAATGAAGGGAATTATGTAGCTATTACACGCAGTAGAATAACACAGCGATATGGAATTTCAAAAGGATTAGATATAAACGGGGGAGATGAATATGGCGCCAAACTTGTAAATCCTTCTAGCACAAAAGTTGTCGAAGAAAAACAAAGAGTGCCGGGAGCACATAAAGAACCCTAAATTTTAAATTAACCGTAGTCTCCCAAGTCTTGTAATCTGAATGCAGTAGGTAGTTAATGCGAATTATAAACTGCCAAACAGTGCATTTCTTTAGCTTTTTGCCATGCTAAACTGTGGTTATGACATCACGATCTAACAGGGCCAAGAATGTGTATTTCCTGCAGGTACAAATATTGATTTATTTGTTTAAAGATTTTGAAATTGTGGGAAGTAACGCCAAAGTTTTGCACCGTAGCCAAATATATAATTCGAACCTTACAACAAGGGTACACAAATCTCAGGCTCCTGGTCCCCCAGCGACTACATTTTGTACGGTGGCACCTTCATATTTTAAGCATAAATACTGCATGTGTTTCAGTTCACGTGCACCGAGCAGAAAGAACCATATACAGTGAGTTTCACACATCTCGCCCAAACTGTGGGCTTTTAGTGTGCCACTTGCCTAATGTCACCCTTCTGGCGGCTTGAATTTGAACGTCGATCCTAGATTTTGGGGAAAAAACTGTGGACACCTGAGCTTGAGCATCAGCGATTACAAAGAATGGTGCTGTAACAAAAGCAGGTCACAAGTTAAGTCAACAGAAGGCATATTTGCCGGGCTAATGGACAGTCCATTTTTTATTCACTTACCAGATAACTTGGAACGCTGAACTGTATCTTTAGTTTTTTTATAAAACGGTATAATTGATCAGTCCACGTCTATTATTTTCAGGCACAATGAAATATCTGTACCACTACTTCTCGTACAAGAGGTTCAGAAGGATCCAGCGTGACAGTGTCATCTGGAGCTCGAAAGACATCACGCTAGATGCAGTTTTGGGAAGAGGTGTTTACCTAACCTCCCTACCCCATGGAAAAGGGAGAGGTATCTCCTGAAGAATAATTTGGATGGCACTAGGAGATTTTATTCAACCAAACAGTACAATCTGGACTACTGTTTACAGTTCAAAAGGAAATATCTGCCCTGTGCTCGGAGATCAAGAGGCAGCAGACGCGATATCTGGATGGTACCGCACGAAACTGACTTGTGGGATGTTCCATATCGTGTATACAAACGACTGTAATGTGAGTCTCTGTTAGTGTGACACGTTAGTTAATGTCCAGATTACGTTAACTGTGTGTTACATGATCGTAGTGCACTGTAAGTGCGTGTAGTGATTCGATATGCCTGAGTAAATAATGCAGTGAATGAGATATGAGTTTCTCATGACTGATCGTTCGGAATGTGACGTTGTGCATGTGGGTGAAATGGCATAAGTACCTGTGATGTCGGAGAAACCTGGTTCCTCCAAGATCACGGCAGTGGGCTAATACGCTGAAAATAATTGTAGCTGCCGGGTCTCTAACCCGCTGTCCGCCAGGTTGTATTGTGCAACCCAAGTCTACGTTTGTAAATTACGCACAATAAGAGCGGCCTGCGAACCAGCCCACAATAAAGGGTGTAGGTGGGCTTCGGGCAGAAATGTTTTGGACACCCATGTTGTAGCTGCTTCCTCCGAAACGCAAGTACTTACCTACCAGACCGCTCAGCATTACACATATAAACCCGGCAACCGTAAACGAATGTAAAATATATCTGTTTTAACATGGGCATGCCCAGAGAGTTTGTACTTCTAGCAATAAAAAAGTACTACGGATTTGGGACGTCAGTGCATCGTACAGCAGTGCTGGCGCCTTCATAATATGTGGTCATTATTTTATCTGACAACTGTCGGTTACCACTCTCTGTCGGATCATTTATGGTATTAGCGTAGCCCATTCAACAGCCAGCCCACGTGCCTCGGAATAGTGGCTGAAAGTTACAAATGATAGTTGTTAAAGCGAAAGCCATGCATTGAAGGAAATTTGGCTATTGCATATTTATCAAGTTTGTCGACATAAGTTTTTGTTTTTCCTTCCGAGCTGTATCTTTGGTGGCCTAGTGAAGGTATGCCTGGTGTAACATTACACTCCTCCTCCTCCTCCTCCTCCTCCTCCTCCTCCTGAACCTCAGCACACTACTCTGGCAAATACCCGATCTGCACCTATTGTGTTGCGCACTCCACTGAAAACAGTGGGCCCAATTTGGTGAGTTTTTTCATTATTTTGTACACTATACAAAAGTTATATTACGTTTTGCATTATTTAATTCCATCCAATGTATTTAGCACTTTATTCTGATACCTTCATTAGACTACAAAGCAGCTAATATTGCAGAATGCTCTGTGCAGTACATCACCCACTATATCGTCCCACACTGCTAGCAATACACAAGCAACTGTCTTATTTCCTGCTGCATGAAATGCTAAAATTTCCATATTTCTTACCTTAGTCATCAGCTTCACACACAGCATGAGCAGCACGCTGTTAATGCTCACACCTTGTTTGCCTGCAAGCACTCTCATTCCCTGAATTCCATAAAGTCCACTAGTGTAGAGTTTTCCAAAAATTTACGAAATTAAGTAAACCGGAAACTCAAGAATTACTCATGTCAGTAACATACGAACCAGCTGTGCGTCCAGTGTGCTTGTGTCCTGAGATTTTACTGTCTGCATCAGTGCAGTAAATTGATATGAATAATGTACCATGTTATATAATCGCACTGTATTAGAAGGTCTTGTAAGATAAACATTCATTCAAGATATACAGTACCATCATCACCAGCAGCAGCAGCAGCAGCAGTAGTACGATCATCAGTGATAAACACGGAAAGAGAACAAAAAAGAAATGTGTTCACTTTGGCAGGGAAATTTGCAGAATCAGATCGATTATTAATAGGCAGATAAATCAACCAGAATTTCGGCCAATTAGTTATTTAGTTAGTCAGGGATCTCCAATACTTTTTTTTAGTTGAAATTTCAGTAACCAATTTTTGTCAGACTGGTGAACTCAGTTAAGTACATGTTGACTGCAGAGTAATTCCTGTAGAATGCACGAGGGTGGATACAAATACAAATTCAATCCACCTTGGTTGGAGAAGATGTGTGTAGGGATAAAGTTATTGCAGTTGTGTTGCTGGTGATTCAGAGTCTTCTGGGATGTTACGTCGTGTACATTTGTAAATAGTTTCCGAACTTTCACCTTTACTTGAATCTACAGGGTAAGTAAATAGGTATATCTCACAACCAACCAGACTAAATTCGGTAGAGTGACTACATAATTCTAGTAACTACAAAGTTAACAGAAAGTCCTTTATAGAAAAAGCAGCCACACAGCGATAGAAATATTGGGTTACAAGATTATTTCAGTGCCTGTTGTTTTGTATGGGTGTGTAACTTGGTTGCTCACATTGAGGGAGGAATGTAGGCTGAGAGTGTTTCAGAATAGGGTGTTGAGAATATTTGGGCCTAAGAGTGACGAAGTAACAGGAAAGTGGAGAAAACTACATAGTGAGGAGCTTAATGATCTGTACGCCTGTACCCCAATATTGTCCGGGTGATAAAATCGAGCAGAATGAGATGGGCGGGACATGTAGGGCGTATGGGGGAGAGGAGACGCGTATATTGGGTTTTGGTGGGGAAACCTGAGGGAAAGAGACCACTTGAGGACCCAGGCGTAGATGGGAGAATATTAAGATGGATCTTCAGGAAGTGGGATGTGGGGGTTTGGAATGGATCGAGCTGGCTCAGGATAGGAACAGGTGGCGGGCACTTGTAAATGCGGTAATGAACCTTCAGGTTCCATAAAATGCAGGGAATTTCTTGACTAGCTGAGAACCTGTCAGCTTCTCAGGAAGGACTCTGCTCCATGAAGTAAGTAAGTAAGTAAGTAAGTAAGTAAGTAAGTAAGTAAGTAAGAAAGTAAGTAAGTGAGTGAGTGAGTAAGAAAACAAACTAAGTATATGACTGGCAATTTTAAAATTTTACGTTGTTGTATACATGCTTGATTTTTGGAGTATAAGGTATTAACTCTTTGCACACGTGTCGTTGCACTGCTTGGGCACCTTGCTGATGTCCAGGTGAACCGAAACGTGTCAGGATATTGATATGGACATTGTGAGGTTCTTGCGACAAAACAGCGCATTTTCTCCGTTCTGATTTTCGTGATTGAGCAAAGTGCGTCAGGGCGGGCACGCGGACACCTTTGTACTTACCTCTACCGCTTCGTCTGCCTTACATGCGGTTTCCAATCCAAGTACTGACCATGCCCAAGGTTACTTAACTGCGGTTATATAACGGAAACTAGTGTAGTCAACCTGGCCAGGCAGTTCTGTCTCGACTGCAACTGTGCAACGGTTTAAAACGTTTACCGATCAACCGCTGCTAGAGCCATAACATTTCTGACTTGCATTAGGGAATGGCCACATTAAAAGTCGGCCCGGTCACCGACAGTAAACGACCCGAAATTCGGAGAGCGACGGTAAAGATGGCTAAGACATGATCACCGTGACAGAGTGGGTGTGTATGGCGCGGTGTGGGGGATGTTAACAACAGTGGTCACTACAGGGCTGCTGTTGATGGGGGTGACAGAGGGTTCCGCTGTGACATACACAGTGAAAACATCAAGCATTTGGAGTAGCATGTGATGAGCGGGTGCATCATGCAAGTGCTTTGAGCAGTGCCGGCCTTAGCAAACGCGGGGCCGGATTGCGATCCCTGTGGCGGAACTCTAAACGTTATTGTGCAGAGAAAGAGAGAGAGAGAGAGAGAGGCGTTTTGACATATAAACGTGAGTTTGGATGAAAAATTAAATTTGTCCAATTTTTATCCTTTTTTATTTACGTATAATCGAGCAAACATATTCTATATTTGATAACTGCGGTCTTCTGTGTTATCACTATTCGCTGCGTAATAACCCACAAGAGCGCAGTTATCACCTACTTCGTAGCGGAAGCCTGATATCACGCATATTCTGTACTTGAATGCAAAACATTGAGCCCAATCAAACCAAACCTAACTACATTAGAATAAAGAGATACCAACTTGATGTCACTTGCTTTATTATTTCATTATTTAATGCTCAACATGTTTCGGATGTTAATACATCCATCCTCAGGAGCTTGCGACTTATTTGTTGAGTTATTTCAT
>Ga0123355_10005039_pt1 | contig 19244 bp, 17 predicted proteins | sample TergutEmb28metaG_3_FD_89872 | JGI IMG/M metagenome (GOLD analysis project Ga0123355, IMG submission 89872) | Embiratermes neotenicus P1 segment gut microbial communities from Petit-Saut dam, French Guiana - Emb289 P1 | ecosystem: Host-associated > Arthropoda: Insects > Digestive system > Gut ... | reverse complement strand
ACTCATTCTTAACCCCAGCTCTAGGCAGCAGTGAGTGTTCAACTACATGCCCCAGCAACTTTGCCCCTACAGAAAGAAACCCAGAATTCATTGAGTAGGGGACTGGGTGGGACCTAGAGCTGGTCTAGATGTTCTGGAGAAGAGAAAAATCACTTGCCCTGGCTGGGAATCAGAACCTCACCTGTCCAGTGTCCTGTGTCCAGTGTGTTTGGTTGTGTCATTTCAAGACTGATTAAGCCTGAAAATAATGCTGATCATTTATGTCTACTGTAGCAGTGTGCAATTGTTTTGTAAGTGCAGGCCACTCAACCATGAGTGATTTGTCAAAGTGCTACAGAGGGTTTCTAAAACATAATGTTAATATATTGAGAACTGAGTTTTATTCATTTTATTCTTATTTGTATTAGATTACAGTGAACTGTAATTTAAGAAGCAGTACTGATGAGTTGGTTTGTCCATGATATATTTATATTGATCTCATGTTCATTAAAAGAATCTCAAGGATCAAAAGGCTCCACAGGCCACTTAGGAGATGTTCAAGGGCCACAGGATGTCTACCACTGATCTAATATGGCCCTGTGCCTCTGATAGTACTTACTGGTGTGGTGCTTAGAAGCAGGGTTTACTGCAGGTCTTCCTTTCATGCAGGTCGTGCCTGATGTTGATGACTTACAAGAAGATAAACCTGGAGTCAAAAACTGCGTACAGGAAGAGCTGTTGGCTGAAAAAGTGGACAGTTTGTCTCACAAAATAACACTGCAGGTAGATATATGACATGATTGGTAACCGGTTCAGATTTTTGGTTCCACTGTCAGTGAGTATTAAGACTGACTGTCTGGGGTGTCACAGTATGTAGGTACCAGCTGCCACACAACAACGACACCCAAAAGCCCAGCACTGCTGTAATAAATGCTTTTTTACTGCTGGGGACAAGTGCTTACTGCTGCTGATCTGAGAACACTGCACAGCTAGTGTCGTGTCTTGAGCTGGCAGACTGCTGTGACCAGAGTGCATCTTGAAGGATGCAGTGTTCTCTGAGTTACATACCATTGCATCACGATATTTATGCAGTAGTTTCTTCCTTCACTTCAAATGTGGCACTTGACTGAGAGAGGCATATTTTCATCACCATCTGAGTAAATTTGCATAATTCAATTCATGGACTGTTCTGATCACTTGTAATTAGTGAAAATATACAGTGGCTGTCAGTGTAAACATTAAACCCAATCAAAACAGTGACTTGTATTACACAAAGTTGTGGCAGTCTGTGTTGTGCATTGTATGGTAACTACTGTTAGTTGCTGTGAAGCTCTTTTATTTGGCGCTGTCAGATGTTCGTCCCTGTTTCAGGAGCAGATGGACAATGTGCAGCAGATCAGACAGTCTGTAATGGCTGTGCAGAGCAACAGGCGTGTGGGGCACATTCCTGTGCAGAGGATTGGGCAGGATGCTCGGGAAGTAACTGCCGATGAGCTATCCCAGTACCAGCATCTGCTGTCCCCTGTGCAGACCAGTCTACCATTCAGTATGGTGTCTCATCCAATCAGAAGCCTTTCTCAGCCTCAGGGCACCAGTCCCTCTGGGGAGGTTCAGAGAGCTCAGTCAATCAGTGATGGTGGCAATGCCGGCAGGGTAATGGTGCCCGTGTTTGCTCATCACCACCAACATTATACAAATGTACCAGTTCCTTTATACCAGATGCAGTCTTGTCAAGGGTTGCCAAATCATCAGCATAAAAATGCTGACAGACGTGTTCCAGAATCATGTCTTTCTAATGGTGGAACAGCACACTGTGTGTTAAATGGCAGTCATGTTGCACAGGGAGTCCTCAGCCTGACAGCCATGCAGACACATGGTAACGAAGAACTGGGACAGAACCATCCAGTTTCTTCTGTGGTACAGCATAAGAATACGTGTGTCACTAACAGCTTAGGTCACCAGCTGCAGTCACCAGGGAGTAATGCACCTGGCAGTAGCAGCTGTAGAGCACAGGGTGTCAGAAGCAGCAGACAGGGGGGCCTTTCAAATAGCAGTAGTTCTGTCTGTAGTCAAGTAGAGCCAGTTGTAACTTCTGTCATTCTTTCAAACAAAGATTCTGTCATGCGACAACAGCATCTGGCATCATTTCTGTCATCATTAGGGTTGACTGCTGCAGTCACAGTTCCAGCTGTCCCATATACTTGCGGTTTGCAGCAGTCACATTGGCACGAAATACCGGGGCATGCTGTGCAGCAAACGGCAGCAAGAAACTTGGACTGCGTGAGAAGTAGCACTTACGCAAGCCAGAATGTGACCTCGTCAGTTAGGTCTTTGCAGTGTGCACGAGACAGCCCTCATAGTTCTGTCTTGCAGAGGTTGTCGCAGATCAGACACGGCACTCCCAGGCACTCTGGTGCCTCACCTCGGGTTCCGCGTAACATCATGCAAAACCTCTCCATGATCATCCAGTCTCACCTTGAAGCTGGCCATACCACTGGTGAAGTTGCCAATTTAAGACCAAGACACTGAAGACCTCTGGCATTACTGTATAGGACTGATGATCCTGCATCACATTGTTCTTTGCACAAGTGGAAGGTCTTTCTTTAGGCAGAGTAATGTTTCTGTTGTTAAAGCAAACCAACGAAGTACACTGAGGTTGTGATATTCAGTTGTTTCATTAAAGCTGCACCCTGTTTTGGCTTATCTGGGTCATTATCGTAGAGTTCAATATAAAGACAAGTGGAAATACACAGATTCTGCATATGCATTTACATACAGATGGAATACACATCGACAGGAGAGTTCAGGAGAAACTTACGGAATTTGATGAAAACTTGGTGCCTGCTAAGTCTGTCCTTATAATGATAGAATGTGTGTAAAATATCCACCTTTGGTAATCTTAAGAACCCTGTGATTGTTGAGTAATATTTTTTATTGTTTTTGAAAGGAACCGTTTTATGACAACTTCAGTTAGATTGTTGTTCACCATAAACCACATTCAGACAACAGAATTATGTATTGATAAACAATCAACATTATTTTTTGAATCACAATCAGATTCAATTCCTCAAGCTTCAGGAATCAACAGTATAATTTATAGCTATAATTGGAATGAGCTGATTTTGGTACGCGTTGCTATCAGTGTCACATCAATCTCAGAAATCGGACTTCCTTCAGACTGTGCCTTCCAACCTTCATGAATTTATGTGACACATGGGCAAGTCTGTAATGGTAGATCTATTCCAGGATACTCTGGCCAGTAATACGTGCAGGTCTTCCCACATTGTACCATATGCAACATTCATGTGTGCAATGAAATGCCGACGGTTTGGTGTCCAAATGCTTCTATACAAATTCCTGAGCATTAGTTGTAACAAATATGAACCACTGTACTGTTTGTACGTTTATTTGAACACAAGTGTGACACAGTGGCTTGTGTAATAGGCCTGTAACTGCACAGTCTTTATTCACACCATTGACCTGATGTAATCCTGTTTTGGACGCCAAATTATGTAATAACAAGTCGCATAGACCCAGATATAACATTGAGGATATAACAGGGTCTGAGCTTTTAATTTTGGATTCCATATTTTTATCTTAAAATTTTATGTTATCGTGTGTAACATTTGTATTTCATCATAATGTAAATGTTCGTTACTGCCACTTACATTTATTTTTAACTCCTCGGTAATGGCCGAACCAGTCTGCTTAGTTTGCTTTAATGACTGGTTAAGATGTACATGGTAGAGACAAAGTGTTCGAAGACTGTCCTTTGTTTTTAATTATGGCGTACAGTTGGTGCAGATGAGCTGGAATAATACTGATCAAGAAATGATATGCTGTGAGTTTCACAACTTGGATTTCTAGGAAGGGCAGTCTCTCTGTTGCTACCATGGTGCCCAGACTGTGCAGCTCAGTACTCATTTCCGTTCGTTTGTGCTTGGACACAAGAACTGTTACTGCCATGGCCATTGCAGGTCTGTTGAAGTAAAGGCCACAGTCACCTTCTGGTCTCTAAGAGACTGGATTTAGTTGCTTTGCCCTCAGTTTTAGGACCATTTTGAATTTTTTGGATTTCCTTCATGTACAAAAATTTTAGTGTATTACAAATCATTTAGATGGAAGAAAATTGGCGTTGAATGGGATCTCTCTTGAACTCAGGACTTTTTACACATAAACCCAACATCTTAATCCTAGACCACAGATAAAGTCCTTTGAATATTTGCCTTTGATGGCAGAGCATCATGTTGTTGCAATGGTGTCTATCCACTTTGGGCTGAGTGTCACATTGTGTTGATACTAATACTACATGGTCACCAGGCCTGTAGAACCAGGAACATTACTGCCAGACAAATGTTTAATATGTCACCACCATTGGCTTATTGATGTGATCTGTATTTTCACTGTTTTAAACATGGATGTTGTCCATGTAAATTTACATTTATTCTGAAAGGGGAATTAGTGCTTGGTTATTTTCCACAGAATACATTTAGTGCAATGTGTTGTAGTTGCTTTGCATCATGATGCAATGCAATTGGAAATAGTAAAGGAGAGACTAAGAGTGTAAACCAAGTATGAACCCATATAAGACAGAAATGGTCTCAGAGGAAGAATAATTGTAAAGCACATTTGACCACTGATACAGCATCTGTATAAGAAATGGCTGTCAGCATGTTGAGCTATATGGAGTTGTTTTCTCAGCCTCTTGCTCACATGAGTGGTAAATAACAATACAGACTACTCATAACTATGCCAGTGTTATGAGCATCAGGCACTATCATAAGTGTTTACATGTTTGATCATGGTGGTAACAGTAACATGTCCAGCAGGTTTATAGTTTGAATCTGACGCTTCTGATAGACTGAAGACTGATTTTCATGTTTTGTTTAATCTCTCGGCACATGCACTGACTGTGCCCTGAAACTAGTCTGCAACTGAGTCCATATCCTCTTGTTAGTGGTCATAATATTATAAATCCTGTTGAAATATGGATGGGAAATTGTCAGCATTTATTAACAGCATTATTTAATTTGTAGCATTATGAGAAAACTGTTTATGTTGCATATGAGAACATTTCTGCCCATAACATCGGGCATTTGCAGATGTAACCTCAATAAACAGTTTGTAATCTATACAAATTTTGTGGTTTGCTGGATATACATTTATCAAAGACATATAATATAAACATCTGTAATTCTTACAGTCAACCATACAGGTAAAGTAATGACCTAGAGAGAAGCCGTTAAGGGACACTGAAATCACAGTTCCACTGAATATGCATGCTGTGAACTTTGAAAGTTCTGGAAAGACAGCTTATGCACCTACTAAGATGCAAATTTTTGGGGCAATAGTGGGCACTGCAGTACTGACTTATTACCTTCCAGTGCCATTGACTGCTGTTCTGTAATGTTCCTATTTATAACTGCTTGCTAACATATGTGATGTTAATATTAGCATTTGATATAGATACACAAAGTAATGTTTCTCATTCTGCAGTAAATGGACCACCGCAGTAATCAGTCACATTGTTATGAAACAGCTACTATGCAAGCACTAAGACTGTTCCTCATAGTTGGGTTTACCACCATTTGCTTACAGCCTCCCTGAACGTATGGTTCATAATTGTACTTTACTATATTGTCCACTTTTGTTGAACATCTTCAGGTGACCAAATGTTACTAAACAATGAAACAAATGTCAGATTTCAGGTTCTAATGATGGTGTGTGTTGAGAATACTGTCTTGTGCGATTAGATGTGTATTCTGCCCTGAAGATGAAGGCAACTGGCGCTGCTCTGAAGCATGGCATAATATTAATACTTACAACCATGAGAATTTCAAATCCCAATGACAGAAGTTCCTTGTTTGCTCTTTGAAGCTGAATGAGTCAACAGGAAGATTGAGTGTTAGCGTCCTGGTGATTGTCTTTTTGTTGACCCTTTCACAGTCAGATATTCAGGCACTGTGGGGTGCATCAGGTCAAATATGTAAAATTTTTAAAATTAATTTGGAGGTTTTTCCTATGAAAAATTTGAGGTAGCCAAGAGATGACCATGCCCCTGGGTTTTCACATCAGTATGATGGCTGGGAAATAAACAGCTGATTACAGGTCATACAGTAATAGTGCCAAGGCTTATCAAGAGTACCCAGTGAAGGTACAAGTGTTGTTTCTGTTGTAACCCTGAAAAGGTTAAGAAATGTACCGCCTTCGAAACAGTATGACACGTATTGCATAGTGGTTTCTTCAGTCATTGTAGATTTGTTTGTGTTTCTACAGTAAAACCAATAGATGCAGCAATGTATAAAATTTATTTTATTTTGGAATGACACACTACATGTTTCTGATGGCCTTTCCACCCATCAGGAGTTCAAGACTGTACATACAGCTGTCAAACAGATACTGCTGTCTGCTAGCTAGCAAGCAGACAGCAGTCAGCACTATCTGTTTGACAAATGCCTGTTGCTGTATGCACAGTCTTGAACTCCTGATGATGGATGGAAAGACCGTCCGCAACATGTAGAGTGTCATTCCAAAATAAAATAAATATGATACAGTGGTGCATCTGGTTGGTTTTACTATAGATATATATTATGATGCACGGCCCTGTGAACGTCAGATTTGTTTTTGTTTGTCGCTTGTTGCTCTGTGTGCAATAATAACTAATATACATGTTAAGTTCAGAGTAGGAATTTGTTGTTGAATTTTCATAAAGAATGTCATTTTTAGTACAAGCTGGCAAGGATATGAAATGGTGAACAGTGTTAGGTATGTGTTGAAGAAATGTTATGTGAGTTAATTAACATGTCTGTCATTGCTCGATTTTAAGATAAAAGATAATGCTAACCATTTTAGTTATGTAAGTGGTTTAAAATTAAAATGCAGTGTAGTTGTAATTGTTTGAGCTACTAATGGGAAGAGGAGGTACAGATAAAAAACTAAAGAGGGATGATCCATGGCAATAATATTTTCACACTTTTGAAATGGTGTAGAGTTCAGCAGTGCAGAACAGAGCGAAACAAACAGCCTGTGTAAACATGAATAGCCAGTCAGTTTGATGTGACTCACTTCAGCCTTGTAAATGGAGAAAGTATGCTCCTCCATTTGTTGGCAGTCCATGTGCTATCACAACCTAAAAAACCGCATTACTAATTTAAGTGACTGAAGGCATTACTGATGTTATGACTTTATCACTCACATGTACCTATTTTCAGCAGTTGTCACGGTGGTTTTGTAGAGAGGGAAATGCTTGGCATCACCGCCAGAACATACAGATATGAGGCTGGTGGGCAGCCATGTTCCAGTTCAGTGTGTGAAGTAACTGGTTACAGGCTGCCTAGTCACTCCTCTTCCCTGCAGACTGACAGTCAATGGAACTTGTGTAGCAAAATGTGGTATCACGTGTGAGATTTGAGGTTCTCACAATGGTGTCGCTGAAGATCGAAGTCATGGGGTGGTGCCAAGGTGTTGCTCATGCAGTTTCCTGTGTTTCAAGGGATCATAATGCCTTCAAAATGTACAGAACTACTCACCCATGACAAAGGGTCACATCGCAGAAGACTTGAATCTTCAGGGCACTAAATATTATCCAGGGTTACAACTTCAATAAGGAACAGGGCTTTTTGCCCATCTCCACTTGGTGGTAAGTTGTGGACCTTCATATCCTTTCCCAATCTTCACAGCATGGTGATGAAGTATAAAGGTAACTTCACTGTTTTGTAGGTTCAGTATATGTTAAATCAGGTCTATAAGTAGTTACATGGAGTAGAAAATGTGCGCATTATCTGGGAGTATACTGTAATGCAGGTTCTTTTACCATCTCACTGAGCAGGCAACCTAATTCTGCACAAAGCCAGCGTATGCTGGGACATCCCATTAACAGCTGCAATACTCAAGATGACAAAAGAAACACAATGTACTTTTAGTGATTTCAGCTACATTTCAACTAAGTTAATTGTTACACATCAAACTACAGTATTTAATGTTACATCTGTCTCTGCATTGCAACATACTGGTTATATTTGTTGTTACTCTGTTGTGTATGCCTCCAATAAAGTGTGTCAAGAAGTTTAAACTGAATTGTCCTATTTTATGAAGGCTGCCAAATTTCAGTTGTGTTCGTAGGTTGCCTGAAACTTGCCTCTGGACTGCTGATACCTACATGCAAGGCAAGTCATGCCTAGAAGGTTCAGTGTTTTTACACGCTGCTCTGCCAGAAAAGGTCATTGCTATGCCATGGCTGTTAATGAGAACATTTTTTTTTTTTTTTTCCAGTGTCAGACCATAGCAATGTTTCCAATAACAATTATTATAACCTCAAACACTTTAAAAATGTTAAATTATCTTTTATTAAGTACATCTGTGTTTCTTGATTGTTCAGCTGCGAATTAAAACCCTTTGTATATGGTAATACACACTTCAATGTATAATGTTTTAATCTTTGTAACCTGACAGAATGATTATCAATTTCTTTTTAAACTTAATTTCCTCAACCTTATTGTGGGTACCTGAGGAAATGTTACTGTATGTCATGGACTTTTCTATGTCGGTCCTGCAACATACATCACACCATGGGTTTTTGTACCTCTTGTAAAACCTTTTCAAGCCTGTTCTGTTGCCTCCCCATTTCATATGAGCTGCAGACAATGTCAAACCACAAATAAATATTTATTTTCAGGGATAATGGAAATAGTATGGTTTTTTACTTCGTAATTTAAAACAATTTTACTTATTCTGGAATTAAAATTTTCTAATAAGTATTTTTCAACGTGTTATTTAACAGTTGCTGTAATTTGTCAGTGTTTGGATATTTTGCCTGAAAATGGCAATGCCACATTCCTACTGCCATCTGGTGTTAATAGAATGAGACTGCATTGGAGTACTTTTGAAATATGAGAGATGTGTTTGCTACATTACCTGTGTATTTTTTGGGTCCTGTGGAAAAGCTTCTTTTCTTTACATGGAAATTTTTCATTCTAAATTTTTACATGTTGAAAATGTATTTTTGTACATTGGTGTTGTGGAGTGCAGAATAAGTGAAAGGAACTTCAAGAAGACAGCAGGCAAGCTGTCAGCCATGTCTTTCCTTAAGAGGATTACATACCAGTAAAAATGGTGAGTAAACTTCCAAAGTATTAACTCACTGTAATTAAATTATTACTGCTGGGGTGATCAGGTGGCATATAAGTTCCTTATACTTTTAATAGTAGTTCACACAACACACTCACAAAAACATACCAGTTAATTAATATTCAAATTGCACTACTTTGGCACATGTAGATGCTGCATAGCACATTTATATTTTGTAATGCAATAACTGTTTTGAAATACATTTTGTATACAACGTTGATATGTGCTCTTTTGCAGTGTTCTAGCCATTTGAAAGTTATTTCTGAAGATGTCTTTCTCAACTATGTTGGAATTAAATACATTTACATGCTCACAGATGTGAACATGTTTGAGCATTTTAAAACAGGAATATTTAAAAACAAATACATGCATGAAATATAATTGCATTTCTTTATCATTTCCTGCAGAGAAGACTGTACATATTAACAGTAACATATGAATATTTCAAACTTTTAACATTACATAGCAACAATCTTAACATATTTTAAATGTACAATGGAATCTATATATTTGCAGTAATCCTAACTGGCAATGTTAAAAACTATATAAAAGTCAAACTTTCCACTTCCTCACTGAATAAGTGTTTCTATGTACATAACCTCTGCACATCAACCATTTTGTATTAGCTGGTCATAGATTCTGCTGGAGGTACATTTTTGCCCTTCACATTATACTCATAACTGTAAATAGAAAAATCATACATCATAACAAAAGTTATTGTGGTCACAATTGCAAGAGTCAAGACTTAAAAAGTCATTCCAAAACCAGAACACAGTACATGCAATGGCCAAATAATTGTTTTACCAAAATCTGATAAGTTACACCCTAAATTAATTCAGCTGCAAACTAAAATATAGCTTATGTTTTCCTCTGTGTGGTTCAGGTACTCTAAATAACAGTTATTACTCAAAAAGCACTGCATTAATTTCTATTATTCATACATTATGATCCTACTGTGTGTATCTATGTATACATGCATACGTGTGTGTTTGTGTGTATGAGACAGCTGACAACAGCAATATTCAATTGCAAAAGCATTAATCATAAACTACCTAGTTAACTGATATACTTTTCCAAGGAATATAGCAAACTTAATAGGTACTATGTGACATCTGTATAAAAGGAATGCACAATGCTGTTCATGTGCATATAACATGACCTCCCACTTACAAGCTTCAGTTCTCTTGAAAATAAGTATACAGAACTGAATTAACAAAAAAATTCTCATCTTATGATCTGGGAAATATGGTACTTCATAGAGCTGTGGCATTGTTTTATGTGCAAATATACGCACGTATTTGTCAAGACATACGAGGCAGCTGATAATATATACTTACTTTAGTGCCCTTCCCAGTGAGTACAGGCCAGTTAGTGCTACAAACACATTCACACTGAACAGACTGTAGTTCTTGGGTATGATAACCAGAGAATAGCGTGCCCACACAAGCCCAGTGGCACTAAGAGCAGTAGACTGTGAGATACTGATCTTCTCAGCTGGACGAGCAAGGTCCCCCAGTCCAGCAATAACAAGGCTCTATGAAATAGCATAACTCACATGATACATGGTGATCTGGAGGTCAAGACTTATGAAGCATTATCACACGTTTGATAAGACAATTTAGAGGTTACAGTGACTGACAAAATTCTGTGCAATGAATGACATGAGCATTTAGGTTGTGGTATTTTGGGCTGTGACAACATGTAATGAACACCAACATGTAACAAAGTAACACCAACCTATATACAAATATGATTTCTTCACACAATCACTCACCCATTTGAAGACTGGAGCCCAGAAGAAGATTGTTTTTGGACCTATAACAAACACACGAGCAGTGGACAGGTTATGTGTAATACAAGACTTCAGGTTATCACAGAGGTGTTGCTGAAGATTCCAGTCTTCTGGGATGTGACACTGTGGTTGGGTGAACAGTTCCTAGCATTTTTAAGGAACACAGTCCTTTCTTAGCCTGAAGATGAGGGCGCCACAATCCAATGAATGTCACAAACTACTCAACCAGCAACACAGCATTATACCTCAGAAGACTTGAACCCCCATCAACACTGCCATTGTAACATCAATCTCACAGCTGTCTTTTGCATGGAACTGTAAATATATCACTTATTAGTGTTAGCACCACCTCCACCACTACTACTACTGCTAAATCTTCTTTTTCGTCCGGGACGAACTGACTTCCTCTGTACAGAATGTGTATACATGAAATGTCAGATGTAACCTCAGAATTTTGCAGCATCTCATGTGTATGAACTGACAGTGCTTTTAGGGTTAATCCCTATAACCAAAGTTCACGTTCCCACATGACCTGCGTAACCAATGAATCTAGGCCCACTGGAGTAAGTGAACCGTGGGTGAAGGTCCCGTTTGTACTACTGCATTGGGCAAATATCTCATCCTCCTATTCAAAGAAACTCTCCTCAAACTTTTCCTCCATTCTGCTGGCTATGTGAATGACTGACGGACACAGAAGACGGTATATTCATACTGCACCCACAAATATAAGCTTTGTTAGGTCACTCTTGCTTATCTATGGGGAAGACTATGCACTAGGTGACTGATGACTGGTGAAAGAGGTAAGAGGCTTTATATTGCCAGAAGCATCCAGCAACTCTGTGGCTCACCTATTCTCTACATAATGGAGGGCTTAAACCCCTGTGATAAAGCGGCCAGCATCTGCTGCTGAGCATTCGCTTCCATGTAGTGCGGAGGTTAAGAATGTGTGGGGCTGTATCTCCACTCCCCAACATGACAAGTTCGTGGGTCCGCAAAGTAGGAGGTGCAGCCCATGACTGACACTACCCTCCTCATACAAAGGGATTTTAGACTAGAATGATCAGGAGGTTAACAGACCCAGAAGACTGTACAGGGTTATATTCATTGTGCATGTCAGTGCCTGATGATACCAATTATCAGAATGGTGTAGCAAATACCCAATTTATTGTACACCCCTCTATGTGCCATTCACTCTCCTACTCCAACCACTTCGTTCACACAGAGCTCATCTTTTCAACAGTAAATATACGCAAACTACCGACTGTTTCCAGAATCATACACTACATGACATAGCTACTGACATCATTCAACATACAATGCACATTAGCCGCCCTTCGTTGTGCAAGTACGGACACATCTTTATGAGGTATCTGTGAGCAGGTAGACGAAATACAAGGGGTTTATAATCATATGGTTCGTCATCCCCATTGTTTTCTTAAACTAACTAAAGTGGAGCGTATGTACTTGTCTAACACAACTTTATTTGATGGTAGAGGTATATATAGTATTACTACATAAGGTACAGCTACATGTTTCGGCGCTTGACAATGGCCATCTTCAGGTTGTACATGAAATACTTAGTAAGCAGTTATATGAGACTATATGGGTTGTATACAGTGGGGAGGTAGGAGGAGAGGTGGGCACGAGATCTCGTATGTGTCATAGAGGTTGGGTGGTGTGGGTACATGGGAGGACTCTGCTATTATATATTATGACTAAGTTAATATAGTTAGGTTCTATGGTGTCATATGTGTTATAGAGTGATATGTACATATATACTTATCTTATACATATACGATGTGCAATATCATTCAAAATGTGGTTTCATATAGTTAGTTTTACGGTCATTAATCTATTCTGACTGTTATTATATTTACTGTATAATCAGGTTAAACTTGCCGTAATTTATCTGTACAGTTTAGCATGGTAAAACTAATATAGGTCGGAAATAAAGTGAGTAAATTAAAAATTGAAATGAAAATAGGGAGTAAATAACAATACAAAATAAAGTAAAGCGGAGTAAAACTGCAGTGCTAAACTTAATGTTACTCTTCTGGTTTCACTGAGTTATCTATTACAACTGAATGTTCTAAGCATAGGACTTCGATGGTTCCCAGTCTGTGTGTGAATTAGTGCTGAACTTCAAGGAGGGCAGTAGGACCATCCTTTGATGCACTGTTGTGTGTAATTTTTGTCAGCCGGTTATTCGCAGCTTGGTTGTATGGGCAATTTTTACTATGGTTCTACAGTTTTGGGAGTTGGAATGTTCGTTGTGCAGTGTGGTGTGTGATTTAACGGCACTCACTGTGTCGTCTCCCTCGGAGTATAAAAGCCAGGTGTGAAGATGCAGACACTGGTGGTTACGGTTAGTTCGGCATGAACACTATCCTTTGTTGGTGATGTCACTTAACCTCTATATCACATACAAGATCTCGTGCCCACCTCTCCTCCTACCTCCCCACTGTATACAACCCATTATAAGTCTCGTATAACTGCTTACTAAGTATTTCATGTACAACTTAAAGATGGTCATTGTCAAGCGCCGAAACATGTAGTTGTACCTTATGTAATAATACTATATATACCTCTACCATCAAATAAAGTTGTGTTAGACAAGTACATACGTTCCACTCTAGTTACAAATGGTTTACCTGCTTCGTGGTTCCATAAGGGTTGAAGTTTCGGGGGCACAAACTTATCGGCGATAGCAATAGCGTTCCTATAAATAGCAGACATGCCCACAGTGACCAACCTATTACGCTGATGTCACGATCGCACAACTACACATGCCAACCCGGCCACCCAGACAAATTAAAATTAATGCTTACGCCTGGCCAATGCTGCCATCTGCTTAGCCCGACGTAACTGCAACCGACGTCGGTTACTCGGTTGGTAATACAGAGTGCAGCAGTAAAACCTGACTTTTTCGAAATGAAATAACACGATGAGGTTTCACCTTTTTATGTAAAAGCTGTTATCACTGGAAAACTTAATACATGCCATTTTAAGTTGTGAAAAGTACATCACTCAGATGTCTCCCTCCATTTCTCAAACACTGCTTCAGTCTTACTCCAAGATTTTCCATCACCCGACGAGTCACCTGCTCCGGGATCGCCGCGATTTCTTCCTTTACGCTTTGCTTTAGTTTCGCTATGGTTCTAGGCTTGCAGATGAAAACTCTGCTTTCGAGATACCCCCATAAAAAGTAATCACAGACGGAGAAATCAGGCGAACGTGCCGGCCATGGAACATCGCCGCCACGGGAAATGACGTGTGTGGAAACATTTCCCGCAGACCACTCATTGATGCCCTTGCTGTGTGGGCTGTTGCTCCATCTTGCTGAAACCATACTGATGAGGGATCGATCCCACGACGACGTAACTCTGGTCCACAGAAGTTACGTAGCATTGCCACACAGCGCTCGGATGTCACAGTAACAGCTGCACCTTCGTTGTCTTCAAAGAAGTAAGGACCAAGAACTCCAAACGATGCGATCCCACAGCAGACAGTCAATCTTTCGCTGTGGAGAGGACGCTGATGGAGCTCTTGTGGACTTTCAGGTGCCCAGTAGCGATAATTTTGTTTGTTCACATAACCTGACAAGTGGAAATGTGCTTCATCAGTCATTAGGAATGTGATGATAACACCATCATCATTCAGCATTTCGAGAAGTTGCTCAGAATAAATCCTGCGGTTAGCCATATCGCGATCACTTACTTCTTGAACAATCGCAATTTTGTACGGATGAAAATTAAGATCCTTGTGCAAAATTCTCCGCACGCTGCGATCAGATAGTCCTATGGCAGCGGAATGCCTGCTCACTGAACGTCTTGGACTCTTCACAATAGCCATCCTTACCTTATCAACATTTTCTGGTGTTCGTAACGTAGGAATTCTGCACCGGGGGTTTCTATTTAAGGCCGAAGCATTTTCCCGAAAGTTCTGTACCCATTATTTTATGGTGTTATGACAGGGAACACGGCCACGACGAGGAATGTTAAAGTGTCTGCGAAATAATCGTTGTGTTGCAACTGCTGAGTCGCCATTCTTGAAATAAGCTTCTACAACGAAAGCACGATGCTGCTCGGTCCACTACTCCATGGCTACTGAAATGGCATGAAACCAGCTAGCCACTGACCTTGATGATCCGTGTTGGTTGCATTACCCCCACCCCACACGATTGCCAATATAACGGTACTTAAAAACCGTCAGGGTTTTCTGCCGCACTCTGTATAACTAGTAGTAAAGTCCTGGCACCAGTTAGGTAAGTCACTTCGGTAGAGACGTGCAGACGTGTCAGAGGAACATGCTGCCTCCATTATCAGGACGTCGCAGCTCTGAAGAAAGTTTTTTCCATGCTTTCAAATATTCTATTGTCCACCCACCAACCAGAAATCTAGATATTGTAGGGGATCTTAGACCGTACTCTTCTTTATGTCAAAGTTTAGGGATTGAAAGCGAGCCTCTGATATTCGTTCAGGATAAACATACGTAATTTTGGTATATGTTCTGGATTGTGTCCTTGCTATAACACATTGTTTGCTATGACATTCTGGGGCCATATTCAATTCAAGCAACAGATTCCTCTAAAACGTTGGTGACAGCCAGCTCTACACAATCCATGGTTCGAACTGCCATGGTGTATCTGTTGTTGTCTGCTATCTGGTGCATATTGTTGGAACTACAACGACATTTGATTCAAGATACGCTGAGCTGCGTTCCATAGCACTGAATAACTGCTACGTTGATCCATGGCATTCCACTGTGTTCAGCCCTCCGCTTGTTTTAAACGGGAAGTCGCGACACTGCTGCAGTGAGTTTAAACACATCACATGTTCTGTGGAATTTGATATGCAACAAAGGAAAGCAGTTAAATTTCTCCGAAATATGGTTCGATTCTATCCGTTATACACGGAGTCATGCCTCAGAGGATGAATCTACATCACCAACGCTGTGGCAACACCATATCTTGGGTGAAACACACGTTTTCAGGACGGCTGCTACAGTGACCACTTACATCATAGTATACGGTGAACGCTGAACCAGGTATAGTCCTCCTCCAGTTGGGGGTTATATGCACCCGTCACACGAAATGAACGCATAACAGAAAGGTCCCTTACGGTAGATGTTTCTAATTCTGGGCATGCGAGTCTTGAGGCTTTCCTAGCGGTGTGTTTATAGGACTCGCACTGCAGCGGTATGACGCTGCCTAACTGGTTACTTCGGTCGGACGTGCCGAAGGAGCGTTTTGCATCTTCAACGGCACATAGTTCTGAGAAATATGGTTCTTCTAGGAAACCGGAGAGCTGTGGATAAAAACGTACTTTCCCCTTGATTTTTAAAGGGTTAGCTTGAATTGTCTTGGACATCGCTCTATGCACAACTCTAATCTTCGTGAGTAACCGTGGATCCAAGAAGTTCTGTTGCTTACCCAGTGTTAAAATGTACTTCGATAGTCCTGGACTTTGCTTGCTCTGAAAACGGAACAGGAGACTCTGGGAATATACAAAAAGTTTTAATATGCATACTTCGTGAAACTGTTACATCAGATTTATAAATAACAACATTTTACTTGTAGTGTTTTTGAGTTCATTTGCGAGTAGCTTTCAATCAGCAAATGATCGCCAACGTACTGATTTCAGCACCGCGCTAGTTTGTTTGTGTGTTGTGTCTAATTCAAGTACATATTATTTAAGTACACAAACTGCTCTACAAATGCGATATAAAGTGGCCTTACAGTTAGAATGCACGTGTGATGTGTTCATCTAGCGATGGCAGTTGTTTTGCCTTCTTTTGCCAGCTCTGCACAGAGAAGATCAATGTTTGCTTCATACTACACGAAAGCATTCTGGGAAGGTGTGTTCAAAATAAAGAGATCCTGTCAAAGTCGTTTTGACAGCTACGAACGTACACAATTAAAATATGCTTCAATTTGTTATGTTAATATAATTTTCAAAGGAAAGCAAAGGCACAAGGCAATACTATTACCGCGAACTGCAGTTGTCGTAACACAGCTGTTACCATCAAAATGGCTGCCTTATCAACAGCACCTCAGTACCAGATTTATTCCATCTTTCCGCGGATTTCGTGGTCCCTGCGGTCATGGTCGCTGGAGTTTGGGTCATGACACCAGGTCCGGAGAGGTCTTATTATGAGGACATTTCGTGTCTTTTTTCTGGCACCACGCGAACTCCCATATCCCCTCTCCTTCACCGAACGCCTCGCCGTCCACCAGGGTGACGGGCAACGTTCTGTACAGTGTTTCTGGTAGCAACAGGCAGAGTGCGGCACCGACAATGGACAGGGACCCCAGCAGCAGCTCTGGGATGGCTCTCGAATAGGTTGCCTGTAGACATACATCGGTAGCAGGAAGTAGTGGTTTATTTAACAACGCTGAATTAAATGGAAAGGATATGTGAGTGGCTATCGCCCAGTTTGGGAGACACTCGGCATTTGCCTGGAAGGACGCCGGGGACGGACCCCGAAAGTCCTAAGCCTGTGTACTGGCCTCCAGGCCGAGACTTAAAGCCGGTGACTCCCGCATATGAAGCCCTTCTACCAACCAAATGTGAAACCGCAGCTGTTTCACCTGAAGGAGGCAGTTTGCTTCCGAAACGTAGTGGATTGTGCTGAGTGTTTTATGACAATGGAAAATTCTTGTAAATGCTGCTGAGGACTGCTGATCAATGGTGTTTGTTCTTTTATGCATTATATTTTAATTTAACCCGCTATAAAGCCTAGTGGTTACCACATGTGCTGCCACTGAACATCGAACACTGCATTTGGCCCCACTCGCCTGTTTTTTGTTTGTTCCACACGACTGTCACAAAAAGAGTCACTGTTTCTCTATACAGCATTAACCAACAGGTCTTTGTAATGGCAGCATGCTGTGTTCTTTGTCGGGTACAAGTGGCATCCTGATATATATAAGATTAATGTAGACTCATTTCAGTCTCTAAAAGTGCCCTGCCTTGTCTCACGTCGTTAATCGGCGGCTTTCCAACATGGAGGCCCCGGTTCGATCCTGAGCATTGAGAGAGAGTTTTCTCCGAGTACTTCTGTTTCCCCCGTCTGCTTCATTCTGCCAGCACTCCACATCCATCTTTAGCTGCATGTCACTTTTACCAGGACAAGTGGGTGACGGCAGGGAACTTTAAAAAAAGTAGCGCTGTTTCGGAAATCGTTGCGCCACAGATACAGAAAGCATTTTCATTTCTTTAGTTTTCAGACGGTTAGTGATGCTGTTTTAGCTGCACAATTTACATAGCTCCGAATGAGGTACGAATTTTATAGGATGCGGAAGGAACCAGTCGTGGTTCTGTACCACCATCTGTCTGGTGTAGTGTTTCGCAAACTTTCTTGTTCGCGGGCCCCATTTTGGTTTTGAAAAATAACCATCCATCCTCACATCCTTGCTGACGCACATACAGAGTGTCAGGATGATCGGTATCCAAAATTAAAAATTTATATCTCAGAACTGATTTGAGATGGATACTTATGTACAACTGTAGCATACGTAACAATGCATTGCACGATTTAACCTTAATTAAATGACTGTCGTTCGCTTCGTGGGTACAGGGAGTTTCTTAATTAGATATTCTAACGGTCATACGAAATAAAAATATCGCCAATTAAAGCAGTTCCGCGATTATGTTTAGCAAGTATTATTCCCTTAATTTACACAAAAATAAGTAACCACTGCGGATCCCCTGTCAGCTCATCACACTTTGGAACCACTGGCCTGGGGGTCTGGCTGACAGTACAGCAATGTCCTGTCTGTCAGTCATTCAGTCAGTCAGCCGCGCTGCAGCGTCTGTTAGCCTACTAACCAGGTACAGGATGTGAGCACTGAAGAACGTGGCCGCATACCCCACCATGTGGATGGCAGCCACTCCTTGACCTCTGACCTCGGTGGGGATCAGTTCTGCAGCGTATTGTGCTCCTGAACTGTAGGCAACATTGACTCCAAAACGGCCAACCACAGCCAGCGCTGCCGTCACCAAAGGAACTGCAAATAGAAGAGCGAGGGTCAGGCGCAACACGTGGCTGCAGGAAAGGAAGCTGTACTGGAAATTCGAGGTGTTGGCCTTGTGGTCTGGCGGAGGAAACTGCCTGGGTGTGAGTCATTAGGCCTTGAATATTTTTCTTCTTATTATCATTAGATAAGCACTACAGTCTAATGCGGACCTGCGCCTCCTCAGTGGACTTCTACCAGTCAGCCCTGTTTTGAACCTCCCTAACCAGGTTTTAATTTTGCATTTACTAACATCTGCTGGCGCACAGTTCCACCGTGCTTTTTTTTTTTTTTTTTTTTTTCCTTTTCCTCCGCTTCCCGGGGGTTTTTTTT
>Ga0123355_10005038_pt1 | contig 19244 bp, 20 predicted proteins | sample TergutEmb28metaG_3_FD_89872 | JGI IMG/M metagenome (GOLD analysis project Ga0123355, IMG submission 89872) | Embiratermes neotenicus P1 segment gut microbial communities from Petit-Saut dam, French Guiana - Emb289 P1 | ecosystem: Host-associated > Arthropoda: Insects > Digestive system > Gut ... | reverse complement strand
CATGATTCTTTTTTTTGCACTTCTGATGGGCTTTTTTGTCATGCCTATTTTTTATTCCGTTTTCTTTCGTGTCTGCCGATAACTTGCTTTCATCTTTCTATTGACTTTTTATAGTTGGTCTCAGTTTTGTATATTTGCAGGGTAGGGTAGTTTCCCAGCTTATCAAAAAAATCTCCCCGCTATTGATATAACTATCATAGCTGGGAGATGTAAAATAGTTTTGGCGCAATTGTGCCGTAATTGTAAAATATGAAAATTGTGATATCTATACTGTCAGAAAAAAACTGATTGTGTTGAAAAATATTACCCCATCAGTCACCAGTTGAACCGAACGTACATAATCTTCAATTATCAATACATCATACACCGTCGGAGGCGGAAACACACGCACAATATCAATTATTACTGCCGCATTGTCATTTGCAAATCTTTGGTAGGCCAGCATTGTGCTCCAGCCTCTTTCTCTTCTTATAAGTGCTTCACTATCTGGGTCTAGCCATGGCTCATTGTTTTGCAAAAGAATTACAGGGGCTTGGTTGGCGCGTATTCCTAAATCAGACATAAAGGCATTTAATATAGTTGTAATTTCGTCATAGTTAACACTCATCCAATGCGGCGATAGTGACGGATTTAACCGTGGCGTCATGGCTACAAAACCATGTTTTAATGCAACCTCTATTTTCCAAACCTGTCCTGTTACAGCATTTATGGTCATCAATACCTCAATATCACTATTTGAAAAACGCACAGTCCAATAACTGTACCTTAAGGGAAGGAATTCCCCACCCCTTGGAATGTTTTGACTAAGAAATGCTTCTGTGTGATCAAATGCCCTCAGTCTATCAGATAATATATTGTACTCAAATAAAAAATTTACCCCTGTCCTTGCTGATATTATAGCTGTTTCCATATCTATCTGTCCTGCTGCTGGCTCATGTGGCCTTCTGTTGTCGGTTAATTCCCAATTGCGTAGAATAGAAACAATTTCATCATCGGTTAGACCAAATATAATACTTGGATAATCACCTTCCTCATCCATGTATATAGCTTCTATTGGTGGGATATTAACCAAAAATGATCGAGTACCGGACAGTAGCCTATCCGATTCCATATCTATTAACTCACTTGTCATTATCCAACCGCCAACAGCAATAACAAAAGATAGAATTATCCCCACAGCTGTAAGCACATTTTTTTTATTCACTATTATCGTCCTTTCCGAAAGCTAAATCTATTTTTACATCGGTGCCAATGCCTTCTGCACTATTAAAAGCAAGTGCACTGCCATGAATTTCGGCTATCTTTGCCACCAATGCCAGGCCGATACCTGCACCATGCTGCCTGCGAGAGCGCGATTTGTCTACGGTGTAAAATGCTTCGGTTATTTTGGTAAGCTCTGATAATGGCATACCTCTTCCGTTGTCAGTAACGCTAATGTTGTAACGGTTTGCATTTTGCTTGCCAACAATATCAATTTTTCTACAACCTGCCTTTACTGCATTATCTATAAGATTGAACATTAGCGCTTTAAATAGATCGTATTCTACTTTTACATAGGCAGGCAGAATGCTGAGGCGGAGCGATACATTTTTTTCGTTAAGCATAGGTTTTAGGCTGCCTGCTATATCCTCAAAAAGATCTACGGCATTCATTTCTTCCAAAATAAAATCTTGCCTGTTAAGCACAATTAAATCCATTAGCTTTAAAGACAATGCTTCAAGCCGTAGCCCTTCATTTAGGATATACAACGCCGCGTCTTTGGTTTGCTCAATGGGGAGCGTTTTTTGATAAATCATATCCGCATAACCTATAACAGAAGTTAAGGGTGTCTTTAATTCGTGAGCAAAGTTAGCAACAAATTCTTCTTTTTGTCGGGCATTTTCTAAAAGTTCGTAAATTTTGTCTTCTATTGCATCGGCCATTAAATTAAAACTGTTTGATAGCTCTCCAATTTCATCGCTTCGTGAAATGTGCAGACGTTCGTTATAGTGCCCTCGTGCAATTTGTGCGGCGGCTTTATTTACTCTCTTAATCGGTATTGTGATAAATGCGGAAAGAATTAGTATCATAACCATGCTAAATATTAGAGTAAGAAAGTATATTTGCACAAAACTCTGTGTCATTTGTTCTCTTTGTGCAACGACAGTGCTTATATTGTTTGCAATTAGCAGATACAGTGTAACGTCGCTTTGAGTAATTCTTCCGCCAACTATGATGTAAGTTTCGTTGCCTATCGTTTGAATTTGCATGACATGTGTATTGTCAGATATGTCGTCAAGTAAAGAGAAGTTGCTTTGCGGTGGAAGGGCAGAATAGAGAATCTGCTTGTCCTCGGCGAAAAAGGCCGTCAACCCACTTAACTCGGATGAAAGCCTATTGAATATATTATGGAATATTCCTTCCCTTAAATTTTCTGTAATTGCTATTATACTTGCTTGTACAGTAAATCTGTCATACTGAAATTGATTTAGTGCACGTTCTGTTTCTCGATTGACTGCACTTTCGTGGGAAAGAGTAATTAGCAGATACCCTGATATAAGAAGAGCAATACTAATAACAAATGTGGCACATAGAAAGAACTTTGCAAAAAGCCGCACACGCTATCCCTCCAGCCTGTACCCAATGCGAAATACTGTTTTTATATTATCTTCCCATCCTAGTTTTTTACGAAGCCGCTGTATATGGGAATCTAAAGTACGGGTTTCTCCAATAAATTCTTCTTGCCAAACTCTTTCATAAAGTTTGGAACGGTACAGTGCCACGTTTTTGTTTCGGATTAGTTCAATTAACAAGTCGAACTCTTTTACAGTTAGGTCTATGGGGCGGTTATATTTTGTTACCTGTCGCGAATCTATGTCTATGGCGACGTCTTTAAAAGTTAGTTGTTTTTCACTTTTTCCATAACGCCGTAATACAGCTTCAACTCTGGCAGACAATTCACCTATTTGAAAAGGCTTTGTAAGATAGTCGTCTGCGCCAAGTTTTAGACCTTTTATTGTATCGTTTACGGTACCTTTGGCGGTTATGAAAATAACGGGCGTTTTGGTTGGCCTTATAAATTCGAGAAGTTCGTAGCCGTCTATTTCGGGTAGCATTATATCTAGTAATATTAAATCGTAATTTTTTTGTTCGATAAGATCAGCGGCTTGTTTGCCATCTAGGGCGCATGTACAGTTGTACCCTTCTTCGCTTAAATTTACATAAATAAGGTTGGAAATTGCTTTCTCGTCTTCTACTATCAAGATGTTTAGCATGTGTTTTACCTCCTAGACTCAGCGGTTTATGCTATAGCTTGCGTAGATGTTTGAACTTTAAACCGCTATTGTATTATATCACAGAGTTGTGTCTAAGTTGTGTATAGAATAGCATGAGCGTTTGTCGTGATTACTGGAATCTTATACTTGACAAAAACAATCAAGTATAGTATTATCAAAAAAACTAAGGAGGAAGCCAACATGATGCTAACAAAGGAATGTGACTACGGCCTACGAATAATACGCACTTTAGCTGACAAAGAAAAACGAACTGTACAAACAATATGCGATATAGAGCACATTCCGCATAAATATGCATACAAAATACTCAAAAAGCTGCAAAAGGCAGGTCTGGTCCAAAATAAACGAGGCCCGGATGGTGGGTATTTTCTACTAAAGCCTATCAATGCTTTTACAATGTACGATGTAATTAGCGCTGTAGACGATAGGTTGTTTTTATTCGAATGCTTAATTAATGAGGCACAGTGTCCACGTAATACCGAGGATTTGCCTTGCACTATTCATAACGAGCTTATTCGGCTTCAGGAACTACTGGTAAATCAAATGAAGTCAAAAACCATGGAAGAAATTATATAAAATATAAGGAGCGAAAAAAATGAACCAGAAATTTAGTTGTTCCGGCTGCCCCAGTGCAGACAAAAAAATTGAATGTTTTGTTGCAGATTTATCTGTAGAGACCGCTTTCCACAGGGTGGACTCCCAAGAAATTAAATGTGGTTTTGGGATGCAAGGAGTATGTTGCCGCTTATGTTCCAACGGTCCATGCCGTATAACACCTAAATCGCCACGTGGTATTTGTGGCGCAAATGCAGATCAAATAGTTGCCCGCAACTTCTTGCGTGCTGTTTCAGCCGGTTCCGGTTGCTACATTCATGTTGTAGAAGGTACTGCTAGGAATTTAAGAAATACGGCCCTTGCAAAAGGGGAACTAAAAGGGCTTGCCACTTTAGACAGAGTATGCACTATGCTTGATATAAACGGCACAGATCCATATGATAAAGCAATAAAAATTGCAGATGCCATTTTAGCAGACCTTTATAAACCAGTTTTCGAGCCTATGGAGCTGACAAAAAAAATAACATATGCCCCACGCTTTAAAAATTGGGAAACACTTGGTATTTTACCTGGTGGTGCAAAATCAGAGGTGTTTAACGGAGTAGTTAAAAGTTCTACAAACTTGAACTCAGACCCTGTGGACATGTTGCTCCACTGCTTGCGCCTAGGTATTTCTACCGGGTTGTATGGCTTGCAGCTTACCAACCTTCTTAACGATATTATGCTTGGAGAAGCGCAAATTCGTATGGCGTCGGTTGGATTGCGTGTAATCAACCCAGATTATATAAATATTATGATAACCGGACACCAGCATTCTGTATTTGCGCACTTGCAAGACCGCTTAACCCAGCACGATGTTGTGGAAAAAGCAAAAACTGCTGGTGCAAAAGGGTTTAAGCTGGTTGGTTGTACTTGTGTGGGGCAAGACTTGCAACTTAGGGGCGCACACTATACAGATATCTTCGATGGCCATGCAGGCAACAACTATATCAGCGAAGCAGTTTTGGCCACAGGTGGCATAGATGCTGTTTTGTCCGAATTCAATTGTACGCTGCCGGGTATAGAAACTGTGTGTGACGAGTTGCAAATTAAACAAATTTGCCTAGATAGCGTTGCAAAAAAATCAAATGCAGACATGAAGCAATTTAATTACAGCGAGCGTGAAAGAATTTCTAATGAGATAATAGATGAAGTTATTGCTGCATACCAAGCACGTCGTAGCTCAATTACCATGAACTTGCTCCCCGACCATGGTAACGACAACACCCTTACTGGCATAAGTGAAGTTTCCCTCAAGTCGTTTCTTGGAGACACATGGCAGCCACTTATTGAGCTTATAGCTTCCGGGCAAATAAAAGGCCTTGCGGCTGTAGTTGGGTGCTCTAGCATGACGGCTGGCGGGCACGACATACTTACTGTGGAGCTAACAAAAGAACTAATTGCTAAAGATATTCTGGTACTAACAGCAGGATGTTCTTCCGGCGGTATAGAAAACTGCGGTTTGATGACACCAGATGCGGCGGAGTTGGCCGGGCCAAAACTAAAAGCCATATGCAAGCAACTTGGAATACCGCCTGTACTAAATTTTGGGCCATGTCTGGCTATTGGCCGATTAGAGATGGTTGCAACAGAAATTGCAGAAGCACTTGGCATAGATATCCCTCAACTTCCACTGGTTGTATCTGCACCACAATGGTTAGAAGAACAAGCACTGGCAGACGGGGCATTTGCTCTTGCACTTGGCCTGCCGCTTCACCTTGGTTTGCCACCATTTGTAACAGGCAGCCCCATAGCGGTTCAAGTATTGTGCGAAGATATGAAGAAGCTAACAGGTGGCCATGTATTAATAGGTACGGACGCTGCAGTTACTGCAACCCAGCTTGACAACATAATTATTGAAAAACGCAAAGCACTTAATTTGCCAACTAACTAGGGGTATAAGTGTGAATAAGATGAATTTTTTCATCGTACTATTCCCGCCTTCCGCAAGGAGGGCTATGCCCGACTTCTATGCTATTGAAAGGAATGTAATTAGTTATGAAGCGCATAATGATAAATGCCGACAACTGTATGGGGTGCAGAAACTGTGCTATTGCGTGTATGAATGCCCACAGGAAAAGCGACGGTAAAAACATCTATAACTTAGATCTTGCAGACCCGTCTAACGAGTCCAGGAACTTAATTTTGCTAAACGCACAAAATAAATTTGTACCGCTGTTTTGCAGGCATTGCAACCAACCGGAATGTGTTACCTCATGTATGAGTGGCGCACTTAAAAAAGACCCGGCGACCGGGCTTGTTAACTATAATGAAGAAAAATGCGCCGCATGTTTTATGTGTGTTATGAATTGCCCATATGGTGTGATAAAGCCGGATTACACAAAAACAAAAGTCATCCGGTGCGACTTTTGCGCACAACACGGCGGCGAGCCAAGTTGCGTAAAAGTCTGCCGTAGCGAAGCCATTTATGTAAAGGAGGTATCGCCATGAAACATGTGATTATTGGCGCCGGTGCCGCGGGAGTATCTGCCGCTAAAACGATTAGAAATCTAAAACCATTCGACGAAATTGTTATAATTTCTGGGGATGATGCAGTTTATTCTAGGTGTATGCTTCATTATTATATAAGTGGCGAACGAAGCGAGAGTGGTATTTCGTTTATTGAGGACAGCTTTTTTACCATAAATAATATCCGTTGGCTTATGTGTAAAACAGTTACTGGTGTGGATACAACCAAAAAAGCGGTTTACTTTACAGATGGCGTAGAAACTTTTGATAACTTACTTATCGCAACAGGTGCAGATAGCGTTGATTTGCCCCTGCTTCGTACCACAGACAATAATAACTCAAATGTTTTTGGGCTGCGCCATTTATCCGATGCAAAGGCAATAAAAGAACATGCCAAAAATGCTGAAAATATAGTTATCATTGGTGCAGGGCTAACAGGCATGGATGCCGCATATTCCCTTATAGAGCTTGGAAAGAAACCTGTTGTTATTGATATGTTTAACTCAATACTCTCTCTTAACCTAGATGCCTATACCGCCAAAGTTTACAAAAAGAAGTTTGAACGGGCGGGCTGCGTTTTTCGCCTTGGGAAAAAAGTTACTGGCGTAGACAGGAGCGCAAATGGCCATGTTGTTTCTCTTACACTAGACTCTGGGGAAAAGCAGCCTTGCGATATGGTGATTGTTGCCATTGGGGCGCGCCCGGCAGTAAAGTTCTTAGCGGATAGTGGTATTGCGCACAATAATGGCGTTGTGGTAAGTAAATCTCTTGCTACCAATATAGAAGGAATTTATGCAGCAGGGGATGTAACCGGCCTTTCTGGCATATGGCCAAATGCCGTAAAGCAGGGGGAAGTTGCTGCAAAAAATATGTGTGGCGTTCCAACTGTGTATGCCGATGCTTTTGCTATAAAAAACACCATGAACTACTTTGGGCTCCTAACTCTATCCCTTGGGTTAACTGAACCCGGAGAAGGTGATACATTTGATATACGCAACAGCAAAAATAAATATGAAAAAATTATTTTGCGCAACGGTATTGTTGCAGGTGTTATTTTGCAAGGCGATATTGCTCATAGTGGATTTTGGCAATTTTTGATAAAAAACAAAGTTGATATTTCCCAAATAAAAAGACCTGTATTTAACCTTTCTTTTGCAGACTTTTATGGTATACGGGAAAATGGAGAATATGAATGGGTGGTATAAAAAAGTGTTGCAAAGACAGCCTATGTCAAATATAATGCATATGTAAATAATTACAAAAAAAAATGGAGGGGAACTATGCTAATAACAATTTTAATTTGGGTAGTATTTGGTGCTATAGCAGGCTGGATAGCCGGTAGCATTATGAAGCTCAAAAGCACACTGTTATGGACTATTATACTTGGTATTATAGGCTCATTTGTTGGTGGGTTTGTTGCATCTCTAATTGGCTTTGGCAGCTTAAGAGGCAGTTTTAGTTTTGATGAGCCTGTTAACTTGCTTATCAGCTTGTTGATAGCTGTTGCAGGTGCATGCATTATCATTATTCTTGCAAGAATTCTTAAAATTGTGAAGTAGTTCAAAGCAAAAGCCCCCTGATATCACTTTCAGATAGTGCTATCAGGGGCTTTTTTTACGCTTTAGTAAAATGCCTTGTATGAAACGTTCGGCCAGTGCACAGTAGGCTATGCACATGCTCACTACACCTAATGCGGCGAATCCGCCTTTTTGCTACAACTCGTCAGCCAAAAACATTCCGGTATAAGACCTTTCGCATCTTGCAACTTCCTCCGGAATGCCGTGGGCACTTGTTCTGATTTGCGCCCATTACTTCTATTGTTTTGCGAATCATGCTTTTCTCCTTTTAGTGAGTATGTAAAAAGTCATGATGTCATGTCTTTTATAATATTTCGTCTATTGCAGCTTTTCTTCTAGAAATAAACGACAAAATCGCTTCGATATCTTCTTCATGCGGATGAATTCTTATTTTTTCATCCGAATTTACACTGGTTCCGATATTTACTCGTAGAGTTGGGTATTCGTCGCTATGCAGGCTAAAGTCTAATACTCTTATGCCTTTATGCTTGTATTTGATTATGCCAAAATGTATATACCGCTGTATCTTTAATTGTTTACAGAAATCATGAATAGAATTGGCAATCTGAAGGCTTTCGTTACTTACTCTTCTTAGTAATTCGTCGTAGTTAGCGGAATACTCTTTAAATAGCTGGCGGAACTCGCAATGGGCAAAGTGGTGCCGTGCAGGGGTTTTACGTATTCCGGGAGATTGCTCAAATGTACGCATGGCATGAAATATTTTTGGATAACGGTTATGGCTAAAAACAACGTTTTCACCTGAATATTCGTAAACGAGCCCTGTCTGTGACAGAACATTAAGGCACATGTTTAGATGTATACCTGCGGTTACATATGCTTTGCTTCTATTAATTTTGGCACGATAGGTTTCCCACTCTTGCAAGGGCCAAACTATATTATTATTTATAATAGCACCCCCCGCTACAATGCATTCTAGTATATCCCGGTATTGCCGCGGTGTTGCAGGTAAATATGTTGCTTCATTATTGTACATATCTTGGCATAATACATTAAAATAAGCGTGCCACTGATAACACCCCTCAAGCACATCGGGGCTACATTTTGATTGTACATCACATATTAACGAATCTGATGTGGGAACAATACCAACTGCCCACCACCATACTGCTCTGCAGAAATCAGATGCAAAGTCTTTTTGATTTTTGTCAAAATACATAACTTCCCTCGCTTTTAAATTTTAATATGACTGTAGTATTTTACATAAAGTGCGTAAGATTAATCACACATTAAACCTCACCAACACAACATCTCCATCTTGCACAATATATTCTTTACCTTCTACACGTACAAGCCCCTTCTCTTTTGCGGCATTATAACTACCACATTCCGTTAGGTCATTATAAGCCACAACTTCTGCACGGATAAACCCACGCTCTAAGTCGCTATGAATTTTGCCTGCAGCTTGAGGGGCTTTTGTATTGCGTCGTATAGTCCAAGCACGCACTTCTTTTTCACCGGCGGTGAGGAAGCTTATTAGGCCAAGCATTTCATATCCGGCGTTAATTAAACGATTTAGGCCGGACTCTTGCAGGCCCAAATCTTCTAAAAACATTTCCTTTTCTTCCGGGTCTAGCATAGCAATTTCCGCTTCCATTTTTGCACAAGATACATAATAGCTTGCACCTTCTGACTTTGCGTAGTTTACGAGAGCTTCTAGCGGCGAGCCGGGTGTTGGGCTGCCAGATAATTCATCTTCAGACACATTGGCGGCGTACATAACGGGTTTTTGGGTTATTAGGGTAAAACTTTCTACAAGTTTTAGGTCTTCTGCGTCGTTCCAGGTTAGAGTGCGGGCGGCTTTGCCTTCTTCTAATGTTTCTTTTATTTGTGTAAGTATATCTGCCTCCCGTTGGAATGCTTTGTCTGTACGGGCGGTTTTTACTACTTTTGTAAGGCGGCGTTCTATCATTTCTAGGTCGGAAAAAATCAGCTCTAGATCTACGGTTTCTATATCTCGTACTGGGTCCACAGTGTCGTATACATGAATTACATTGTCGTCTTCGAAACAGCGTACGACATGAACGATTGCGTCACATTCCCGAATGAAAGATAAAAATTTATTGCCAATACCTTCCCCTTGACTTGCACCTTTTTGCAGTCCTGCAATGTCTACCATTTCTACTGTTGCTGGAGTTAGGGCTTTTGATTTGTATAATTCATTAAGCCTGTCCAGCCTTTCGTCAGGCACAAGGGCGCGACCTTGGTTGGACGTGGTGGTGGTGAAAGGGTAGTTAGATGTTTCTGCATCTGTTTGCATGATTGCGTTGTAAAGGGTGGTTTTGCCTGAGTTTGGTAAGCCTACAATGCCTAGTTTCATTTTGTATTCCTGCTTTCTTATTTTAATGCTTCATTACAAGACAATAGTATAGTATAGTTAGTATATAATGTGCAAGACTATTCAAACAAGGGAGTGATTGTTATGGCAGATGTATTAATTATTGGCGGCGGCCCGGCAGGTATAACAGCGTCATTTTATACAGCTCGTGCTGGTTTTGAAACGGTTATTCTGTATAAAGATTTTGGTGCGCTTCAAAAAGCAGCCGTTGTGGACAATTATTATGGGCATCTAGAAATCAGCGGTAAGGAATTAGTTAAAACAGGCATATTACAAGCCCGCAATATGGGTGTAGATGTAATTAGCGCAGAGGCTGTTGGCATCACTCAAAACGAAAATGAAACCTTAACTGTAGAAACATTGGCTGCATCATATACCGCACGCGCTATTGTAATTGCAACCGGTGCAAGCCGTACAACACCCAGAATAAAAGGTCTTGCGGCGTTAGAGGGTAGGGGTGTTAGTTACTGTGCCATTTGTGATGGCTTTTTTCACAAGGGGAAAGATGTTGCGGTTGTGGGCAACGGCGCATATGCCCTTCATGAGGCAGAAGATTTGTTGCCTATAGCTAAAACGGTAACGGTGTTGACCAATGGCAAAAAGCCAATGGCAAAATTCCCGAAAAGTGTTATTGTAAAAACTGAAAAAATTAAGGAAGTTTGCGGCCAGGCTGGTATAATGGGTGCGACACTCAAAGGTGTGATGTTTGATGACGGTGAGGAACTGAAACTTTCCGGCTTGTTTGTAGCAATTGGTGTGGCCGGTGGTACAGAGCTAGCTAGGAAAATTGGTGCAATTGTGCATAACAATGCTGTAACCGTTGATGAGCACTTCCGCACAACTGTTCCAAATTTATGGGCAGCTGGGGATTGTACCGGTGGGTTGAAGCAAATTGCTAAAGCCGTGTATGAAGGTGCGGAAGTTGGTACGGATATTGTTCGGTATTTGAAAAAGTCAAAGGGTTACTGAGAGTAACCATTTGAAATATTATTTTTGGAGGAAATTTATGGCCAAACTAAAAGCAGCAGTAATAGGCCTTGGCGGGGTATCGCCAATGCATACAAAATCTCTACAAGCTTTGGGGATACAAATTATAGCAGTATGCGATAAAAAACCGGAGAAAGTTTCCGAAGTTGCAGCCAGCTTAGGTGCAACCGCTTATACTAATTATGAAGAAATGCTGTCTGTCGGGGGTTTTGACGTTTTACACATTTGTTTGCCCCATTTTTTACATGCGCCTGTGGCAATTGCTGCATTGTCTCAAGGCTACCACGTGCTTACGGAAAAGCCCATGGCAACCACAATTGCCGATGCAGAAAAAATGATTGCTACCGCAAAAGAAAGCGGTACTTTCCTAGGCGTAATTTTTCAAAACCGCTACAGCCCTGGTGCGCAGCTAATAAAGCAAACATTAGAAAGCGGCGAACTTGGCGAAGTGCAGGGTGGCTGGATACGCGTAACTTGGCACCGCAATAACGATTATTATGCACATAGCGACTGGCGGGGCAAATGGGCAACAGAAGGCGGTGGTGTGCTAATAAACCAGACAATTCACAGTTTTGATATGATGAATTTTTTCTTGGGTAACCCTTTATGTGTAGATGCATCTATAGCCAACAGGGCGCACCCGGCAATTGAAGTAGAAGACGTGGCCGAAGGGGTAATTACATACGGCCAAACCCCTATTTCTTTTTTTGTGAATACCTACCACCCGTACGATGCCCCAGCTAGTGTGGAGCTTATTTGCGAGCGGGGCAAAGCAACATTGGCTGGCGAAGATGCAGAAATTGTATTTAATGACGGCACAAAAAAAGCTGTAGGGCCAGACAAAGAGGCACAGCAGCAGTTTGGTATGAAAGATTATTGGGGTGTTTCCCATGTAAAGCAGATTAATGATTTTTATTTGTCTGTAGAAAAAGGCGTTGCGCCAGCGATAGATGGCGAGCAAGGCTTGCGTACCCAGCGGTTGATAAATGGGATATATGAATCTGCAAAAGGGAATAAGAAAATTGAACTTGCCAATTCTGGGGTTTAATTTTTATAAAAGCCAACCCTTTCACATCACATGAAAATTCTTGTTGAAAGCGGGATTGCGAATGTTCGAAGAGATGGCAAATGGATGCACTATTTAATTAATACATCTGTTAGCGAAAATGCCATAAACCTATTAAGCAAACTTACTTATGTAACGACAGATGAAGTTGATGCGAGCAAATGAGCAATGTTGCTGATTTAATTAAAGGAGAGCACTACAATGAAACCTAAAGTAGACCTAAAAAGATGTTTTGCAAGCAAAGATGTATGTACTGCAATTAAAGTATGCCCTGTAAAAGCGGTGGGCTATATTAAGGCTGCCGAGGCAATTACTGATAAAGCCTTAAAATGTAACTGTAACGAACGTGAGGAACTTGGATTAACTTCAATGTCTGTGGACGGGTATAGTGCAGGTTGTGATTGTGCTGGTGGTTGTGAGAGCGAAAACGGTGAAAATTTACATGCTTGTGGCGGCGACCCCTACGGCAGGATAATAATAGACTACGACAAGTGTGTTAAGTGTGGCATTTGTGCCAAAGAATGTTGCGGAAGTGCGATTGATATGGTTGCCGAATCGGAGAAAAGCGTAAGCAATGAAATGTACAGTGGTAGGTTGCTTACTGAGTTCTTCCCGGAATTTACAAAAAAACTTGACGAGATAGACGAACTATACGCCGCAAAAAAGAAGATTGACGAGAAAACATATCAATTTATCTGTTTTGCGCTTTCAATAAAAGGGCGTTCCAAGCCTTGTGTGTTAAAGCATTTCAAAGGTGCATTAGACGCAGGGGCAACGGTTGAGGAATTGTCATATATTCTTGCTCTCACTTTGCGAGAAGCGGCAGGTGCGGACGATTGTTGGACACATGATGTTCTTTCCGATTGGAAAAAAATCGTTGATGGGAAAGTTGACTGTGGTTGCGGCGGTGCATGTTAAGTTTGAGTGATATGTGAATAAGCCACAATACTACTGGAATTATTAAACCATCTATTAATATTTTCATACTCCGCCCCGTATTTGCTAACTGCATAGGCATGAGTATTTTCCCAAGCGGCGTTATGTATTTCCTCTGGCAGGAACTGCTTAACGCCGCTTGCTTTTGTTTTTAGCTTATGAAGCCCCATCTTTAGCAGCCATGGGCGGTTATTTACAACGTATAAACCTGTGTTTTTGATGGTAGCATATGGTGTGAAATTTTCTTTTATGCCACTCTCTGCCTGTTCCCAACTGGAAAAAAGGCGGCCGGTATAGCCGGATTCTTGTATTTGCTTGTCGTAATAATTTTGGATATCCCAAAGTGTGGTGTTGTACTTGTCGTTATCTGCTTCTTGCTCTTTGGTGTAGCCAAGGCTTTCCGATTGGCCATATTTTAGCAAGAAGCCACCCGGTTTTAGCACCCGTTTTATTTCGCTAATTACTAAATCCGGTTGGTTTACTTGGCGCAGCATGTCTACTTCAAGCACGGCGTCTATGCTGTTGTCTGCAAGTGCTAGCTTGTAGCCGTTCATTCTGGTATAAATTATATTGGCTGCGTTGTGTTGCTGCGCTCGTTCCCGTGCATGCTCTAGCATTACTTGAGAAATATCTGCGGCTATAACGTTAAGCTCCGCTAATGCAAAAGAAATGGCATGGCCGCCAAGGCCTGCACCTAAGTCTAGTACAACTTTTCCTTTGCCCAGAAATTTTGCAAGGTTGTGAGAGTTGCCAACGCTGTCGTTTGCTTTGTCGTAAAAATAGCCTGGCTCGTAGTTGTTGCCTACGTGTTCATAGCCTAGCCATTGTAAGCTGTTGTCGGTTGATATAGGGGCATCTTCTGTAAATTGGTAGACTCCGTTTATTGCAGGTATTTCATAGCCGCAAGTGCATTTCTTGTATGCTGGGAATTTGCTCTGCAATTTCGTTGCAGCCTTGTAGAAAAAAAGCGACTGAGTCGTTTTCTTGGGGAAGTTTTCAAGAGTTGCTCCGCATTTACATATTAGCATTCCTTTTCCTCCAATACTCGTTAAGAATTTCTGAAACATTTTGGGGAAGTGCGCCTTCAAAAATGGCGGCTTCTAGTAGCTGCGCCATGTCTTCGATGTAGGGGAGGGCGGCTTGTAACAGCTGCAAATCCACTTCGCCTGCCTCTGCTAGCAGGTTTTCTATAAACCGCTCCTTTGCTTCTGGTTGCATTAGCGATGTTACGCCGCTTGGGTGAACTAGTTCGTCTATGGTGGTGCCAAAAGTCTCTGCCATTTTTATTACAATCGAAATATCCGGGAAGCTTTCCCCGGTTTCGTATTTAGAAATGGCTTGGCGTGTTAGGTTTAACTTTTCCGCCAGTTCTAACTGTGTCATGTTTGCTTTTTTGCGCTTTGCCAGCAAATGTGCGCCAAATGCTTTTGTATTAAACATTTTTCACCCCGGGTAGATATATTTTACTGCATATATTATTGAAGTATCAAGCAAAGGTTGGTTGCTTTTATGTAGAATTGCAATATTTGATGTGGTATATTGGATATGCCACGAATGGGAGGACTCTAATTGAAAAACATAATAGTTGCAGGTACGGGTAGAGCCGGCAAATCGACATTAGCGAGAAAACTAAAAGACGAGCTGAACTACTTTGTTATTAATAACGATAAACTTGTTGCCATGTTTGGTGAAGCATATCCGCAATTGGATATAATGATTGGTAATGGAGATGTGAGCATAAAAAATATTGCACCGTTTCTTGGCCATTTTCTTGGAATGTTTTCTTCGCTTGATGGGTGCGGGCTGTTTCCGTATACGCATGGCGCACTAAAGGAAAATTATTTTGTGCTGGAAGGTTGGTCTTTTGATTTTGAGCAAATAACATCTATTTTGAAAATGTATGGAATTGAAGACTTAAAAGAGAAATTTATTTTAATAGGACTGGTGCAAAGCCACAAAACGGTTGATGAGCTTATTAGCGATATGAAAAAATACGATACGAAACACGATTGGACATATGGATTAAACGATGAAAAGTTGAGAGAAATTGCTGAAGAGAATATTTCATTCAGCCGATATTCGATTGATTACTTGCCTAAATATGGTTTCACGCTTTATGATACATCTATGGAGCGAGAGCAGGTTTTGGAGCAAATTATTGAGGATGTAAAGGTGGAATTGCAAGTATAGCACTGATCATCATTGTCACGTTCTTAGTTTTTCCATAACTTGCGTCCACCTATCTGCTATATCTGGCTCCTGCTGGTTGTAATCCGGTTTAAAGCCTGCGTTAAAATATGTTTTTATCGCCGGGAGCCGCCAATCGTCGGTGGTTAAGTTTACTTGCGTTTTGCCGTCTTCTAAAATTTTACTTACTGCATATAAATTCATCGGCAGTGCCAAGCCCAAGCCTTGGTACTTTTTTTTGATACCTACCATATGAATTGTTCCCGTGTCTTTCTTAGGAGAATATTGGTAGGTAACTGTTCCGGCAATTTCGTTGTTATGGGTGGACACTAGAAAAAATATATTTGCCGGGTTGACCATTTCGTCTTTTAGCATTTTTTCTATAAAAATTTCTTCCGATGCTTCTTCTATACCAAGGCTGCCACCTATGCAGCATTCGCACCAGTCTACTCCGTCGCCTTGTTTATATGGGCGCATAATGTATCCTTCGGGAAATGTGATTTTGCCAACAGGGGTGTTGCTTCGTATCATCGATAGCTGCTCCATGGCACTCACCTTAGAATTCTAGCGGTGATTTCCGCATTTTCTTGCAGCTGGTCTTTATCCCGTTGGAAAACGCCTACGCATACTATGTCCGTGGGTTTTATGTTGGCGTAAACTTCTGCCATGTATTTTTCCACAATGGCGGGGTGTTCTTCTTCCGGTTTGCCTACTAAAACTTGACCACCGGCTAATGGTTTTATTAGCACAACGGGTTTTTGGATATCACGGATTATCGGGAACATAGTGAACCTGTCTTCCGGGTAGAAAATTAAGTCGCTTTTTGACTTGCCAGTAATAAACCCAGACTGTTCGCCTTTTCTGTCCCTCCTGGAATTGTAGGGGCAAAGTACATAAAAATCTGCACCCCAATTTTCCTGCTCTGCACGCAGTACATTATCCGGGTCGTGGAAGGCCATGCCTGCGGGTACGCCTGTTTTGCGGATGGTTTCTACATTGGCTAGATATGTGTCTACTTTTCCGACCTCTATTAGGTGTTCCCCTGTGGAGCCTTGGTGGTATATTGCTATTGGGTTGAACTCCAGCATTTCGTTTATATTTTCTGCAAAGTTATCTATTGACGGTGGGTAGGATTGGAATATTATTTTTAAGCCTCCGCCGTGGTTTTTGTTAAAGTCCCGCAGGGCGGCTAGCATTGTTGGGCTTGCAAGTAGGAGTGCTGTGTTGTAGCCGGTTTCCTTGGTGCGTGTTAGCATTTTTATTATGTTTTGGTGGGTGTAGTAGGCCATTGTGTCTTCCCCGGTGTACATGTCTTGGATGTATACGTGGCCGTGGGCGGGGTTGTCGCCTACTATTAGGCGTGTTATGTCGTGACCGAAAAAATTAGCTGTTGGTAGCATGGTATCACTCCATTTCTACTAAAATTGCCCGCACGGGGCTGCCGTCGCCGTCTTCTATTTTAAGGGGTAGGGCAGATAGGATGTAGTTGCCCATTGGGACATTTTCTAGCACTAGGCCTTCTAGTATAGTAATTCCACTACTCAAAAGTGCTGTGTGTACTGGGAAGTCTGTAGTGTCGTATGGGTCTACAGATAGGTAGTCTATGCCAACGGTTTTGATATTTTTTTCTATTAGATATTGTGCGGCGCATGGGGTTAAGGCTATGAAATCCGTTTTTAGCGTGCCGTGGCTCATGTATTTAGATTGGCCTGTGTCTATTAGTAGGATAGTACCGGGTTTTATTTCGCTGTCGAATATGCGTAGGTCGGCTCCGGTTATGTGGTTTGTAGGCATGGCAGTTATGCGAATGAGCTTGGCCGGGCCGTAAAAGTGGTCTAGGGGTATGTTGTCGCAAGTGGTGCCGTTTAATATGAAGTGCGATGGCATGTCTGCATGGGTGCCGGTGTGGGCAGATACAGATAGTTTTGTTAGGTTGTATTGGTCGCCGTTTTTAAGTTCCGCTGTTTTTACGGCGGTTGGACGTTCGTTGCCGTAATAGGGTAAGTTGTGTGAAATTGTTGCGGTTATGTCGTGGATTTTCATTGTTATTTCTCCTGTCTAGCCCGCTGTTGGTTGTGTAGGATAGTTTAACTGAGTAACCACTAGGCTTCCGCCCTGCGGGCACCCCTCCATGGAGGGGAATTTGTTCTTGTTTACACATGGCTTCCCGCTTAAAGAGAGCAAGTGATGATATGTTGCATGTCAATTCCTCTCCTCCGGAGGGGTGCCCGTAGGGCGGTGGAAAACCCGCCGTGCGGGGTGGTTAACTTACAGCAACTTCTCTTCCCGTTTTCACAGCTTCTTCAATTGCTGCTATCAGCTTAACAGGCAAAACAAGCTCATCATATGTTTCCGGCATTTCCCCGGTGCGCAACATGTGAATAAACTGCTGTACTTCTATTGGGTACACCATGGAAATATCGATATTGCGCATGATATTGCCGTTTTTTGTATAAATAACAGCACTAGACTCTGGTGCGTCTTTTGTGAAATGTAGTGACACGTCAAAATTTTCGTACCGCCAAATGCTTACCCGGCTGCCACCGTTTTCGAATGCTGCAACGCTTTTTACGTTGGTTCCAAAAACTTTAAGAGCCATTTCTGTTAAATGCGGGCTGTAGAAGTAAAAACCGTCGTACTCGCTGGCGGTGTCTGCCGCAAAATTCATAGAGCCGCTTATTATTTTGCCAGAAGCAAGTAAGTTATGCACATTGTTTTGGAGTATTAGCACATCGTAGGCCAGTTTGCAGCCGGAGCCACCGCTTATTTTTGAGCCGCTTTTTTTTGCGGCGGCTATAAGCTTCTCTGCCTCTGCAACGTTTGATGTGAAGGGTTTGTCTATAAACAGCGGCATGCCTTTTTCTATAAACGGCATTGCGTACCGGGCGTGGAGTGAGCCTTTGCGGTTCGTTATCATCATGGCGTCTACTTTGCCGTGGAACTCATCTGGGGAATCGGCTATGAATTCTGCGCCTGCTTCGTTTATTATTGCTTGGGCTGTGGTTTTGTCTGGGCCGTATACGCCTATTACTTTTGCATCTGGGTAAAGTACTTTGCCTGTGGTGGGGCAGGGGAGGTTTATTATTTTGGAAAATGCCATTGCGTGGCTGTTTTCTGTTCCTATTATTCCTATTTTGTACATGAAGTAGCCCTCCTGTCTGTGGTTGTTTGTATGAGTAAAAGCGATGTTTATGTGGTAACGTTGCTAAATTTCCCTCCTGCGGAGGAGTGGCGCGGATGCACCGGGGTGGTTTGGCTTTGTATGTTGTAATGCTAATATAACGTCATAGCCACCCCTCCGCAGGAGGGGAATTATGCTATTGCAGCGCTTCCTACAAATTCAAATGATCTGTAATGCGGATCATTTGAATTTTACAATTTACGGGTTCTGCCTGTGGCTTTCTTCCATAACCCAAATCATTTGCCTTACTTGCTCTGGGGTAACTGCAAGTGGTGTGCCATTTGTTAAATGCTTATAAACCGAGTCATACAGCCGCCCTGTACCTAGTGTAAATATTCCGTCGTCTGCAATTTCCCATTTGTCTTCATACCATTTTAGCGGTTCGCTGCAATATAGTGCGTGCCAGTTTTCATCGTGCAGCGGGCCTTTTACAAGCTCCTGCTTTGGGGCCTCTTCCGGCTTAAACCAACGCCACTCAATTTCTTTTAAGCCGCCTTTTAGCCCGCCGGTTGCACCCATTATGCTGTAAGTAAAACCTGGGTACGCATTGCAGGATGAAATTTCTACATCTACAACAGGGCGGTTTGGTGCGGTAAGTAGTAGTTTTACATAATCT
>Ga0123355_10005037_pt1 | contig 19244 bp, 12 predicted proteins | sample TergutEmb28metaG_3_FD_89872 | JGI IMG/M metagenome (GOLD analysis project Ga0123355, IMG submission 89872) | Embiratermes neotenicus P1 segment gut microbial communities from Petit-Saut dam, French Guiana - Emb289 P1 | ecosystem: Host-associated > Arthropoda: Insects > Digestive system > Gut ... | reverse complement strand
AGGTAGACTGTTTAATTTTTTTTCCGGGTGTGTTTTGTTTGGGTGGGCGTTGCGCGGGGGGGGGGGGGGGGAGGGAGGGAGGGAGAGAGAGAGAGAGAGAGAGAATTTCAGCGCATGCATGCGCTTCACAGCTGACAGAGCTTTGCATTTCTCTAAGGCAAAGAAGCTATGGTATGTAGGTCAACGTCGCACAGATTTGAGCCAACAGTCTTGTAACTTATAAGTGGAAAGTCATAACGCAGGTCCGCGTTAGTCTTGCTGCTGCTGTGTACGTTGTTGTGTAGTCTTAGCTACTGAGGAGTGTCGTTGAATAAAGCAGTCCTTTATTTATTTAGTGACATGTCCTACTTCTTTGCCACGTGTGAAGTAGAGGTCACGATTAACCCTGTAAGGTTCAGTGGTTATTGCTTATACTGTCAGTTTTAACGTGAAACAAATCCGAGTTTCTGTCGTACATTGTTATTTATTTGTTCCTTATGATTCTCACAATACGCAACAATTATTTTCCTGTGTGTAATTAACCGCTTGGTCTGTCTAATGGAAACGCCGTGTTCTCTGTGATGTAGGAACTAAGTCATTATACGTAGTTTACACGGAGATTAGTTTTCACCGCAACGACCTTAGTTCAAGTCAGAGCCAGTCCGTGCGGAATTAGTTGTGGACGATATAGCATTGGGACAGACTTTCCTCCGACTACCTTAGTTCTACTGTCACCCTTCAGTGTCATTCCACCAATACTCTGTATTCATTTTAAGCTCGTGGTTCCGTGCATCGTAATTCAATGTGAATAAAAATCCAACAGATGCAACAGTATGCAGATATTTATTCACTGCAGAACTACTCTACATGTTTCGGGTGTCACAACACCCATCATCAGGAGTATTAAAAACTGTGCCCGCAGCCTCCGGTACAGGTCATACTACTTGTACCGCTACTCCCAACGTGGTCTGATCGGGACTGGTTTGTGCGAGTCGTTGAGCACTGAATAAAGTAATAATAAAACAAGTGGCATCAAGATGGTTTCTCTTTACTCAACTATATATATATATATATATATATATATATATATATGTAGTAGGATTATGATATACGCCAGTGGGAAGAGGGAAAATTCATGAAAACCTCTGCCGACGTCGCCCACAGTTTTAACTGTTTATGTCGTCATCGTTGAGTTATTGATTCTATTTTATTTAAGGACGCATTATCATCTGCTAGATTATTTAGCATCGAATCCACTGACGTGATTAGTGAATGTTGTACTGAAGGAGCGTAAGGGAACGGCCATGGTTAGTATCCCAACATTTGCCTAGAGGAACTGAAGAAAACCACATAACCTAGTGGTTTTCTGAACCTGGGAACTCGCAAATACGAAGTAGTGGTATAATAGTAACGATTCGATCACGGCGTTTGATAAGCACCAGTTTAAACTAAAACACTGTCGATTTTTATGGCTGCAAGAGAAGTATTAGCGAACGGTTAGCGACAGAATTGCCAATATACGACTATGTATTTAGTTAGGTGGTGTACTGTGGTAGACCTTGCTGCATAGCTGTAATAGAAATTGGTTCATTAACCCGTGTGTAAGTAGTTTCCTGTCACTGACTCAACACTGAATAGCTCAGATAAGCCGTAGAAAGATCGATCGCAAATTATGACGCGTCTCCTTATCTGGATAATGGAACTCCAAGGATGTTCGAGTTCATACGAGGGAATCACCGGATAAATGACTAAGAACAGGACGCTTATCAGTCTGTATTTTTTCAAAGCTTATCTCGGCGCATTGGTAACATGATAGCTTTATGCAGCACATAAGGTATTTGGTGGTTATTGTACACCATTTGCAGAAAATACGCATAGAGCTTCCATAAATAGCCATTCTTTTGGTAGCTGTAAGTTTCGTAAGAAAAGTGTGTTCATTATTCTCAATACTTCATTCAAATTCAGCACTCTCGCTATCCGCGGCAGCAACATTCCTGTAAAATTCCAAAGTTTTTCCTTCATTCAACAAAAGACCAGAAACCATAATAAGACGTTTAAAAATAGATGAGTTAATAGTAGAAAGAAACTCGAAGAAACGAATTTCAGTGGTAATGCAGATGCTAGATTACTGGGTTTGTGTGTTATGACAGCTCTGGCCTCATTAAATGTGAATCTCTGGTTGCCAAAGTCACCGAATTCGTGCATGTATAGTGATTTAAAACGGCGCATGCATGGAATCAAGTATCACATTTGGCATAACTGTACAGACACGAATGGAAAAGCTGCAGATGTTTGAAGTTTGCGGTTTGTGAGGGATTGCTGTAAGATCTTCCGCTCAAAGTAGTCTTACACATTGATAGCCCATGTTTTTCAATTTGGACCATAATTTTCGTTATTTCGATACACGTGGTTAAGAACTGTGAATGCAAACCTTCAGTAGAATCCGATGATGCTCGTACAAATGAAGTTACAGTATCCAGGTGAAGAGAACGGCAAAATGACGAACCCTGTGAGGGTCTTGTCTGTTTAATACACTCAGCTTTCAGATGGGTTATTTATGACAATAACAAGTCTTACTCAGTAGAGTAGATTCCCACCTGAGAAGCTAACAGTCGATCATTTGATTAAAAATGTTCTCCAATTTTGTGGAGACGTAAAGTTAATAACCTTATACCCAAGGTACTACCACTAACAGTGTCCATAGCTTTCTCCCCCGATCCTTTGATTTTAATCCTCGCCTGTGTGTCAGGTTGTCTCCCCATAATATTTTATGTCTCAAGTTTTTATACTTTCTTATATCCGCGTGTGCTACATGTCCTGCTCATTTAATTGTATAATAATAATAATAATAATAATAATAATAATAACTATTATTATATACATTACTACTGTGTCAAGGTTTATTCGAACCCGAAACTAGATCATACGTACGATACGTCTGGATCGGCTCATGTGGACACGTTGCTTCTCATATGTGCAGGGGGAGGGATGGGTTCGGTGCAACACGTGGACTGTGAGGTCGTGATGGTGCATAATTTGCATGGTTCTTCCAGTGAAAGACCTCACCCGCCCCCCATCAGTGTCATACCTAAATACCGTCTGCATCGTGTTTGGAAAGAATTGAAAGCTCAGCAGGCCGTCTGTGTGTGTTCAAGATGCGGAGGATCGAAATCCGATCGACAAAGGCTGTTACTCTTATGTCAAATCTGTGGACAGTAGCAGAAGATCTTGGTGTTACTCATTTTCTGTAGAAGAATTATGCAGGTCGAGTCGTGAGACCTCGATTTGTGTACTCGCATAATAGGTACCATGAAGACTCACAGGGCGTTGAAATGAGTCTCCTTGCATACTTAACCTCGGCGCTGTAGTGCTCAGATGCCTTTAGTTAGCACAGAAACAACCGGAAGTATGACTGACTGGGGCAGTGATAGACTAGTTTTGTTGCAGTTCAGACGGAATAGACGGAATTGCTGTTGTTGGTACAAGCACGAGTTTTTCCTATAGATTATTTTTACGTTTTTCTCCTTCTTTACCCATTATTTGACGAGTTATTTATAAATTTGGTTATCCAGTACTTAATTTCTGTCTGTAATTGTGTGTCTTAACTACGTGACTCTGTGAGGGTAGTCGTTCTGAACTAGAAAAGAACTGTCTTAACTGGCATGAACGCAACTGTTCGTTGGAGTCTGAATCAGGAGAGTGAACCAGATGACTCCACTCCACGCCGTAACACTGTTAATTCTTTTTTATACATATTTTAGTGTATGCCGTCTCGGCCGTGTCTCCGAAATGGTCATTCCTCTTCCAGTTTTCCGGCTAGAATTTTGTATTCATTTCTCATTGCTATGCGTTCTATAAGTCTTGACCTCTTGATTTCGTCATCCAGACACTGTTTGGCGAGAGATAATTTTCTCTAACTTCCCATTAACTCCTCCCTCTGGGTTTCAAGCATTCTCCTCTGCAACCTTTCTTCAAACACTCTCAGTAATTCGCGTCCTTCCTTCATGGTGGAGGGAAAGGTTTCACACACACATGCACTACAGTAGGTGTTTTCATACTTCCATACTGTTTTAAACTTTACTGTTTTAGGTAGCGAACGGGATATGTTTTTCGCGTTGCAACGGCAGACTTGTAAGGAAGTACACGAAATGTTCATCGATATTAACGAGGGTTGCAAAAGTTACCAAAAAAAAACGCATATAGCAATTTTATGCTCAAAACTGGAATGCACCTTTTCTACCTGTTTATTCCTTAACATGAAGAGGAAGTACAAGATCGGTAACACCTTGCAAGCTCCTAGGAGCAGATATGCAGTAAAACTTATGTGGTGCATAAAAAGGAAGATGATAATATTGATAAAATATCGTTACTTTTCAGACTTTGCTACAGTTATGTGGAGAACACTACAGGCCAATACAGGCAGGGATACTTGTAATTGATCAAGACTTTGCGTCGCACACACACACACACACACGACTCGCACACACACATATACACACGAGGTAGTAGTGTGAGAGAACTGAACAAAGTCTTTAGCCAACACCGCCAGATACCAAGAGAAAGCTGGTGACTGTGCTGCAATGTAGAAATCCACCGATTTTTCGAATAGACTCACTGTCTTGTCGGTTTTAACTCTCTCTGCTACTCTGCGTATGCAGGTGTGTTCGTTTACTGTCGACACCTATGAAAACACACAACAGAATATGCGGAAGGTCAGTACAACGATTTGATATCGGAGTTCGACCCCAGCAAGAAACGTCCTGATACGACGATGACACACCCACAGAACGAATACCCAACCCCTCGTCCAGGGGAGTCCTACCTAGTGTGTGTGTGTGTTTGTGTGTGCAATTCGAGGCTGGGTGGGCAGTCGGATTCAGATACAAGGGTGTCTCCATAATAAGCTGGCGTGTAAAAATTGATCCCTTGAGGAACCGGCTTTACTGTTTAATTTTCCTATGACTTGTATCGGTCTCACTACACGAAAGGCGGGATAGAACTCTGCAACACTTCATGACCTCTACCCAGACCCTGCGCATTCTCTATGAATTTTCATATCCACACTACATTCTGCGCTAAGGCAACCTGCACGATCGACAAAGACAGTTTTAAGTGTCAGTGTCAGTGCTTATTTATTTACTTTACTGCTTCAGTTTCTGCATTGCTATCTTTCATTGTATCTCGCTTTATGAAGTAAAAGCAAACTATTTTCACCTTCCTATTTCTCGATGGCTCACAACAACAGAGGGAACGTTTTCAGAAGGAGCCGAGATTTATTCACTGCTCGTATGTTGCGTATATTTCCTTTTAAAGGTGTGCTATTTTGGGGCATGAAGACTTTAACTGCTTTTATATTTTATGTTTTCATAAGGGATTTGCTTCTCTTCTTCTAGTATTGCCTCCAATTATGTAGCTTTCTGGAAGGTTTCGACCTAGAATTTTAGTTAATAAAACTTTTTAATACTCCCTCCATTGAGAATCAGCCCATTTCAGTACAAGACAATAGATGGCGCCGGAGACAATCGCAAGGCGTCTTAACTTGGACCAGCATATGTATCAATCTAACTAGTTGCTGAGAAGTTTTCATGTCATAATTTTACGAGTTGATTCAGTTTAATGGAAACTGTGATTGAAGAGTAACATTAAGCCTAACACTTCAGTATTGCCTTACGCTACTTTATTTTATTTTGTCTATCCCTATATATTCTTTAATTTTACGTCCCTTACCCACCTTACTTTTATTCCGACCTATATTAGTTTTACTTTGTGAAACTGAACAGATATATTATGAAGTGATTAACCTGATTTATTATAACAGTAAAATATAATAACAACTTGAATATATTAATGAACCTGTAACTATAACTACAAAAACCATATTTTGTATAATATTGCACATTATATATGTATAAGATAAGTATATGTGTGTACATATAATTTCTGCAACACACATAATATGAAACCATAGACCTAACTATATTAACTTAGACATAACATGTAATAGCAGAAACCCCATGTACCCACACCTCCCAACCTCCATGACACATACGAGATCTCGTGCCCACCTCACCTCTTGTACTATACCACTGTATACAGCCCATAATAAACCTCGTATAACTGCTTACTAAGTGTTTCATGTACAACCTGAAGATGGCCGTTGTCAAGTGCCGAAACATGTAGTTGTACCTTATGTAGTAAATACTCTATATACCTCTACCATCAAATAAAGTTCTGTTAGACAAGTACATACACTCCACTCTAGTTACTGTGATTGAAGCACTGAAAGCAGGATCTATCTCGAAGGATGTACGTCAACTCATACGAATCCTGGAAACCTGGAAGTTAAGTACGACTCATTGCTCCTTAGCTCGCTTTGCTTCCACAATTAACTTTATGAAGAGAACAGTTGTTTTAGTTGAGTGTAGTGTAAGAAAAAACTCCCATTTTCCGTCGTCGTAAGTGCATTAAGAACTGCTGTGCCCTGCAGCTCGTCGCCATGCGAAGTAACAGTGTTTTTTTTTTCCCCCCCCCACTCTTTCAGGGCCCAGTCGAATTGAAAAAGAGGTTGGAAGAAGTTCGTCTGCTGGAGTCGCGCAAGTCGGCGCGCCTCATGGACCAGGACACAGATTTCGCGAGGTTGGCGGACATGGCCGGTGACCGCAAGAGACCCTCATCCCACTCCATTGATGTACCCACAGTGCAGGGGTGAGTACGTAATAGGAAAAGTGTTGAGATTTAAAATGTAGTAAAATTCAGATTAATTGTACTTTATGAGCCATGCCCTCTCACCGTGCCCGTGGCAGTTTCTTCTTGTTTAAATTATTCGCTCTGATTATTTCGTTGGCGTGCCTAATAATACAGCTTTATTTATACTTGTGAAAGTTAAAAAGCAAAGGCGGTTTCAGTTTATCTCGAAAGTGATGTTGGCAGCGTTCAAAGTGGAGGATATAAGTAGTGGAAATTCGTGTATGTCCACTGTCTTTTGATGAAGGAACACATGAGGCTTTAACACCACGAGATAACTTTGTCACGGCTTATGACAAAACCAAGGAAACGACTTGGTAATTAGTTGAAATTGCGTACCGTATTCATTATGATCATATTATGATCTTTGACCGAAATGAAGTTACCGGACTATAAACTGTAAAAGGAAAAGGTACAGCAATCCCTATAGGGGCCTGGACAGGCCCAAGGTTTCCAGGAGGTTGAGGCTACCAAATTTCAAGAGAATCGGAACATGAAGGTGGTAAGGTTGTCAGCCCTACGCACCTCTCGCCTTTACCCACCAGGAAATATTCCTAGTTCTCATTTCTGTTAGAGGCTGGGTTGACAACAGGGCCATAGTGCGGCCGGAAGGATTGTCACTGCAAATTTCCAATAGCACCATCAGGAATCGAACCCGTTACCTTCCGGCTGGTAGCTCAGTGCTTTAACCAACTGCGCCACGTGTGCCTCCGACTGTAAACTTAAATAATGGAATTTCTTATGCAATATTAGAATGTTATGACTTGGATAGGCGCTTATATAATCAACTTCCACTGACAATTATTCTGTTATTTAACGTTGTGGCGCGGCGTAGTGATTCATGCATAACGTTTGTATGCAACATATTGCATTGATTTATTTCTGCATGCCCTCTATTTTACATTTTTTATGATATTGAAATATGTTTCGCTATGTACAATAGCAATCTGTTGACTTTTGCTTCTAATTAGAATGCATCTCTTCGTTTTTGTTGCTAATCTAGAGCCATGCTAGATTTTAATGTACCGTACTGTACTGTATTGAGATAGGCGGTAGTAACCTAATACGAAGAACACACAACATAAATTCATCTCAAAATTTGTCAGCCACACTGAGAACAACTGGAATCACTATGTCGTAGTTGCTACACGGACTAGCTTACAGGCTGGACAGCCGAGGAGCTGTGGTTCGATTCCTGGTAGGTGTACGAGTTTTTTCATCGAAACGTCCGGATCGGCTCTGGGAACCTACCAGCCTCCTAGTCAAGGGGCACTGGAGGCACTTAACCCGGGCGTAAACGACCGGAACAAGAAGCTAACCATTCACCTGTATCTTGCACCGAGATTAAGAATGAGTGTTGCTATTCTTCCAGACCCCCTTACGTCTTCATGCCACGTACTGGAAACAAGTCAAGTTTTACCGTTAATAAGAATTTTTACACATAGTAAAATATGATATGATCCCAATGGCCGCGCGGTCTAAGGCGTGGGTCTGCGGCCGTTCGCTTACTGAGATTGTGGGTTCGAATCCCGCCGGGGCATGTATGTCTCTTGTGAGTGTTGTGTGTTGTTGGGTAGTGGTCTGCGTCGGGCTGATCACTCGTCCAGAGGAGTCCTATCTAGTGTGGTGTGTCTAAGCGTGATCGTGAATCCTCGATAATGAGGGGCCTTGGCCCACTAGGGCTGTTGCGTCATGGTAAAAAAAAAGCATACAAAGCTAGACTAAATCTAGCAGGCGCTCCTTTTTAAAAACAAAAATAGAAAGCTTGTAGCACTCTGTAGTAGACTGCACAGTGTTTGTGATAGTAGAAGAACTGTTGTGCAAAGTGCTTGTGAAAGGAGACTGTGATTTATTCAAGTTTCAGAATCACGACTTATACTATGTTGTGACGTCAAGGCGTACCAGTTTTAAAATGTCGGCGGACAATTGTTGCGTTGTGGAACGTTAATTAGTCGTAACCAACGTACACAGGGACTGTACGCTGCCACAGAGACTGCGCGTCTCGCATTGTGAGACGAAAGACGAGGATAGCCGAGTTTCGATGTAGGGAAGCGTTGCAGCTCCAGTCTATGTGTATGTTAATGTACGGTAACATTTCACTGAATTCATTCTGGGTAGAGAAAATTGTCAAATAAGGCTTGTTGAGAAAAAGCTCACTGTTGTGTCAAACTTTTTTTTTTTTCCAAAAATCGTGCTTTTTAAAATTTATTACAATAAACACCCCAGTGCTAGAGAGGCCAAAGAAATGACTATCTACTTATTACTTTTTAGGATGAAATTAAAAAATCGGAATTTATATAAACGCGAGACCGTTACTGATTTGCATTATGCCAGTAATCGTACTGAAGATGTTCGCAAAGGAAACTGTCGAAACAGAAACAAATGACATACAGCAACTTTCTGGAAATAAAAGAATATATGCGCTACCGTTGTATCGTTTTCGTCGTAAAAATACGGTATTAAAATACTTTAACATTGGGCTACTGTAAAGTGCAACGTAAATGGATTAAAGGATTGCGAACATGTGCAGGGAAATCATAAAGAGACTTCTCGATCAACGTCCATAATAGTTATATATTGTTCTTTTTATCTTACTTCGAAGCAGCAGTGGTGACGTTGATACCTCTATGTCCTTATTATCATGGGAAACCGCACGTGAATATCAGGTGTTCTCGTTTTAACGCGTTTTGTTAGATGTTCAGAGCTGTCCTGAAGTTAGACGAATAGCTGGGGAAAAGTGTAGAATTCAGAAGACCTTGAGTAAAAGGCAAGAACGCGGTTGTGACCAAGATAATATGTATAGGTCCTTTTACGATTTAGTGTTTATGAAATTTACCAAACAATGTGGTAATGACAGGGCATATCTTATTTTCTATGGGCTAGTTCTAAAACGTTGTCAGATGGACGGTAATATGTAGTTTGTTATCCATTAACACATTATCCCTCTGTGTCCCTCATTCCCTTCCGTCCTTTCTGCCTGGTGGTTTTGAGAGACCATAGAGAGATGATACTGGAAACTGCCTCGTTATGTGACGGGTTAATGTAATATTCACGGCGCTAATCCGCGTCCTTTCTAGCTGTTATTGACACGTGTACCTCTTCAGTTGAGCTGTTAATGCGTATTATGGCCCTAGAGGGATACTTTGACATCACAATTTCGCCAACTTTTCACGGCATGAATTTTAAAAGTGCGACACTGGATTGCCGACCGAAGCGTAGATATATTACCTGGTCAGTGTTTCATACCTTTCTACAGTTTCACTGAATATTCACGCCCTGACTTCGAATGGTTCTTAAGAGTCAGCATGATGGATGTTATATTCAAAGTACGAAGCTTCAGTGCCGACTGAAGAGTACGTTCGCCAAGAATGCTTCATAACTTGATACAATTTCACGCCGCGAACTTGAAAATTTATTGAGATAGGGCTTTATGGATATTATCAGCAAAGTACGACGCTGCATTGTCGGCCGAATGATAGTTCCCTGTTGACCGCTGCATAACGACGGCTGCTATCTGGTGTCATTGCCGTAAGGAACTGAGCTTTCTACGTGGTTTCGACTGAAACCAAGTGCAATGCTCTGACTCAGAGCCAAAGCCTTGTCATAACCATGGAAACGAAATGCTCACAAAACCAGTCACACACGCACTCACTCCCTCATTCACAAGGCATTATGTAAGGTAGAAAATGCAAAAGGTGATTCGTGGCCACCTTTGTTTTCTGTGGAGGGCACAATATGTGATTGAATGCATAATCAGTCTAGTTAGGACATAAAAGACGTTACGGTGATGATGCACCACGGCTGTACAAAGTTTAGACCAGGTGTAATGTAGCATCATTTCTTCATTACAGCCTGAATTTAATAAGTACAAATAATTCAGCGTTGATATCTCACAGCACACTAACTTGCGTAGGTCTGTGTTCACTGTGTGTGAGAAAAGCGCCCTCGACACGTAGATGCAATTTACAAGACTTAACACCATGCGGCAGCTCGGAGGTAAACAGTTTAAATTACTTATGATGTCACATCCTTTCGTTTTTCGACGCGTTTGCAAAACAATTGCGAAAAACGAATTAGCTTCGTCGCGTCTGTGTCCATACATGTATGTGTGTTTGTCTGTATCTGTATACGGTATGTATGTATGTATGTATGTATGTATGTATGTGTATGTGTCCAGTATTTATGTACGTGTGTTTGTGTGTGTGTGTGTGTGTGTATGTACAGTATGTATGTTCGTCTGGATGGAACAAGGCGGCACCAGCTGTACGGATGTTCGTGAACTTTTATACTAGCACCTCTTACTGAAATATGTCGACGAGGCACAAGATATACTAAAATCCGACGAAATAACAGGCAGTTTACATGAAGACCTACGTCAGTTCGTGATATATCGCTGAATTCTTCGTGGGTTGGGAAAAGAGAATGAACACTCTTTCTCTAAAAATTTATACAGAAAATTGTGCCGTTTACGAAAAAATTGCAATAAATCCGACAGAGCGAGAGAGAACAAAGAAATAGTTAGTTACACATAATATGGCGCAACATACGTGCGATTGTCATGCCGGGTAAGTAAGGCAAAGTTCAAAATGCCGTCATAAAGTCTGATATTTATCGCTGTATACGTGATTAATTCCATCTGATCTGGAAAAGCACGTTTGGCGGTCATACTTAAGGGAGATTTAAAGATTACCGAACGACTTGCATGCCACTACCGTTTGTTTAATCGCACTGTGCATATGTAGTATACCATGGTCGAGTGAACTGTCTGCTGCTTCAGTGCATTCTTTCCTCATGCAATTTGTATGATGCGTAATTAAAGAAAATAGAGAGATGCAGCCATAATATTTAATATTTATTGCTTAGACCAAAGATTATGAAATTTGTTGTGAAGGTAATGAATATATTTACGCACTACGCACAAATTATTTTTAAGTCAGCAGTTACAAAATATTTCGACATCAGTGCGGTAAATGGTATGCCTGAGCACTCTCAAGTGTGTAAGTATCCGAACGTGCCTCCGTGTTACATTGTATGACACTCACGTGTCCTTTCAAGGTAGAATTTTATTTTATAATACTGATAAGAATGTACAAGTAGTTAGGGGCAGAAATGAACTGAAATGCATTCACAGACTTAGTAGTAGTGCAGTTAGTTGTTTGTGTGTTAATAAGAACGGTGATTTATTATTTGGCAGGTCACTATTAATAGTTACCTGAACGCAACCACCGCTTTATTAACAGTTCCTGTTAATATTGGCACAGTGAACGTGCAGAAACATAGTCTTTTGTCACAATTGATAAATAATAATTTCCTTTAGTATAAGGCCGTATGGTATGGTGATAAGGTCACTGACACCATCATCTAACATATTTCAGTGATAGCAGAAGCAGAAATGTTTGTTGTTATAAACATACTTCCGAACACTTCTTCTCGTTCCTGGTTCCCCCCCCCCCCCCTATAGGACAAATTGTTTTACGATTTTCTTGCTTATTCAGATGAAGTTTTCTGTTCAACAAACTGTTAATAAAGGACTACTAATTGTGTGTTAAGGATAGTTGAAGAATAAAAAACCAACTAGATGTCACTTGTTTTATCTACTTTATCGCAAACTCCTGAAGATAGACATATTAATGCCCGAAACATTTTGAGTATCTAAGAAGTAAAGTAGATAAAACAAGTGACATCTAGTTGGTTTTTTTATTCTTCAACTATCACAATGATGCAGGTCCAATAAACATCAGTGTATTAAGGAGTTTTTTTTGTAGATGGACTTTAGACCTACTGTCAGGCGTTTCTCCCCCACTCTGTATATGTTTCACAAATTACTGCAAATACGATATCTGTTGAAAGTATGCAGTACAAGTTACGTACCGTGCGAAATGTTTATTTTTGTGCAGCTGTATTGTATGCATTTTGGGACTATGAAATCTCGATTTTTCTGAGTGATACCGGATTAAATACAATTGCTTGTATTTCTTGACATTGTAACACACATGCAACACCACTCGGTGTTAGGACTTTGTCTCCAATAAAGACCCTGTCTCCGAAACGTCGTGTTTAATTTTTGTGTTCTTGTAACACTGGACGATGGACCGGGTCCACAGACTTAATCGTACTGAAAGGTTCCCGATATTTTTTTAAATACTCCGGTATCCCAATAACACGTCTATCCTTCTGAGAAAGTCATCATAAGAGCAATAAATGAAGCGTCAGTGTCTCACATCGCTGGCGTCAAGAACCCAGTTTCTCGTCGTGAAGATGCACGTTCGTTTTCAGTGAAATACATTGGGATTTCCTGGAAAAACTCTTGATTATCTCTAGGAATTGCAGCCTGGTGAGTTATGAGGTAGTGCCGAATCGCCAGCGCAGTGTAGCTGTCTGGGTCGTCAGTTCAGATATTTTTGTTCGGAACCAGCTGTTGGCCACGTTTGGAGTGAAGAGTTTAATTTACAGCGAATGGTAATACTTGTGCCAACACTTGAGTAGCTGAAGGAATAGTCAGGAAGTTTTGCTCTTGTGTGTGCTTCACTGGCAAGATCGTCTTGCCGAGTTCCGTAAGTGTCGATTGTTTGTGTTACGCAACACAATTGTAAAGGTATGACAAGTACGTCTTAGGCTAACAGAATTAAGGAAAGCGGAATACATACGTGATGTGTTTATACATATGTCGTGTCGAATGGTCAGTTTATTAGAATGTACATACGAATCACACAATACAAGAACCTCAGAAAAATATTTTGAGCCTTGGATTTCTAAATCATCGCCGGAATTTTATGGAAGCACTGACGCAGACGGTGAGTATATTTTCATTGTAGATTCAGTGGAATACGGTCTCTTCCGTGGTCACTGTATATGTGTAACCCTTGACTGGTCCCATGTGACATACGATTCATTCAAATTACCCCAACAACAGGAACTCTGGTACAGTTAGTCTTGATGCCTGACCGCCCAACTGACGTATCCAAATAGGCCCATAGAAGTGCTGTGATATGCGAAAAGTCGCAGATCCGCGTGATCAGTATTGACAGTTGTCTCGTCCTGCCTCAATAACTTTTAATTATCAAATTCCATGTACCTCATTTATACAAAAAGAGAATCGCTTATAATTGCTAGTTACCATTCAGTCGCCACGGTAACAATTGTGGCATTAGCAGCGTTAACAAACACGCCCCATTGACTCTAACTTAAGAAATGTTTCAACTTTCTGTGTCATGTTCAGTGTGTAGAGGTCACTTGTTGCTCTAGCCGCAGAGGATTTTATGTTTTGTCTGTTGACACAGCATAAAACTTTCACCTTTCTACGATACCCGGAAATGCATGTTGCAAAATTCTGTTTTTCTTCGATGGTCAGCTTCACCGAGTCCCAAAATCGCCTAAGCTTTTTGGAAAAACTATGGAAATCTGTCTTCAACATAGTTCGAACTGGTTTTGTCTTCGCCTTCACTGCTGTGGCAATTTTTTCGTTACACGACGATGACCACTTTGAACAGGCTGAAGTGCAAATGCGATCTTATTAGGCATGCGAAAGGTTCTGGTCGTCCTAATGGACGCGTGGTTTGTACCGTAACTTGTTTACAGAACGTGTGGACTGTGAAAATACTGTGTTGCAGTAGTGATGTTGGTTGGCATTGTAAAAATTTATTTCGGTCTGTTTGAGCCAGACTTCCAAGACAACTCCAGGAACATTTCCTGTCCCAGTCTTTGCTCACTCCTTCATGTTAGTATACCTTGCATTTGTTCTTTAAATGTTAAACAATAAGAGAATTGACACTGTCCACTTTTCTAGGATTTTATGTATATTGATTATATGTCGCATATATGTTGCCCATCTTGTGTGTTGTGGACAGGATACTTATTTTATCTGCCAACTGTCGTTTGCCACTTCCCACCGCTACTCTGCCTCGCATGCAGGGGTCAGCTGGGTAGGCTACGTTAGTACGATAACTGAGCCGACAGGATGTGGAAACCACTAGATGTCAGGTAAAATAATGTCCCTAGGGATATAGTAATATCTGATAGCTGTCGCTGGTCATCGTCGGCATGCGTATGTGATCAAATTTCGACGCAGGATAAACAAGACGTTTATTAAATGTGATGCTTGTCTGCGAGCCGAAGGAAAAGAAAGCAACCTTATTTCAATGTGCTGATCAAAAGTCTAATACTAACTGAAGCACGCCGAACTCATAGGCGTGGACCCGAACTCACGACAAATTGTCGTAGAGGCGATCGCTGTGCTGCAAGTTGTCAGATAAAATAATATCTCAGTGCGTTTTTGCTGCCTTACGGTTTATAAGTTTCTATTGTTCGTTTCTAATAATCCTTTTTATAGTGCGTAGAATGAAGTGCGTAAAACGAGGCACAATGGAGAGGTGATGCCTCACCTCTTGGGTGGGCGAGTTCCAAAAATAATGGGCGTAGTTTAATGTAATCTGGTTTTGCGGTTCTGTGCTAAACTTTTACCGATCCCAGTGGCTGTGCGGTCTAAGGCGTGTGTCTGCTGCCGCTCGCTTGCTGGAATTGCGGTTTCGAATCCCGCCGGGGACATGGATGTATGTCTGTTATGAGTGTTGTATCTTGTCAGCTAGAGGTCTCTGGTCGGGCTCATCACTCGTCCAGAGGTGTCCTACCGAGTGTGGTGTGTCTGAATGTGATCGTGAAACCTCGACAGTGAGTAGGCGCTGCCCCACTCGAGGCTATCGCTTCTGGGCGGGGAGGGGGATTTGATTTTGTTTGTGGTTCTAATTTCACGTATATTTTCACGAAATATCATTCATATTTTATCAGTTTTCTCAAAGGCACGCACTGAACAAAAGAGTTTTATGATCAGTGTATTTATTAAGCTCTACAACTTACATTTTAAATAATTTTAAATATGGTGACTGTTTGACTAATTCACAGAAATATATCTGACTGCCTTCACCGTGCTGTTTTTATTGTGATTTGCACCTGGAATGTTTGATATCAAGGTCAGTGAGGTATATAAAGGCGGTAAGGCCACATTTACTACAGACGGAGAAAGGAAGGAAAGTATGAAAAGAATGGAGAGACTGGATGATACTTTTTGCCACGTCTGGCTACACTAAGCACGTAAAGGAACGTCAAATGACGAACTTGGTGCAGTGAAAAAGTACGTGCAGAAATAAAGCTGGTGTTATACCTGTTCTTAATGCCTGCCGCACGGCATCCGGGAATATGTTTCGAATATTATAAGATGTTAGTTAAAATCCCGAATATGTAAAATGACTCATGCGCAATTAGTAGATTCTTCCTCGCTACATCTGCACGTCAACTGTTTCGTTCGCTTTTGTCGGTAGGAAGAAGAACAGTTCCTTCAATTTATTGACTATGCTATTTTACGGACGGGGTTCGATTTACACCTTGGCTGGACGTTATTATTATTATTACCTTTATAAGGGTACTTACAATTATATACCTGAAACATACCATGTTTGCAGGGTATATATTGTTGCAGTTATTCTGTGGTTGCACTATATGATACTTGTAATGCTATTTCCCATGATGAACGTTTGGTGATTATTATTATTATTATTATTATTATTATTGGCAAGGGCCACCACGTCGGTTCTGGCGTTCACTCGCACTGCTATCCAGAGGGTACCGAGGGTTCTTTCCCCACGTGTAAAGCTGCCAGGGCATGGCACTGACCACTCACTTCCTTGTTGGGGCCGAGATTAAGAACGCGTGGAGCTGTATGTGCATTCCTTATTCCTCTTCATGGTGTAGTAGTTACGCACAGGAAAACTTTACCTTTACTTTAATACAAGTGCCAACTTAGCGACGACGTAATGGAGCCTATTTTCCTTGGAATCTTTTTACGAGAGATGCCGTTTTCTGTGTGTGATCTTCTCATTTAGTATGAAGGTTGATATGACGCAGCTGACGTCTTGTTTAGCATGCATTTCCATGTTTTCAGTTTCTCGGTAATTAGCTGAATGTTCGGTTACGTGACGCTGCGTGAAAGATTTATACAAATAAGTGGCGGAAAATTGTGGCGATTACTGGTAATCGTGTACCTATTAAAACATACATAAAATAAGGAATAGACAGATTACCACGAAATACGGCTTTATAAAATAATTCACTCAGCTACATGTTTCGACCGCATGGGTTAAAGCAACTAACCAATAAACCATCTCCATGGAACAGAGTCCTCCTTGAGAGCCTAATAGTTCCTCGATTATTCAAGAAATTCTCGGCGTTCCACATGGGCTACGTACTGCAGAAGAGAAGTGAGGGTGGCGGGCGCAGTATGTGTGTGTGTTGTATTTTATAAGAATGTAGCATGACTCAATTAATTATTCATTCATGTCAACGGTAAATGAAAAAAAAAATTACTTAGCTGCTTTTACTAGGCCTTCCTTCTTAGAATGTAAAATATTCCCGGTGCACTCACATTCATGCCGTACGATTTATTTTAACGGAGAGGGATTAACAGAGAGATATTGCGTTGAACCAAAATTCTGAGACGTGAAAACAGATGAAACTAACTGGACTGTAGCAGGAGATATCAAAACATTGCTGTAACGAGTGTGTGTCACACTAAAACTGCATGCTAACTAAAGTTATAAATTTATTTAGGAAGGTTTTGTTTTTTAAAATAAAACATTTCATATGTTTTCGAAGGTTGGTGTTACACATTCTTAGCATTTCAACCTGCCTCCTGATATTTATTATTTTATTCGTTCGAATTTTCGCCAGTACTCTTAGACACAAAATGTTACTTTAAGAAAGCTTTGTTTGAACTATTACGTTAGCTACCTTTGTACAGTATGCGTATTGAAGCATATAAAATAGTGAAATGTTTATACTTTTATTTTGCTCTTTAATTATCTTAAAATTTGTGATTTTTTTAATGCAGGATTTGTATGACTGATTCTTAAAAGTGCTAACTTCTTGTAGAATGCAGATATAGTACTTTCTTTTCAGGCCGCGATATTGTTTAAGAAAGTTGGTTTCTTCCTATATGAAAACGTTATGTTTACAGTATGCTACTCATTCCTAATGGTGCAGACCGGACCGATTCACCGAGTGTAATCCGTTTTGGGATAGAAGAACATCCACACCAACAGTCCGAACTCCCTATGCCGTAAGTACACAAGGCTTCACCACTGCCTATAGTACCAATACAATTGTAGCTACAGTGAAATCAGATACCCTTCAGGGGTAATGCTTCGTCGGTGCTGTTGCTGTCTCTCTTTGTTTAAGCTTTCTGGGCATTTGTGATCTTCCTTCTTTAAACAGTGACCACGAGCCAGGGTTGCTTACCCTGTAATATGACTGGCGACTGACTGGATGAGCGAGTTTTAATTTCTAGCAGGGACAGGGGCTTCCAATCATACCATTAAACCCAGATGGCTCTGGAGCCCAGTCAATACATTCAAGGATAAAATACTCGAAACATAAAGCTGAAAAGTGACTTTCACCAAGTGCCGAGGTTACCAATGCGAACGACTTGGACTTAACTTCCCTTCCCTCACATTGGTGCATAATTACGGAAACTGTCTTACTTTTGAAATCTCAAAGATACTGAAAATATTTAGTGTTGAAATTCTGCGACTAATACCCAAGATTTGGTTACAAACGCAGGTTTGGGGGTTTGTTTTTTTATTGCTGTCTTCAGTACGGAATTGATGTCATTTAGTCTCCTTTGGTGAGTTAGAGCCGTACAACACGAGCGTTCAAAACGCGGCGGTAGGTGGCGGCGGAAACTCTCCGAAAATGATGTGTGGTGTTCCTAATTGCTGCATTTAGTACCAAAATGAATGTCGTTTGAACTGGTTGTCTAGGACTTGTATTTAGCCCAAACTAAGAGGAAGAGACGCTGATGGAGCTCATTCTGTCAACAGGGCAATTTTATGCGGGCAAGGGGCAAGTGTAAGCCGATACAAGTGGTCGCGCGGTCTAAAGCGTAGGTCTACGGTCGCCCGCTTGCTGGGATTGCGGGTTCAAATCCCGCCGGGGTCAGTGATGTCTGTCTCTTGTACATGAGTGTTGTCCGATACAGGACTTATATTACGTCTGGAACTCATCGAAAGTGTTCTGATACTTTTTTATACCGCACATTATTAATGAAATTTTTTTGGACTTACGATAAAATTGTGAGAACTGACGCTATCAGATCAAATATTTGTCATTCGATTCGAATTGCAGAGAAGGCTGCGTCTGCTTAGCCCGGGGTTTTCGCAGCCTGTATGTCTAGTTCTGCGAACTGTGATCTTATGCCTCCTTTACTTCAATCAACCACCCCTAATTTCCAATGTAAAAATATATTTCCAAGCCTTGTAAATCAAATATTTTTAATTTGTTATATAAAGTACTCCTTTCTTTATTACCGTTTCTATATCTTTAAATTATTATGTATGATGTCTTGAATTCTGTTCTGTTAAGCTTCCTGATAAAAATTTCCTATTCGTCTCTTTCATTAAATACGTCTGCTTCCATCCAAAATTCAGTAAATTGTTTCACACCTGCCTCTTGTGTGTGTGTGTGTGTGTGTGTGT
>Ga0123355_10005036_pt1 | contig 19245 bp, 17 predicted proteins | sample TergutEmb28metaG_3_FD_89872 | JGI IMG/M metagenome (GOLD analysis project Ga0123355, IMG submission 89872) | Embiratermes neotenicus P1 segment gut microbial communities from Petit-Saut dam, French Guiana - Emb289 P1 | ecosystem: Host-associated > Arthropoda: Insects > Digestive system > Gut ... | reverse complement strand
ACAAGACCTAAACAAAATCGAAAAGTTTTGGGCTTGGTTAAAAGAAAAACTACGCTCAATCTTGCCGATGTTTGACAGCTTGATGGACGCAGCTTGTTATTGCTTTCAACTTAATTGACTATATAATTCTAATGAAAAAGAAGTGATAGATTTGCGCGAAAAAGCGCATGTTGAGGAGGCGACCCATGCTGACTGGCGCGGAGCCAGTGACGATTTGCTGCGGCATTTGGCTAAAGAGCGTGTGCGGCGCAGAAGGGTGCTGAAATGGCATTTGACAGGCTTTGTGCTGACCGGGTTTTTAAATTTTGTAATTTTTGCAGGTTTTTGGAATTATGTTTTGCAAGATAACATTTTTTTCTTATGGCTGGGCTTTACTTATGGCATGATTGCCCTGTGGGGCGTGTGGATTGTGCGGCAGATTGTGATTGTTATGCAAGAGCGCATGTGGCGTAGCCGTCCTGTGGCTGACGAGGTTGAATTGGAATTTAAGAGAATGAGGGATTCTGAGGCAATAGTTAAATAAAACAAAAAGGCGCGGGAGTGATTCCGTGCCTTTTTGTTTAACGGGCGCACAGTCTGCGCCCCTACGTCATGTTGGTATAATTCCAGCCGTGGTCGTTGTGGTAAATCATTAGTTTGCTCATGCCGCCGTCTATAACGAAGTTTTGACCGGTGATGAAGCCGGATTTTTCGTTATCGCAAAGATGCAACACCATGAGGGCGATATCATCGGCAGTACCCACACGCCCGGCGGGGTGCTGATGTATATCTGAGGCGGTGTGGTGGTGATGGCTGGTTTCGATCCAGCCGGGTGATATGGCATTGACTCTGGCGCGCCCAGCCAGGCTGGCTGCCATGGCGTGGGTAAGGGCCACAATGCCGCCCTTTGCGGCGGTGTATGCCTCGGTGTTGGGTTTGGATTGGTTGGCGCGGGTGGAGGCGATATTGACAATAGCGGCCCCGCTGGCCAAAAGGCCTTGCTGCAAAAGCAGGTTGGTGAGATAGTAGGGAGCTGTTACGCCAACTTTTTGTACGTACTCAAAATCCTCGTAAGAACAGCCGGACAGAAGCCCGCCGCGGCCGATGCAAGCGTTATTTATCAGAAGATCCACCGGGTGTGGTAATGTGGTTACAAAGGCTTCCAGGGTGGCTTTGTCTGCTATGTCACCTTGAAAATGCGAGAGCCTTTCATGCTCTTTTGCCGCAATAATGTCTATAATTATGACATATGCACCGGCGTCCAGAAGGTGATGGGTTATGCAACTGCCGATGCCGCCCGCGCCGCCGGTTACAATGGCTGTTTTGTCGGAAAAAATCATATGGCACCCCTGCGCCTTATTAAACGCTTGACAATGAAGATACCACTGAAAGTAAGCAGGGAGATGATTGCAAGGGGCAAGACGGCCGCGGCAAGGAAGATTATAATTTCGCCAAGGATATTTGCGGTGCCGTCGGCAGAACCGATGAAAGCACCGCTAATGCGACCGCCAAGGCTGGCGGTGGTCGCGGCGACAACACTTGTTTCTTCTGATAGGGTTACATGAATGGTGGAAAAAGCGGCCTGACCAGCCATGCTTTCCATTTGACTGCGATATATTTCTATTTGGACGCGTATTTGGGACAGGCGGTCTTCCAGGGCCAGCAGGTCGTTTATATAAACCGCGCCGTCAATAAGCTGCAACACCCGTTGTTCCTCAACGCGGCGGGTTTCCAGCCGCCCGGCCATGTCATAAAACCTGTCGGTGACATCATCGGCGCTTTCGTCGGATAAAATAACGCGGCCGAGACTTTCTACATGGCGTTTGGCGGTGTCAAAATGCTCGCTTGGTACACGTATGGTTATGTTAAAGTGGCGATGTATTTGGGTTTCGTTGCGGCTTATCCAGGCTTCCCTGGCGGACATATTAGAGCTTTCTATAAAACCGTCAAAATCCCCGGATACTTGACGCAGGGCGTACATTACGGCGTCAAATTCGTCGGCGGGGGCTTGCATGTTTATATTAGCACGCTTTATAAGCATACGGTTTGTGGCAGAGGTTGATGCGGTATCTGCAAGGAAATCGGCTTCTTCTGCAAAAATTGTGTAGTTGTGAGAGGCCCTGCCACGAAAGGCGGGAGTTTCTATGGGGGTGGCATCCCATGCCATAGGAGCTTCGGTGGCAAAATCAATGTCGGAGTTATCACGACCGGCAGCACAAGCGGACAAAATCAGCAAAGCGAATAGAATAATGGGCAGCGATATTTTTCTCATGATGCGTCCTCCTCTTCTGCTTCGGCCTCTTTGTGGGCAAAATGCTTTTTTACGCGGCGGGTAGCTATCCAGCCCAAGGCAGCAAGGCCGCCAATTAGGGCAAAAGGTATGGCTACCGAAGCAAGCAATACCAAAAAATCACCGGCAAGTACGGTTAGGTTAATGGCGGAATCCACAAAGGATTGCCCCAGGCGATCAGCAAAGGGCAGGGCGATCAAAACCGGTTCTGGCGGATGCTCCCACACGTTTATATTAAGATAAGGATATGCTGTTGTATTGTTTATTTGGTTAATGCGGCCCATTAGCAAATCCCGCTGCCAGGCTGCTTGGCTAAGGCGACCCTCTACGGCTATCAACACGTCCAGGGTGGCACTGTCGGCCATAATGGCCGTAAGACGGGCAATTTCGTCCCCATTGGCCGTAAGGCGTGCCTGTAAGTCCAGCATCTCTGCCGCCATATTTATTGTACTTTCGTTTTCGTAATGCACATCACCCAAGCTGCGCAGGGTGTTTAGCACTTGATCATAAAAATCAATATCCACACGCCGCCTAAAGTGTGCACTACCGCCGTGTTCGTAGAAAAAAACGGTAGAGCTTAAGTTGTGGCCGCTTAGACCATGGATAATTTCGCTGGCTTCTTCTGCACAGTCCACAACAATGCCGATGTTAAACTCTCTGCGTTGGCTGTCGGCTGGACTACTAGCTTGCAGAGATACGCTACCCGCAAGCAACAGGGCAGCCAAAACAAATAGTGATATTCGTTTTAAGAATCGCATATGATTCACCTCAATTTCAATTTTACTATAAAAAACGCGCGGGGCTGGGGATTTGTTCCATCAGGTGGCAAAAACATATTTTCTATCTTGATTTTACCATAAAAGGTCTGGTACAATCAATAGCAGGGGCGGTGTTTTTTCTGCCCAATTTACAGTGAAAAACGAGGTGCCGCGATGTCACAACAAAATATATATCCCCCGTCAAGCAGCGAAGAAAAACAGGTGGAACACAAGATAATTTTGCTGTACCTAATGAACCGCATGGACATACCCATGTCTAACAGCCAAATTACCCAATTTGTGCTGGAAGAAAGCTATATGAACTTTTACAGCGTGCAGCAATACCTTAAAGAAATGGTGGACATTGAATATCTTGACTTTAGCCAGGACAACAACACCACCAGATATACCATAACCGGTGACGGCATGAAGGCCCTGGAGACCTTTGCCGCCTATGTGCCCCAGCATATGAAAAACCGCATAGCAAAATATGTGGCCGAAAACCGCCGCGAGGTTATGAAGGGCTTTGAAACCACCGCCAACCATTTTTTTGACCACGACACCGGAGAATATATAGTAAAATGCGGCGTATACGACTATGATACCCTGCTGATGGAGCTAAATTTGTCTGTGGTGGACAAAGAACAAGCACTGTTGATATGCAATAACTGGAAAAGTGATGTTGGGCGAGTGCACGCCCAAATTATTAATATTTTGTTGACAAAAGAAGACCCCGAGGGGGTGCAGGTATAATCGGTATAGTTCCGCGCAAACTAAGCGCGGAGGTGATATAGGTTTGGATATCGACCGCAGCAAAATATACCCACCGGACATGCCCATGGGCCTGGACATTGCCTTGGCCAAAAACGACACGGCGGCAGACTATTTTTACACCCTGCCCGAAGCAGAGCAAAAGCGCATAATAGACCATACCCATACCATAGAAAGCAAAGAAGAAATGCAGGCCTTTGTGGATTCTTTGGTGAAAAACGACTTCCCTGTCAGTTAATGGCGGGGAAGTTTTTTGAAATCGCACATTGTGATCTGCATCGAAATTTGCTATAATATGAAGCGTACGCAAATCTATAAATATGAGGCTTAGTTATGAGAAGTATGACATATTCCGAACACGAAATAAAAAGCGGAAGTGCCTGTATTACTTTGTCGGTGTGGGAGCCGCAAGAACCGGAGGCAGTTATTATATTTGTGCCGGCCACGATGGTGCATCCTCTTTTGTATGAGCCGCTGTTGTCGGGTTTTGCAGAAAGCGGCTTTGCCGTTATTGGTCTGCACCCGGTGGGCCACGGCAAAAGCTCACGGGGCGTAAAACGCTACACCATACGGGACATTGTGCAAAATGGGCGTGACGCGGTAACTTTTGCGTTAGAACGCTACTCGTTACCGATTGTGACCATGGGATCCAGTCAAGGTGGTCTTGTTGCGGCGGCTGTGGGCGCTGAAGATGAGCGGGTTGCGGCGGTATTTTCGCACAATATCATTTTGACAGAACTATCCGATTCCATTGGCATATCACGTTTTCCGAAAATATTGCGACACACATATCGCCCCGCGCAGGTTATGCTAAAGGTTTTTGCCAAGTTATTTCCGGGCTTACAAATACCCCTGGGGTTTTATTTGGAATATAAGCGTGTCAGCCCCAACCGTGATTTTTGGGATATGGCCATACAGGACGATTTGTGCCTGCGAAGCTATCCGGCCCATTTTTTGGTAAGCTTGTTTACCACACGCTTTCCGGCCTTAACAGACGGAAGCGCACGTTGTCCTATATACCTTATATCCGACAGTGGCGATGGGTTGTTTTCGGAAGAGTATACCGGCAAAGTGTTCGAGCTTTTGCAAGCACCGTACAAAGAAATGATTACATTTCATTTTAGTGATCATATGTTTATGGTTATGCATCCACGGGAAGTCTGCGAAGTGTTGACAGAGGCTGTGCGGAAGAGTATAACATAAGAGGAGCTTGTTTTATGGACTTAGCATACATATCTTTTCGCCAGATATTAACCATGGTGATCTTGATGGCCATTGGGGTGGCGTGCGCCAAGGCAGGGCTTGTTGACGAGACTGTGGGCAAAAGATTGTCTAATTTGCTGCTGTTGGTGATAAACCCCTTGGTTATTTTGTTGGCGTATCAACGGCCATTTGAATGGGAGCTGTTGCGGGGGTTGTTTTTGGCTGTGGTGTTGGGGGCGGCGTCTTTTGCCATAACCGCAACCGTCGCCCATATTGTGTATAAAAACCGGAGCGGCCGTGGCACTCTTTTCATGTCAAGTGAAGGGAAAATTGCGGCCAACCGCCCCAGCCGCTCCACAATTTTCCCTTCTGGAATGAAATGGAAAGAGTATGATAATGCCATAGAGAAATTTGCCTGTGTGTACCCTAATTCTGCCTTTTTAGGCATACCGCTGATATATGGCATTTTTGGATCCCAGGGTGTGTTTTATCTTACGGGCTTTCTTACGGTGTTTTTTGTGTTTTTGTGGACCCATGGAGAGATGGTGATGAGTGGGCGGCGGGATTTTTCTGCCATAAAAAAGATGGCGGTATCGCCACCCATGATAGCCATTGTTTTGGGTTTTGCTATGTTTGTTACAGGGGTGCGTCTGCCGGAGGTTGTGCACACACCCCTGGCATTGTTGGCAAATACAAACACCCCGCTGGCCATGTTGGTAGCGGGGGCGTCTATATGCGGTGTTAATGTGCTTGCAACCCTAAGGGACAGGCGTATTTACGGTATATGCGCTATGCGCCTGCTGGTTTTGCCTGTCTTTGTTATACTTTTGTTTATGCCGTTTAATATACCGCCGGTGTTGCTGGGTACAATTGTAGTGGTTGCGGCATGTCCGGTGGCGGCAAATATTATACTTTTTGCTTATCGGCATGACAGAGACCATGTGTATGCGTCACAAGCCTTTGCGGCGTCTACTATTTTGGCAATGGTGACAATACCGGTGCTACTGATGTTTTTGTAAAAAAGAATGTTTATGCGGGCGGGACGGCCCCCGCCTTCTACTTTGTTAGCCTTGTGTCCATAATAAGCATATCACAGTTATGCAACACCCCTTTTGACAGGGCAAAGCATCCTATGGCTGCAATGAACTCCCAAAGTGCAAAGATAATTAGCCCGATTAGGAGGCCGGCGGAATTGCCAATCCAAAAGCCCGCAAACAAGGCTGCGGCAGCTCCCGGCGCAAGGACTATTGCAATAATGGCTATATAAATCGTCATTTGCATAAGCATGTTTACATGGGAGCCTACCCAGCGTAAAAACAGGTATTGGCAACCCAACAAAACCAGGAAAAAAAGGACATGGGCGAGTATTGCCAGCAAGATGAGCAAGGGTGAGGTGCCCATAATGATGCCGGCTAAGATGAAGGCCAGGGCGGTTTCTACAGTTATTTTGAAGACCACTTCCATATTGCTCCAAATCATTTTGCGTAAAGGTGATTCCGGAATAAGAAAGATATAATGGCTGTACAGGTCTTTCATACCGCGGCTCATTTCTATTCTAAAGATGTTTAAGCCCATGAAGATGAATAAAATTGTGGCAATGCTGCCGTCGCGGTTAAGAAAGGCAAAACCAGCGGCACCCGCAACAAGCATAAGAGAAAAGCCGCCCCACAGACCTGTGCGATTTTGACGGGAAGCCTCGCGCAGATGGCGGTAAAACATAGCTTTGGCCCCTGTGCCGCCAAGTCCCGTGCGGGCCACTTTGGTTTTTTTGTCCGTGACAAATACGGCATTAATTTGCCCTTCTTCCACGGCGCGTATTTTCTCATATGTGGTTTCTGTTACGGCCATGGCGTCTTCGTAATATTCCCCTCCGCCGACATAGGCATATATCAGCAACAGTGCGCCTGCCGCAAGGATGGCACCATAAAACAATACGCCGCCCAATATATCGCCGCCCAAAAAGGCTATTGTGCCGTTGGATACCCAGCCTAGGATAGGCGTCCAAGCCATAACGGGGCTGTATACTATAATCTCCAGGGTGGCCATAATATCACCGCCGGTATACAAAAAAGCCCGGCCGGCCACCACCAGTAATGGTGCAAAAAGTGCCAGCGCAATGATTTTTATGATGCGCTTGCGAGGTTCGTTGCCATTTGCAAACATATATATGGACATGGTCATTATTTGTATAAAAATTGTAACCAGCACATATCCCGCAAAAACCACCAGCAGGCCGCCAAAGGCAAAGCCGAAGGTTCTGGCCAGGCCGCCTTGGAAGAAAATAAAAATACTGCCCAAAAGGGCGGCACCGATGGTGCGGATGACGGCGTAAAGCAGGATGCTTTGGGGGCGTATGGGTGACACAAAAAGCAGGTTGACATCACTCATCTGAAACAGCATGGTGCCTTGCTTTAGCCCGCGGAATATTGCGGGTAAAAAGCCAAGGAGCAAAAAGGCGAACATTATGCCTCTAAACCATACCAGGTCGGTTATTTCGTCGGGCTCAGCAGGAGTGCCGCCACCAGACAGGGTCATAACTATAAGACCCACGATGCCCGCTATAATAACCAAATACATAATAAGCTTGCCTGGGGATTTGAAAATCCCGGCCAGGCGGTTTTTCCATGTCGCCCGTGTTAGATAGAAAAGGCTTCTCATTTATCTTCCCCCTGGTTTGTGCCTGTGATGGAAAAATAAATATCTTCCAGACTTTCTCCTTCCATGTCCGTGCGGCTGCATTCCATCACAATTTTGCCGCCCTGCATGATATATGTGGTGTCCCAGTCTCTTTCTGTGCTGTCTATAAGATGAGTGCTTACCATAACAGCGACGCCCTGGGTTTTAAGCTCTACAAGTATGCGTTTAAGCTCCCGTATGGCATGGGGATCCAGGCCAACAAGAGGTTCGTCCAATATAACAGCCTTTGGGCGGGGCAAAAGCGCACAGCATATGCTCACCTTTTGCTGCATACCCTTAGAAAGCTCTTTGCCCAGTTTTTTGCGTTTGTCAGTCAGTTCAAAACGTGTCAGCAGCTCTTCGGCATAATCTTCCCAGTCGGTAAGCTTATAGGCGCGTGCGATAAATTCTAAATGTTCGCCAACGGTAAGCATGGGGTATACCACCGGCATTTCCGGCACATAACCCAATACTTTTTTTGCGCCGGAGGATTTGTTGTCCAGGCCGTTTATGGTTATGGAACCTTCAAAACGTAAAAGCCCGCAGATGGACTTTATCAGGGTAGATTTGCCTGCGCCATTTGGGCCTAAAAGAACGGCCATTTGGCCGCTGTTTATCTGCACGCTCACACCGTCATTGGCCAGCAGTTTGCCATATTTTTTTGTCAAATTTTTTACAGAAATCATGATTTATCCCTTCCTTTCGGCATTATTATAGCATATTGTCTTGAGCAACACAAGGCCGATAACCGCACCCAGAGTGTTGTGTAACATATCCTCTACAGAGAAAATGCCGCGATTGGTAATGAATTGGGCGGTTTCTATGATTATGGTGGCCGATATGGCTATGGGTAAAAGTATACGAAATTTTTGTAATTTGGTATGAGCCATGGGCAGCAAAATTCCCAGAGGGATGAACATGATGACGTTAAATATGACATTGCGTATTTCTATGCGGGCCAAATGGGGTTGGGTGTTTAGTGCCCTGATATAGGATGCAAAGGGGTGCAGTTCTACGGCATTAACAAGATAAATAGGTGGGCGGGAGAGCAGGGTGATGTAAAGAAGCAAGAAAATATAAACGCCGAAAGCCATCACCAGTGCGAGTTTTTTTATGAAGATTGCTGAGGGAATAGGTTTTTGCATAAAAATCACCTCTGCTATGTTACCATATTATGGAAACAAAATCAAGCATTGAAATGACCAGCGCAATAGATTATAATGATAAGAAAAGCGCGGAGGTTTGAGATATGAGTGAATTATATGTGGCCAATCGGAAAAATTTTGGAGACGCTATGGAAAATGGCAGCATGTTGGTTGTTTTTGCTGGCACGGCGCCGGTAAAGCGGGGAGATGAGTTTTATCCCTTTGCGCCCCAGCGTAATTTTTATTACATGACAGGCATAGACCGGCAGAATTTGGTATTTGTGCAATATAAAGATGCTGGAGGAGAGGTTAAGTGCCGGCTGTATTTGGAGAGATATGACGAGCATGTGGCAAAATGGGATGGGGCAGCACTTAACAAGGAGACGGCCAAAGAAATATCCGGCATAGAGGATTTTGCGTATATTGATGAGCTAAACGGTCACATAGCATCGGCCTTTTTGAGAACAAAGATACATACGGTTTATTTGGATATGGAAAATAGAAGTTTGACGGTGCCCAACACGCCGGAATTAGATTTTGCTAAGCTTTTGCGGGAGAAATTTCCCATGGTGCGGCTGGAGAATGCTTTTCCCATGTTTGCGACACTGCGGCTGATAAAATCTGATGTTGAAATAGAATATTTGCGCAAGGCGGCGCAAATTACCGGCGAGGGTTTTGAGGTTCTTTTGCGCAATGCAAAACCAGGCATTGCAGAATATGAGTTGGAGGCCCATTTGGACTATATTTACAGAAAAAATGGTTGTAGCGACAGGGCCTTCCGTACCATTATGGCCAGCGGCAAAAATGCCTGTGTGCTGCATTACAGCGACAACAATTGCACCATAGGACCAGACGATTTGGTGCTGGTAGACTTTGGTGCCCAGTGGAAATGGTATAGCGCCGATGTTAGCCGTACTTTCCCGGCCAACGGCAAGTTTAATGACAGGCAAAAAACGTTGTATAATATCGTCCTGGGTGCGCTGGAATTGGTTATTGATATGATAAAACCCGGTGTAGTTTTTGGCACCCTTAATGAAGCCGTGCTGGCGTATTATGAAAAAGAACTGGCGGCAATTGGCTTGATTTCGGGCAAGAATGATATTGTTAAGTATTATTTCCATGGTGTAAGCCATATGCTGGGTCTGGAAACCCACGATGTAGGTTCTGACAAAGATCTTGTGCTGGCTCCTGGCATGGTGTTTACCGTAGAGCCTGGGCTGTATATAGCCGAAGAAGGCATTGGCATACGCATAGAAGACGATGTGTTGGTAACAACTGATGGTTGCGAAAATTTAACCGGCCATATTATCAAAAGTGTGGATGATATAGAGAGATTTATGGCAGCGGTGCCATGCTAGAGACGGAGCTTTATGAGCCCATAAAAAAATACTTTGAGAAGCAGGGTTATGTGGTAAAGGGCGAGGTAAAAGGCTGTGACGTGGTGTTGGCGAGGGATGGCCAAATGTCTGTGGTAGAGCTGAAAAAATCCTTTAACATGACCCTGCTGTACCAAGCATTAGATCGCAAAAAGCTGGCCGGCACTGTGTATATTGCTATTCCCCGACGGGTATTTATGAAAAACCGCGGCCACATTACGTATATTTTGGAAAAGTTAGATGTTGGCCTAATTATCGTGGCCATGGACAGCCCCCTGCATAGCGTGGATGTTGTTTTTGTGCCGAAAGAGGGTCGCAGCCGCAATAATGCACGGTCGCGGGCACTGACGGCAGAGATGGCCGGACGTACTTTTGATGGCAATGTTGGCGGTTCTGCTCGCAAAAAACTGCTGACAGCCCACAGGGAGCGAAATATCCATATAGCTTGTGTACTGGAGAAAATAGGCCATGCCAAGCCGGCGCAGCTGGTAAAGGAATTTGGTTGCCACAAAAACACGGGGCAGACGCTGTTGCGCAATATTTATGGGTGGTTTGAGAAAACTGCTGTTGGGACTTATGGTCTGTCAGGGGCGGGGATTGAAGCCCTTGACGATGCACAATTTGCGGAAATTATCGAATATTATCGAAATAACATTGCCGGGGGCGATGATGTATAATCGTAGAGTATCAAAAGTAGTAAATGTGGGTGGGGTAGCCATCGGTGGTAATCATCCCATTGCCATTGAAAGCATGACAAATACGCCAACTGCTGATGTGGCGGCTACTGTGGCGCAAATAGAACGACTGGCCGATGTGGGCTGTGAAATTGTGAGACTGGCAGTTAATAATCAAGCGGCAGTGGCGGGGTTTGCTGAAATTAGGCGAAAAATTGCCAAATTACCTTTGGTTGCCGACATTCATTTTGACCACAACTTGGCTGTTGCCGCTGCCAACGCCGGTGCTGACAAAATACGCATAAACCCCGGGAACATCGGCAATGCAGCCGGAGTGGCAGCAGTGGTGAAGGCCGCCAAAAACCGCCGCATTCCCATACGGGTCGGCGTAAACGGAGGTTCGTTGGAGACTGATTTGGCAGTCAAACACAATGGCGTGACAGGGGCGGCCCTTGCGGAATCGGCCTTGGACAATGTGAAATTGCTTAACAACTTGGATTTTGACGATATTGTAATATCTGCCAAGGCCAGCAATATTCCAATGACACTAGCCGCACATGAAATTTTGGCACCGCAAGTGGATTATCCCCTACATATAGGCATTACCGAAGCCGGAACACTATATGCCGGTACAATTAAATCTACCGCTGGTTTAGCTGCGTTATTAACCCGCGGTTTTGGTGATACTGTGCGTATCTCTCTTACTGCCGATCCTGCGGAGGAAGTTCGCGCTGCACGAGAAGTGTTACAAGCCCTTGATTTACGCCGTTTTGGCCCAGAAATTATATCTTGCCCTACCTGTGGACGCTGCGAAATTGACCTTATAACCATCGCAGAGCAGGTGCAGCGGCGTATTGTGCATATAGTGACGCCAATTAAAATTGCCATAATGGGTTGTATTGTCAATGGTCCGGGAGAGGCAAGAGAATGCGATGTGGGCATAGCTGGCGGTAAGGGAGCCGGCGTGCTGTTTAAAAAAGGCGAAATTGTACGAAAAGTATCGGAAAATGACATGGTTGCCGTGCTTGTGGAGGAAATTGAAAAACTATGAAGCTTGTGGATAAAAAACTGTTTGATGTATTTAAAATGTTGCTGCCAGGAACAACGTCTGATGCGTTGAAAACAGCCGCAGTAAGAAATATTAGGATAAATAATCACGAGAAAAAAATGGAAATTTTCATTATGCCAGAAGAAGTTATCACCGGCGGCCAATTTTTGGCATTGGAAGGCGCTTTGGCTCTGGAATTGGGCATGATAGAAAACATTGACATAATTGCCATATATAGTCTGGAAGGCGACAATGTCGCGCAGCTTGAATTTTTTTGGGAAAATTTACTACACAGATTGTATAAAGCTAGCCCTTTTATTAGCCAGCTTGTTGCTGGGGCTAAATGGCAGCTATATGGCAATATACTGCGTTTTGATGTGCCAAATGATATGGAAATGCTATTACGCAAAATGGACGCTGCCAGGCAAATTGAAAAGATACTGTCAGTTGGCATAAATATGCAGGTTAGGGTAGAATTTGTTTGCGCAAAGGAGCCTAAAAAACAAGTGGATGACCTATATGTGAAACCGATTGCGATGACCAAATCTGTGGAAGCCAAACCGAGGCCCAAAAAAACTACGGCAACCCGTGTTTCCGGCGAAGCACGGCCCCTAAGCGGCAATTTTTTTCAGGATGAGACTGTGGTGGTGCAAGGTCGAATTTTCCGTCTTGATAAACGCGAAACTAAAAGTAAAAAATTATTGTATACTTTTGACATTACAGATGGCGATGGCTCTATTACTGTGAAGATGTTCTTATCACCTGATAAAAAGGCAGAATACGCAGCTTTGTTGACGGATGGCGCGGCGATAAAAGTTGCGGGACAGGTGCAATTTGATACATATAATAACGAATTGAACATAATGGCGAACAAACTGGGCGTGGCTGAATTGGATGAGGAAGAACGCATCGACGACGCACCTAAAAAGCGTGTTGAGCTGCATTTACACACTAATATGAGCCAGTTAGACGGTCTGACCCCTGCCGAAGATTTTATTAAGCGGGCCGCCGCCTGGGGCCATCCGGCCGTGGCCATCACAGATCATGGTGTGGTACAGGCTTTTCCGGAGGCCATGAATGCGGCGAAAAAGGCCGGAATTAAAGTGATTTATGGCATGGAGGCATATCTTGTAGACGATACGGCTTTGTCTATCGTCACTCGCCCCGGCGATGCACTGTTGACGGATGACATGGTGATTTTTGACGTGGAAACGACAGGTTTCGACAGAAAAAACTGCGCTATAATTGAAATTGGGGCCGTGAAGCTGCAAGGTGGCCAGATTGTTGACCGCTTTAGTGCTCTTATAGATCCCGGCGTGCCCCTGCCGGAAAAGATTGTGGAACTGACCCGCATAACGGATGATATGTTGACCGGACAACCTGCTATAGATGCCGTATTACCGCTGTTTTTAGACTTTATTGGTGATGCCGTTTTGGTGGCCCACAATGCGGATTTTGACATGGGTTTTTTGGAGCACAATGCCAAAATGCTGGGCCGCGAGGTTAAAAACCCGTATATATGCACATTACAGCTGTCTCGGGCACTTTTTCCTGATCTTGCCCGTCATGGTCTGGCTGCAATGGTAAAACATCATGGCATAACCTTAGAGAACCACCACCGCGCTTGCGATGACGCCGAGGCACTGGCAGGGATTTTTATGCAACAGGTAGATATATTAAAATCGCAGCAGATTACCGAGTTAAATTACATAAACATACGGTATTCTAAAAAAATTGATGTTAAAAAGTTGCGCCCACATCATGCTATTATTTTGGTAAAAAATCGCCAAGGTCTGCGCAATTTGTATGAACTGGTTTCAAAATCTCATATGGATTATTTTGCCAGGCAGCCTCGCATACCAAAAAGCGAATTTTTGTGCCATCGTGATGGCCTTATCATCGGCACCGCTTGTGAACGAGGTGAGTTTTTCTCAGCTATCTTAGAAAATCGCCCAGAAGAACACATCGAAACACTGGCAGAGTTTTATGATTATTTTGAGATACAACCCACGAGCAATAATGCCCATTTGGTGAAGAAGGCCATTGTGGAAAACATAGAGCGAATACAGGAAATTAATAAGAAAATTGTTGAATACGGAGAGCTGCATGGAAAACTTGTGGTAGCTACCGGTGACGCCCATTATCTTGACCCCGGCCAAGAGGTATATCGCACTATAATCATGGCGGGCAATGGTTTTGATGATGCCGAAAGCCAACCGCCATTATACTTTATGACCACCGAGGAAATGCTGGCTAATTTTGCATATTTAGGCGAAGAAGATGCGCATCGTGTGGTGGTTGAAAACACTAATCTTATTGCTGATATGGTTGAAAATTTCCCAGCTTTGCCAGAAGGCAGCTTCCCGCCAACCATGGAGGGAGCAGGGGAGGATTTGGTGCAAATTGTAACCGACCGCGCCAGGGCCATTTATGGCGATCCATTACCGGAAGAAGTCGCAACACGTATGGATAGGGAGCTTGCATCCATCATTGGTAATAACTTTGCGGTGATGTATATAATCGCGCGCAAATTGGTTGTAAACTCCGTGGAAAACGGCTATTTGGTAGGATCTCGTGGTTCTATCGGCTCCAGCTTTGTGGCCACCATGGCAGATATTACTGAGGTTAACCCATTGTCACCACACTATTTTTGCCCTAACTGTCAGTTTACAGATTTTGATTCTGATATTGTACGTAAATATGCCGGAGCATCGGGTTGTGATATGCCGGATAGGGGTTGCCCAAACTGCGATACCAAGCTTAAAAAAGACGGCCATTCCATACCCTTTGAGACTTTTTTGGGCTTTGATGGCGACAAAGAACCAGATATTGACCTTAATTTTTCCGGGGAATATCAAGCCAAGGCCCACGCATATGCCGAGGAGCTTTTTGGCGAAGGATATGTGTTTAAGGCTGGCACAATTAGTACCATTGCTGACAAAACAGCCTTTGGGTATGTGAAAAAATACCTGGAAGAGCGTGGGCGAGCAGAACGCAATGCTGAAATAAACCGCTTGTCCACAGGGTGTACAGGCATTAAGCGCACCACGGGCCAGCACCCCGGTGGTTTGATGGTGGTGCCGCGAGACCGTAGTATATACGAATTTACACCGGTGCAGCGGCCTGCAAACGATGTTAATTCTGACGTAACCACCACACATTTCGATTACCATTCCCTTGGCGGCCGCTTGATGAAGCTGGATATTCTGGGCCACGATGTGCCGACCATAATTAGGATGTTGCACGACATGACGGGTCTTGACCCTCGCCAGGTGGATATTGCTGATAAAGATGTGGTGGCGTTATTTTCTGGCCCGGAAAAACTGGGAGTTTCGGAAAAAGACATAAATTGCAGGACGGGGTCACTTGGTTTACCGGAATTTGGTACCCATTTTGTGCGCCAAATGCTGGTGGACACGCGCCCCAGCAGCTTTGCCGAGTTGGTGCGCATATCCGGTCTTTCCCACGGCACCAATGTGTGGACAAATAACGGCGCGGACCTTATCCGTAAAAAAATTGCTACCCTAAAGGAAATTATCCCGACACGCGACGACATTATGGTTTACCTTATTTTAAAAGGTGTGGCAAAGCTGGATGCCTTTAAAATTATGGAAAATGTACGCAGGGGCAAGGGCGTTACCGATGAAGAAGAGCGCGTTATGCTGGGGGCGGGTGTGCCGCGATGGTATATCGAATCATGTCGAAAAATATCCTATATGTTCCCCAAAGGGCATGCGGTGGCCTATGTGATGATGACAATGCGCATTGGTTATTACAAAATCCATCATCCGGCGGCTTTTTATGCTGCGACTTTTTCAGTGAAAAGCGATGATTTTGACTATGAAGTGATGTGCAAGGGGCCCGATGCTGCCAGAGCGGAAATGCGGCGCATAAACACCCTGGGCAATGACGCCACCCAAAAGGACGAAAAAGCCATGGTGCTGTTGGAACTTGTTAACGAAATGTATGCCCGCGGACTTACTTTTGCTAAATTGGACCTATATCAAGCCAGTGCCGACAAATTTTTGCTGACGGAGGAGGGCCTGATGCCACCCCTGTGTGCCGTAGCCGGGCTAGGGGCCGCCGCCGCCGAAACCATAGTGATTGCACGCGAAGATGGGGAATTTTTCTCTGTGGAGGACTTTAAAACCCGCACAAAAGTAAACAAGAATGTTATACAGTTACTGAAGGATAACGGCGTGCTAGACGGGATGCCAGAAACCGAGCAATTGGCACTGTTTTAGGCATATGCAGTTGTAAAACTGTGGAAATAAGAGTATACTATATGGGATTGATTGGAATCGAGGTGAGTAAAATGCTGACAATAAAACAGGCCGGCAAAACATTGTCTCAATATGAGATTTATGAACCACAAGCGGCAGAAGCGGTATCTTTTGTGCAGGACTGGCGGAAAGAATTTAAACAGCCCCTAAACACAGTATATGTTGCCTTGCGAAAGGCTGTGTTGGATGTGGATATTTTAGGAGAAACCGCGAGCCGACTAAAGCGACTAAAATCTATACAGTACAAATTAAATAAAAATCCCGATATGGGCTTGAGCAGAATGCACGACATAGGAGGATGCAGAGCTGTTGTTGGCTCTGTGGAACAGGTGTATGAAGTGGCAAAAAAGCTACAACGAAAGAATGCAAAACGCGAGCTCCTAAAAACCTATGATTACATCGAAAACCCCAAGGATTCTGGATATAGAAGTCTTCACCTAGTTTTCTCTCAATCACCAAGGGGTGATGGCAGTACTAGAAAAATAGAAGTGCAAATTAGAACACGACTGCAACATACCTGGGCAACGGCTGTGGAGCTTGCAGAGATAGCCACCACTCATAAATTAAAAAGCGGAGAAGGCACGGCAGAATGGAAGCGTTTTTTTGCACTTATTTCTTCGATTTTCGCCTTACAGGAAACAGAACCCATTGTTCCGGAAACACCTGGCGTCAAACATAAAATAATAAAAGAACTGAAAGAGCTGGAGCATCAACACAAAATACTGTACCAGCTAGGGGTTCTTTTGGAGTTTAATGATTTCATTGGCGAACTCAATAAAGAGAAATCGGGCCACCATATTTTGTTCATAAATACTCAATTGCGTAAAGTGGCTGTGATGCCATACTCAAAAAATGATTATGATAAGGCGTATAAGGATTATATTCGATTTGAAAAAAATGAAAATTTTGCTTATGCTTATAACGTAGTGCTTGTTTCCGCAGAATCGTATCGCAGTCTAAGATCAATGTACCCAAACTATTTTGCTGACATAAGCATGTTTTTAGATGTAACACGATTGCTAGGTATTGAATAAAAACACCGCTGACACATCGTTGGCGGTGTTTTTATATCAACCTAAATGAGCCAGAGCACCCACGGCGTTTTCGGTTATAATGACTTCGCTATGCTCTGTTAAAAACATTTTGGATATCTCCATGCTGGAAAACTTGTTGCCATACTCTTTTAGTACACTTTCTTGGCCCGTGGACAGCCCGCGTTTTTCAACGGAAATAGTCAGATAGTATTTGCCGTCGTGTTTAAATAGGGTATTATCGCCTATGTAGGTGCCGGAAATGCGGGCACAGGCACTTATTATATTGTCTAGGGATGCAAATTCGAAAATAATATATTTTGGTGGGTGCTTTTTAAATTGGCCCTGGGTTTGACCTTGATTATTGCCACCAGGTGTGCCGGGCTTCTTTTTTTGTTTGGTGCGGGGTATGTTTTTGTAGTTGCCAAGGACAGGTGGATAGCCGAAGCGGTCTTCCAAATCCTCCGGATTGGCCACTTTTGTTACGATAATCATGATGCCATCCCGAGAAACAGGTATGGCTTCGATAATAAGAGGGGTTTCTTGGGTGGTATGAAAGTCACATTCCACCGTGGCCCGCTCCATAATTTCTCTAAAGAGTTCCTGGGCTTTTTCGGAGCCGTAGGAAAGCTCATGAAGGCGCATGTTCCGCTGGGAAAGGTCGCCTTCAGTCAAGGTAAATTTTATTTGGTTGTCGCTTATTCGCTCTATTTTCATAGCAATCAATCCTTTTCCAAACACGTCGCTCACGTATAGTATATCGGATATTTATACATTTGTAAAGGGGCGAATTTTATCCAAAAAACATTCTTTATTGAATGGAAAAATCGCTGGCGGTATCCGACGCAGTTTGCGGGTTAAGGCCGTAATATTCTTCGAAAACAGCACGGAGAATATGGCCGGCGGGACTGCGCAGGTGGCGGTTATCACCATGGGGCACAATTACAAACGCAGCAATTTGAGGATTGTCAAACGGGGCAAAGCCGCCGTATGTGGAATGGCTGGCCCTGGTACCCGTCTCTGCGGTGCCGCTTTTTACGCCTATATCCATAGGAAAACCAGCAAAAATATTGCGCCCTGTGCCGCGACGGCCAAAGGCTGCGTCGTGCATACCGCGGTGTATGGCCTCTAGGTGCGCCGGATAAATTTCTAAGGTATATTCTACCACGGGGGTGAAGGCAGTGATTTCACCCGCGGCATTTTCTCTGTGCTGCAAAAAGTGCATTTGATGTCGTATGCCGCCGGTGGCCAGGGTTGCAAAATATTTGGCCATTTCTGCCGGCGTGTGGTCAACAAAACCCTGGCCGATGGATGCCTGGCTGGTATCGCCATCAAACCATGCCTGGCCGCGCACATGTTCCTTAAAAGTTGGAGAAGCCAGGCGTGGTACATTGTTTGCTCCAACCACCGAAGAGCGTTCGCTAATTTCCACACCTGTAGGTTGGCCGAAGCCCAAAGCCATCATATAGTAATTAAGGGTTTCTATGCCTTCTGCAGTGCGGCCATTACGGCGGTTGCCCATATTAAAGGCCACCCGGTTGAAGAAGTAATTACAACTGGCGGCAATAGCATCCACCACATTAATGACGCCGTGGGCAGCGTTGCAGTGCAGCGGCGGGTAGCCCGCGTCCCTAAACACAACATTATCCCTAATGCGGGTGGTGGGAGTTATTATTTCTTGACTTAGGCCAGCCAAGGCCGTCACCATCTTAAAGGTAGAGCCGGGTGCGTTGGTTTCAGAAAAAGCCCTATTGTTCTGGGGTTCTGTAGGGTCGTTATTAAGGGCCCGAATGTATTCCGCGTCTATTCTGTGGGGCAAAAAGTTGTTGCCGTCAAATGTGGGGTAATTGACTGCCGCTAAAATAGCACCGGTGCGCACGCATGTCACCACCGCAGACGCCGTAGCAGGGTCTATATTAGCTGTTTGAGGAGTAATTTCTCTGGCGTCTATTTTGTCGGCCAAAAAATCCGCAGGGGACAGACGTCTGTTGCCAAGCCCTGTGCGTTCTTT
>Ga0123355_10005035_pt1 | contig 19245 bp, 11 predicted proteins | sample TergutEmb28metaG_3_FD_89872 | JGI IMG/M metagenome (GOLD analysis project Ga0123355, IMG submission 89872) | Embiratermes neotenicus P1 segment gut microbial communities from Petit-Saut dam, French Guiana - Emb289 P1 | ecosystem: Host-associated > Arthropoda: Insects > Digestive system > Gut ... | reverse complement strand
TATATTAATGTCCGAAACATGTTGAGCACATAAGAAGTGAAATAAAATAGCAAGTGACATCAAGTTGGTCTTTTATTCTTCAACTATCACAATGATGCACGGTCCAATAAACATAAGATAATAGGGTTTTTGAGTTGTAATGGGTGATAGAATCTCTTTATTTATTAAAAAATACTGCATGCACTTGAAGGTTAAGAAATAAGTTCCCTGTTGGCCTTGTATTGCAAAATACCTACAGCATAAACACGACATTCCTCGGGACAATTTGTAGCGCTGCAAAATAGTATGCCATTAAAGGGAACAAGAACTACAGTTTCCGAGAATTTCGCTTATCATCCACATAATGACAGGCACATTATCTTAGTGTTCAGAATTATCCCGGTAGACAAATAGAAACCAGTGAATGGCAGTAGCCTATTTCGCTGGGGCGCGTCTTTGTTCCTACGTTAGAACACAGTAGTTCCTGCTTGGTCGAGTTGTATCCCACCACACGACATCTAGTTCAAACCAACGACCACTAATTAAGGCTCTACTAATGAAATTACGCTTGATTGCGACACCGACAGATGGGTCTGAGGTTTTGCGGCACGTACCCAAGCACTACAATAGCTCTTCCATTCTGTTCTCTATTGCTTTCCTGTAGGTACAGTCTCATATCAAAGTTTGTCTTGTGCCCGTGTGTTGTTAATTCGTTACTGGGTATATTTCTATCACTTTCTGTACCTTATTTTGAGTAACTTCCTAGAGAAGTGTTCTCTGGTTAAGGCAGGAATCTTTTCGATAATCAAGAAATCCTCCACCTTTTATGGAAAGCAGAGATATTATTTTGTTCACAAGAGCCCGCCAATGGTCCCTCCCCTACGCCATAACAATTCGTCTTCCAGAAGACCGAGAGAACTTTCCGTTAGCTGCGTCTAACACGAGGCTTCACACAAAAAAGTGTCATTTATTTTTATTACATTTTGATTACTTTTATTATTTTTATGGTAATTAGCACGCGTTACCGTGGGAGGTTTCACATCTTTTGCGTTTATTGTACTTGGATTTGTAGAATTATGATACATCAGCATTTTTCGGTATCTAGCGTCCCTTCCAAAGAATCTTGTCTCGTTGCTAATATTTTCGGCCTTTAAAATATCTCATTTTATTACAAACCATTAGTTCCACCCGCCGAAGGAAATATCTTCTGCATTTTTCCACATACGATTTGAATGATTTCAAAGAGACGAGTCAGATTATATTTCGAAGGCCTTCCAGTACAAAACCAAGCCGCAGTCTGCAGTACCGACATTCTATATCGAGACTCTTGGATTGAATTTTACGTTGGAGAGGGACATGAGAAGGGAATTCTATACCGCTCTATGTATGGAAGTGTACATAGCTCCTTCCCTTACAGCACAGACATGATGATGACTGCTTTCTGGCCCTTGAATTATGCATACGGAGCACAAGTAGAATTTCCCGTCGGCTGCCGAGCCTTGTGGTTTGCGTAACAACAAGTAACTCTCTGACTGTGACCGTAAAAATCCACTTTTTCTTTAATTTATTCAGAATACCTTAATCTACAGTCACGACCACAGTTGCCTAAAAATGGTTATATAAGTAATTCCAAGTCCAGTTATTTCCGATCCTATTACTTTTTTTTGAGGAAATGGGGAATTGTTAATGAGTTATATAATAAATTCACAAATATACGTCAGCACAACAAATATTTATTGGAGCATACAGGCTACATGTTTCGACCTGTTAACAGGACATCATCAGGCCTCCAGCAGAATAAGTCAAAGGTGCTGTTAAGAAACTGGAACCTTTGACTTATTCTGCTGGAGGTCTGATGATGACCTGTCAACAGGTCGAAGCATGTAGCCTGTATGCTCCAATAAATATCTGTTGTGCTGCCGTATATTTGTGAATTTATTATATACTTCTTGTTGCTTTCCTTAAATATTGGGTTAATTTGAATTGTTCTGTTACAATGATGGCACTGAAATTATCCATTGCCTAATTCAAGAGAAATTGCGAAATTATTCATCTGTTACGAATAAAAAGGCAATTTTTATTAATGGAGGTTTAGAAAATTAAGTCGATCTTCTGTCGCAAAGTTATTAACCCTTATCCTGCTAACGTGGAGAATATGGTGAGTTACGAATAGGGCAGATAGGATTTAACACGGCGTTCAAAGGGTTAGGCGAACGAAGAACTAAACGAGAGGATTAAGGACTGAATGCTATGAAAAATATTTTGCCAATAACAAAAGTTTATAAAACTGCTAAAATAAGAAAAATACGACCGTCTCGTTCAATGGATAAATATGAATCTACGTGTTGTTAAGTTTAATGTTCAGCGAAAAATTTTTTTCAAATTCCATCTTCAGTATCACTTACTCCAATTAGCATTTTATTTTCTAGGAGGCCGTGATGTACTCATGTTACAGTTACCCCTGAGGCTAGTAGGGCTGCTGCATTTAGTAATGGGACTTGTATAGGGTTGAATGGTTTGAATTTCTGTTGGTGGTCATGTTGATCCTACTTCGATTGTTGGAGATATTCTTGTATTGAAGAATGCCCAGAAAATTGATACGAAGAATAGGACTTCTGAAACAATAAATAGAATTATTCCTCATCTTAATCCTTTTGTTACTACTTTTGTGTGTAATCCTTGATATGTTTCTCGGGTTACGTCTCGTCATAATTCTGCTACTTTTGCTACCGACCACTTGAGCTCTAGTTCGTACGTCTAAAATAGATCTTCGCATGAGTATTTCGTATCCCACTTCGTATTCGTACACACTGTCATTCGCCCTTTATACATGCTTTGCCTTATTTTTGATAATTTTCAATGACTCAGAGAATATTTGAATTAATTCCGATTTCTGCGTTTGGTTAGTCGTTTAATATCCAGCAAAGTTCGTTTTATATTGCTGCCACTGAATTGGTCCTGTTTTGTATGGAGGAAATGCGCACAACGGTATCGGTCTATGTTGGTTTCGTTCTCCACCTACAGCATTTTCTTTCGGAATGTTTAGCTGTTACCGAAACGCTTTAAACGTGTTATATACAGCATTATTACAGATTTTACACTTACTGTTCGATGTGGACCTAAACGCAGCTTCAACAATGAACTTATGTAAGAACACTGGATTAAATACCGCAACGTGTTATACACAGCAGTATTAAAGTTTTTGCACTTACTGTTCGATGTGGGCCTAAACGCAGCTTCAACAATGAATTTGAATAAGAACACTGCATTAAATTCCGTAACGTGTTATACACAGCATTATTAAAGTTTTTACACCTACTGTTCGATGTGGACCTAAACGCAGCTCCAACAATGAACTTGAGTAAGAACACTGCATTAAATTCCGTAACGCGTTATACACAGCATTATTAAAGTTTTTGCACTTATTGCTCGATGTGGACTAAACGCAGCTTCAACAATGAATTTGAATAAGAACACTGCATTAAATTCCGTAACGTGTTATACACAGCATTATTAAATTTTTACACTTACTGTTCGATGTGGACCTAAACGCAGCTTCAACAATGAACTTGAGTAAGAACACTGCATTAAATTCCGTAACGTGTTATACACAGCATTATTAAAGTTTTTGCACTTACTGCTCGATGTGGACTAAACGCAGCTTCAACAATGAATTTGAGTAAAAACACTGCATTAAATTCCGTAACGTGTTATACACAGCATTATTAAAGTTTTTACACTTACTGTTCGATGTGGACCTAAACGCATCTTCAACAATGAACTTGAGTAAGAACACTGATTTAAATTCTGCATTAAATACAGTTTATTCAAATGAAAATTATATCATATAGGTACGTCTAAGCCAAGAAGGTAATAGAAGTTCTAGCACGGTTACGGGCCGTTCTAAATTTCGAATATGAAATGAGAATGAAATGCTTAGCATTAACTCTTCAGAACCTAGTAGTTATTTCGCATACCACAAGCTTTGGCGTTCAAAAATATTACGCTGTAAACACGCTATGTGTCTATGCGTTTTGTATGAATCTCAGATCAAACAGCAGTTGCTTTACTGTACACCACTAGTTGACTGGTTTTTTACAACCGAGTTGGAGAGTGTTTACTGCGCGGTCCGATCTGAACCTTTAAGTATAATTCTGGTTAGTCTCGGACTTTCAAGGGGTAAGTCACATGTATCTGAATTACATGTTAAGAGAAAAATTTGTAATTCGTCCTTTCTCTTTGACACACACGTTTATTAGAACATGTTACGTTTTCATTGTAAATCAATGTGTATGTATAGTATTATACTCGTTGTATAACAAGAGAAGTAATCATCAAAATTGTTATATTCTGTGGCATAACGCCATGCGTTTAATTTTAAAAGTCTAAAATTTTCGGAAGAATTTCCTATTCTCTTTTTCGGTTGGATCTTAATTAAAGAACGGGACGTAACCCTGAGTTTTGTTCAGTTACTACGTGTATATTGCATACGTTCTGAGTTGGTATTTTTTTAAATAATAATATTTATTTCCTGCAATTCGGTTGTTACCCGGTGGCAGTGGTTATTTTACACGTAAACAAAACATGAAATTGTTTACTACTAAATTTAAGTAGGTAGGGCTACATGAGAAGCATGTAGTGGCAACTTGGAATCTTGGGAGCCATCTCAGCATTTGCTTTTAGGCACAAGGAAACGAAGAAAACTTGTGTCGAGATGGCCGGTCGCAGGACCTTCCGAATACTGACTTCTAGCCAGCAGTCCGGCATCTAAAGTAAAAAAAAGCAATGCCCACACAATACAAGAAATACACATTAGATAACAACACAAACAAGACAACTATAACAATACACACGGTCAACCAACAACAATTACACAGAAGTCAACTTAAAACTAGCAACAGACCACCCGAGACAAGTTATAATACAGCATGTACAAAAGGTAAAAACACCCAAATTGTCATACTGAAAATTTCTGGCATGAAATATCATGAATTGATTGCCCGAAAGCAAAGATGGAAGCTAAAAGTACTGAACTCTGAATTACCTTTTTAGTGTTACAATGTCCATTTTGTTCGTATGGTCTTAGCCTTAAATTCACCTCGCTAAATTATTACTCAGTGATCTATGTAGGCCAGCAACTAACTGTTAACACAAAATCTATTAATCGTTAAACAGGCCTATTTAAAAATCGAAGAGAAAAACTCGTGTAATGCTGTCACGTCACGTAGTCGTCTGTATCCATAGAGACACTCAGCTGGTTGCGTCGCATGTCTTTGTCGGAAACTTGAGACCAACTTCACTAGGACAATCAATTCAAACTTAACTCTCTCACATTATCCATCCTCTTTACAAGCCACCTCAAATTTTCCTTTAAACTCAGATTCCCTTGCTCGCTTGCTTGCTTCGTTGGCACGAACCAGCAGTACTATGAGAAACGATGTAAGAGAGTTAGAGGAGGATTTCTGGTTGGCATTTGCGTTATTGAAATCGCGACTGTGGATTGTGTAGAAGATGCGAGAACAAGACTTTAGAAATCCATCCAGATCCCTCAAGGAGGCGGGAAACTATTATCATTGTCAAATATGCTAGATTCTCTTCATCTTATGAACTGATATTGTCGTTCAACATTCTCTATTGTACGGAGTTGATTTTAATATCTAGAAATGTTCAACACATATGTGTTCAGATTATATTGAGTGGCACATTTACTTTGGCTATGGATTGTACGAGGGTTTATGACCCCGTGGGGCTATCCAGGTTGTGAAAATACGACCGAAGGTGCAACACATTCCTCAGAATATGAAATGTCTGGATACGAATATTATTGAATATTGTAATCATAGTAGATTTAATGCAGTAATAAGGCAGTTATAAGTCTGCCAATTTAACATTTTAGAAGTTACCTTGAATGTATATAAACACATTTTTTAATGTGTACATTGTACAAACAGTTAGTTCAGAGAATTTGTTGCAGTATATACAGGGTTATTCGAAATGAATGTCGGGGTTTTAACAACTTGTCATACACAATACACTTGAGATTTTTATTTTTTTATTTAATAGAACAACACTCCAAGTTTTTATTACAAACCTTACAGGTGCTCTATATGTGTACCCTGGGTTATTCAAAATGATTGTCGGGGTTTTAACAACTTGTCATACACAATACACTTGAGATAGGAGTATATGTTTTTTTTATTTAATAGAACAATACTCCAAGGTTTTATTACATATATTTCAGGTGCTCCCATTGTGATTCTACAAATATCAACACGATAATCGAGTTCGTTCCAAACTGACAAGTTGTTAAAACCCCGACAATCATTTTGAACAACTCTGTATTTGAGTGGAACAAGAAAGTGACACACGAAATTTTTGCTGTTAAGCACGTATGTGGTGATTATACAGAAGTGAAAGGGCGTTAATGAAAGTATAATACTAGGCCTAAATGTGATCTAAAGGTGTGTGAAAGAGGAGTACAGCAGAACAGTTCCGACTGGTTGCGAAATTCAGTTAATATATTCGGCGGTAGTTAGGCCATTTGTGAACAAGTTCGAATATGGCTGTACGAACTAATTGTTCAAATATAGTATATAATTTTCACCAAATAATTTTAAAATTATCTCGTTCAGACCTACGCCTTAGACCGTGCGGGCATTGGGATCGGCCTTGAGTTGAATGAAAACCCTTGGCATTTACCACGTTCTGTAGCCGTCAGCCCGGAAAATAATGTTTTTACGAACAAAGTATATGTAGAAACTTTGCAAGTTCCAGAATTATCCGGTTAAACTTAAAGCTCTTTAGACGATTAGCAATTCCTCCCTATCTGCGTGACATCATGTTTGACTTTTAGAAATGTCACGTAATTTCTTAAGACAAAGTCAGCCACATTCCGTAGGTTTTGTGTCTTGTATGGACGTAGCTGTTGAGCAGTTACAGCCCTTCATGTGGCACATTTTTAAACGTTTTTTTGAGAAATTACGCTCTTCTTCAGCTAATTAGGGATCAGCACCTAGTTTCAAAACTTTAATTGGCATACAAATACTACATTTTACCGTGCAACAAATTGAATTCTCAACTACTAATTTTTTGTTTATTCAAATTTTGTTGTAAACAACACTATTTTTTGTTGTAAACTACACTATTTTTTGTCATAAACTACACTATTTTTGTTGTAAACTACACTATTTTTGTTGTAAACTACATTATTTTATTGTAAACTACACTATTTTTTGTAAATTACACTATTTTTATAGTAAACTACACTATTTTTTGTTGTAAACTACACTATTTTTGTTGTAAACTACGCTATTTTTTGTTGCAAACTACACTATTTTTAAGTATGTTGTTTTAAACGTACATTTGCTTTCTTTCTTGTAATTTTTTTATTACGAAAAACCGAAGTGCCGAACTCATAAAATTTTAAGACGAAATATTCAGATTTCCTTGTACTTTAAGTGTACAGTGGTAATTTGAGTTGTACAGTAATTTGTTTTCTTAAATAGATACGTTTACCGTAACACGCTTTATACTTTGAAAACTTACTGGAAATGTACAAATAAAATCTTCAGTTTTGTCTGCAATATGTGATGTAGATTTATAAAATACAGGCTTTGTAATGAACATGTTTCCACCTGTGAGTCTCATTCTAATTGACAATACTCATTGAATATATCACCATTCTATTTTTACGGTTGGTACAAAGCGTTAGTATAGAATCCTTAATCAGATATTCTAAGACAAGTTATTATCTATATAGTGAGAAATTATTCTTCCCAGCATTACCCTCAGAAATCCGGTATTTAAGATTCTATCTCGTTATATGTTAAATGATAATACAGCTTGGCATATAACCCTGCAATTAAGAAGTGTATAAAAGTTACTTTTATATGCAGCTCTGACGATTTCTGTAGCTGGTGCTGTACACTATTATGGCTTTTAGTAGCCCAAACTCCTTTAAATTCTGATACGAGTTTGTAACTCTCTACTTTTATCCGAAAGGCATTTAATGATACTCATATATGTGTAAAAATTGTGAGACGTATAGCCTGTAATCCTTACGCAAGGTGGTTATACAAAAATGACTGCTTTTTGCAGTAGTAAAGATGACGTGCACAAAGAAAGGAAGATTTTATAAGAAGTGTGTATATATATATATATATATATATATATATTCAGAGGATGTTAGAGTGACGTCAGGTGTACCTCAAGGAAGCGTTCTGGGCCCACTTTTGTTCCTAGCTTACGTAAACGATATTTGGAGGAACATCGAATCAAAAATTAGACTTTTTGCAAATGATCGTATAATTTATAGGCAAATATTAAATATCAAGGATGCAGAAAATTTACAGACAGATCTGGGTATATTGGGGGGTATTGGACGGAAGGAAATGAAATGAAAATAAAAGGGCACTAAGCTACACGAGAGCCCGGATAGAGGATCCGCTAAATTATTCCCTTGGGGACCAAAAGATTCCTGAAGCTAGCTGTTGCAAATATTTGGGAATCATCATACGAAGTGATTAAGCTGGGCTGATCAGGTAAATTACACAGTTCAAAAAGCCTGGAGGGCACTGCATTTCGTAATGCGTATTGTAAAAAAGGGAAATAAAATTACGAAAGGTTTAGCCTATACGTCACTGGTACGTCGCATTCTCGAATATTTGGCGCGTGCTGGCATCCATACATGGAATGTCAGATAAGTGCTTTAGACCGCCTACAAAATAAAGCTGCTAAATTTGCGAATCATTCGGGAGACTCAGACTGGGAACCTTTGGCGCAGCGTAGGAAGATAGCACGCGTGTGTGCGCTGTACAAAGCGTATACCGGTGAGAGGGCATGGAAAGCGATAGGGGTTAGGTTATAGGCGGCAAGCTATTTAAGTAGGGTCGATCATTTTTGGAAAATCAGAGCCAGAAAACAAAGAACATACATCGGGAAATAATCCTGTGTGAATAGGTCCATTACTGACTGCAACGAGCTACCTGAAGGGGCGATAGGGACTTCCCACATTAAAAAGCATATTTTAAAGTCGAGGATTAGGAAAGTGACAAACCAATTAGGGGAAGTGAAGGCGATAAAAATTAAAAAGTGAAGGGAAGTGAAGTGAGTTGTATATATATATATATATATATATATATATATATATATAGCAAAGTGAAGTGAAGTGAATGGTTCATAGGATAGGTGAAAAAAATAAATAGTGAAGTGAAGTGAAATGGTGAGAGGTTATTTTGGGCAGTGAAGGGGTTAATTATTTTGTAAATAAGTTTGAAGATGGGAACTATGCTGTGTCTAGTTTAGTGATGTGAGGTGAAATCGAACGATAGGAAATGTAATTGGGTTAAGCCAAAGTGAAATGTAAATGCCAGGAAGTGAAGTGTCGATAAGTGTATTGAAGTGTAGTTGGATGAAGCGTGGTGAAGTGTAACGAAGTGTTGCAGTATAGTGACGGTCTTAGTAAAACGGTGTCCAGCATTACTAGAAGACATACAGACAATATGGAGTTGCTGTTTATATGTAAGTTACTATTATCACATTCTTTCATACTCTTTAGGTTCTATTTTTTATCAATGCGTGTATGGTTGTATTCCTGCTTAATACTGTAATTTATATATATTTATTGTTTGTCTATGTATTCTTATTGTATGTTTATGTATCTTCATCGTGCCAGCTGGCACTCTTCGGCTACCCTGACTGAGGTTTTTCCATGCTTTGTTTCTCAGTTGTAAGGCAAATGCCAGGGCAAAACCCACAAAGCCGGGGCACGGCCCGCACTCTTCCAAAATTTTTGTGTTGTTTTATGTATTGTTTGTTTTGTGTCGTTCTGTTTATTGTGTGTGTGTGTGTGTAAATGTGTACTGTACTACTGTCACCGGGTGGCTATCCAATTGCAGTTAACAAATATATGTATATATACATATGAAGTCTCTGTTATTCCAGCAATGAGCTGATAATGCTTGCATTCACATTACCATTCCATATTACGAAGTTCACTCGATACGCCTTCTGAACAATTCCTGCCGATGCTTTATAATCTCTTATAAGCAGACTTCGAAAATTTTTGGTTTTGTTTCACTGTATCTTGCTCATATAAAATTAAAGCAGTAAACACAAGGAAAATGTCCATAATAAAAATAGATAATAACGATAATTTTATCTTGATACTTTCGTTATATCGATTAGTCAGGTATCCTACAAAACGTACATATATTTATTCATATGTTTTCATATTACTTAGGGGCCTATTATTGTATTGTGACCAAATAATCTTAAAATACATTAATAAAAGCAGATATAAATATGTCCGTGTTAATATGAACAGAAATTCTACGTCATGTAATACAAACTATACTAATAATTATCGAATATGACAGTAGGAGAAGACGCCTGTGGTAGTTCGTTAATTTGAAGTTTTCTCTGTGCACGCTATAATGGGATATCGGGGAGTGGAGGCATAGCTCCACTCATGCGGAACCTGACCACGATAGGTTAATGATTTTATGTTTTTGATATGAGTAGTAAATATTGGGGTCGCTCTGTCACAAAGGAAATCTATTTAGGGCCCTAGTGACAATAAGTAGGCAGCAGAACTACTACTGCAATATATAGCCGAGAGCGTCACGTTCCTTCGTACGAATATATCTCCTTCCTTCTTGGCGTGTTGACAATGACAGAAGATAATCGCCTGCTTCTTCATTTTAACAATCCCTCTTCCTCCACCGGCATCTCCCTCCCACGTTCTCTTTCTACAGATTATTCTCCCATCATTCCTTACGATATTGTTAAACCTTTCAGCCTCCCTTGATTATCATCGTGAGAGGGAAACGTACGAAATGGTGGCTTGTACCGCGTATCACTGCCCTGTGCCAGTGTTCATCACCCCTCTGATCCGTCCATCTTGGTCTGTAGACAACCTTCACTACCCTGCAACACCCCTATTCTCTTCTACTATCCGTTACCTGCAACTCATTTCCTCGTCTGACATGCTCTTATGTAACCCTGTTACTGTTATCCCTATTGGCTATAACAAATCCTTAATAAACAAAATAGTCTAAAATACGAAAATGCCGAAGTTTACTATCTTTATCGTTGCACCATGCATTTTGTAGTTTATTTAAGCAACACACCAACAAATGCACATATACAGTGTTTCTTAATCTAAAATTTACATTAAAACGCTTAAAACGCTCCTACATGTTTCGATCATACGATCGTCCTCGGGGAGCATACTTTGTTCCTTGCTAAATTGCTAAACTATAACCTAACAAGGATAAAGTAAGCTCCCTGAGGATGATCGTATGATCGAAACATGTAGAAGGGTTTTAAGTGTTTTAATGTAGATTTTAGATTATTAAAGACCATATATGTGCATTTATTGGTGTGTTACTGAAATATCCGAAGTTTACATTCGTTAAGGTTCAATTTTCTATCATTTTTGTCGCATTTTTAACTTTGTTCAGAATGGTTATAGTCTGTTACATGTAACGTCTCGTATAAAACAGGTCTGCTTAAGTTGATATTTCAATACAACGATGCAGCTTTGTGTAACACATAACCCTTGAAAACATAAACATGCGGGTGAAACCAACGAAGACGCTTGTAAAGAGTCTCTACTTACGTCATCTGATCCGCATATTAATCACACGTAATTTGACAGAGCTGAAGCACTGCGTTCAATCGTTTGGTTTTACAAAGTGCCCATCTGAAAGGAGTTAGTATGAGGTACATGATGACATTAAAAATTGTAAACGGAAACGAATTCTAACTGAAATTTGAAATTTCTGTAATATGAGTCAGGATATGAAGGTGCTGCCGCAAAAGGGTGTTTCTTGGGTGTTTTCTGAAGCTGGGTTTGCCATCTCTCCCTTGCCAATATATCCATTATTTAGGTATGCCTACTTAGCGTAAAAACATTCATCAGGCACTCTCCATGTTCGTCTCTAGTATTTCTACATAGCTTGTACCGTGGCAGATGGCTCAAGCGGTAATTCTTGTGACTTGTGTTCGGGAAATGGCCGCTTCAAATTCCCCCCCCCCTTTTTTTTAAGACAGTCCTATGCCCGCCGGACATGGTACATTTCAACTGCATCTTGGATGATTTGTGTGTAGGTGTACACATTTGGCCGCCATATTTCCGGGCCAAGTTAATTTTTTTTATAAGTGTTCCTAATATCAGTGTAAGGCGTGCATTTGAGTTAATAAATGACGCATTAATATTTATTACTTTCTTATTATTATTATTATTATTATTATTATTCAGGCTCTGAACTTCCTTTAATTGGAAGTTTTGGCTTTCTCAACGACGACCTTCCACTTTGCTCTATCCTGGACACAGTTTATCCAATTTTTAATCATCATTTGACCGAGGTCCTCTATGATGTTGTCCTCCCATCTATGCTTGGGTCTTGCTGTTGGTCTCGTGTTTAAGGGATTCCATTTAAATATCTTCTTAGCTGCCCTGGTTTCAGGCATTCTCTGTACATGGCCGAACCACCTTAGTCTCTGGGCTTTAATGTAGTTGACTATATTTTCGTGCTTTATCAGTTTGTTCATTTCTTCATTGTTTTTAGTCATCCATATTTGATTTTCTTTCGTATTCCCAAGTATTCCTCTTCAGATTTTCCTCTCAAAGACTAGCATTAATATTTCTTACACTTCAGAATATATTCTTAGTTCGGAAAAAAATTCCATATACACAAATATACAATTTAAGACGTTTTGGAAGAAAATAAACATCAAGTATTTTGTGTGTTGATACGTAAAACTCATCAGAATTCTGAATCGTTGTTTAACATTTATGAAAATATTTTTTTTTAATTCAAATAGATCGGCTATTATTTTAAACCAAGAATTTGAAAATAAATTTAAACTTCAAGAGGCCCCCTTGATGATCGGGAATAGAAGATAATACGTGTATTGCGTTTTGATAAAATATGCTTCAGAACAAAAGTGTTTTATCGCGTGCGTGTGGATGTGAGGGGAAAATTTCAATCAAAACATAAACCAATTTTTCTCATGTAGCTTCAAGGTTAAATAGATTTAACATTGGATGACAAGAACGTGTTGAAAATATAATGAAATTCACAGAATAAAGCTCTCTTCATAGCTGTTACGTGCGATAGATACACGATGGTCAAATTCCCTTATCTCCCATTTCCGTAGCATTTCTCGTCTTGTACGGTCCCCCATCTTGTTACTGAGATAATTCCATATTTTATATCCTACGTAAATCATATCCATGATTTATAAGACACCTGCTTTCAACAATCCAGCATTCTTTGTGTTGAGGTACATGGACTACTGTATGTAACGACTCTGGAATTCGATCGACAGTCTCAGGAATTCATTATATCATGACATTCCTGCATAAGCTGCAGCACAATTTGTGTGCTCCCATTTCTGTTTCCTCATTTTACATCTTTCTTCCTGTCCCACGGCGAATTTCTTGTCGGAGTTTTACGACACTGCTATATGTGTTATCTTTCGTGCTGCGAACTACTCCTTCTTTTTATCAGTATCTATACTTGAACGTTTCCCTGCGCATGTTTCGCATTCTCCATCAATATACTTATGGCATTCCTCGTCTTGAAGAGCTCTGTTTCTCGCGCAGATGGCCTGCTAAGTTAAGTTCCTCCGCTCACTACGATGCATTCCCTAGCCAACAAAAGGAGTCTTGTAGTCAGAATGGCAGCCTAAAGAAATGTTACGAAGTATGCAAACTTCTACGGCAAGTTTCCAAGTCTTGGAAGTGGTTCGGAAGTATTCGTAACACAGGGCAACTTGGGATGCTAGGAATGCATTTCTTTCCAACGCATTAATAATTGTGAACGGTTTCTCTTATGGGAGCCCATGAAAAAAGTAACAGATTATGAATTTTCGTTCTAAAGGTTCGTAAAGAAAAAGTTTCGCTCGCCTATTCCAGAAATTTAAGGTATAAAGTCATATCCTGTTATGTTGATGTGAGACATCACACTGTCTTTAATATACGGACACAAAGGAAAGTATTTAAACTGCACTGTAATAATTATTGTAATGTTTAATAATAATAATATCATATGGTTAAGACTCTTTGAGGGTGAACTTTTTAAAATAATATTAACTTGAAGATGACATTCAGACCATTTTCTGAAGAGGTTTCAATGCCGTCACACAAATTCCTCTGTCCATTTTTATTGTTTATTTGTCTGTTTTTGGCGCGACAGCCCGCAGTGGGCCATGGCCTCCTCATTCTTGAGGTTTCTAGATCACACACACGACTCACAACAGTCGGTAGGATTCCTCTAGACGAGTGATCAGCTCATCGCAGAGACCTCTACCTGACAATACACACAACACTCACAACAGGCAGACTTCCATGCCCCCGGTGCGATTCGAACCCACAATCTCAGCAGGCGAGCCGCCGAAGACCTACGCCTTAGACCGCGCGACCACTGGGACCGGCCCTTTTTATTGTAGCCTGATGATATACGTATTACTGAAAAGGAGAAAGACTTTCTGGTAGCTAGGCTTATAATGTTCTGTAATAACTGTGTTTACTTTCCGCCTGCTGTAATATAATGTGCTTTGGTCAAGCTTGCCCTAGGGTGATACTTCGTGGAACATAATCTAAATGGCGTTGCTTTTGAACATAGGAGAACAAGTGTGTCAATATATTAGAAGAGACGACATAGATGGTATGAGTGATGTCTATTAATAATTATACAGGGTTATTCGAATTTATTGTCGGGGTTTTAACAACTTGTCATACACAATACACTTGAGATAGGATTATAGGTTTTTTTTATTTAATAGAACAACACTCCAAGTTTTGTTACATACCTTACATATTCTCTATATATTATATTAAATAAAAAATACATATAATCCTATCACTAGTGCATTGTGTATGACAAGTTGTTAAAACACCGATAATCATTTCGAATAACCCTGTACTTCCTATAGCATATCCACCGTAAGACTGTGAATATTGTTTGGAATTACTCATAGTGCTCCTTGGATTCTTAGCTCTACCCTCTGTCCTGAGTTCCGATCCGCGACTTCTCTTAGTTGCTGTTGGAATCGAAACTTCGATAGCAGTTTGAGACGAGCTACTTCTTGTCTTTTCAACAGCCTTAATTCATCATCTACACTCATTATACAATGTGCTCGTTTGCTGCCACCAAAGGAGGCCAAGGGAAGCTGACATATTTCATATACTTTCCATTGCTTTCGGTAGAGGTAGCACAATCATATTTTAACGGTAGGTTTGTTGCTAGTATGGGGTTCTTGACAAGGAATTAATGAAAACAAGGGATATTGACAACAATGCCGAATTATAAGCCTTATAAACTTATTTGTCTTGAAAAGATCTGTTCGGTTGTTCTTCAGATCATGAAGTTATAAACAAACCTTGCCGTAAGAATATGAATGTTGTATTGGCAAAGAAAAAAATGTGGCACAATAAATATTTTCGTATTATTTAACTAAAACTATTCTTACTGTCTGTTAACTTTATTTTCATACATGAAATTGTGTGATACAAGCATAATATCTGTTATTTGTTACCAGAGAATGCTCCGGTGATCACGTATCCACTAAACACTTGCTAAACAATGAAATTGCTGTCGACGCAGATAGCTTCGTATGAGACGTAACGTCAAGTTTGGTGCAAGTGAGGAACCCGAAGGATGACGGAGAAACAAAAAAAAATAGACGTAAAAGGATTTTTAATTATTTACACTTCGGTAATTGGTAGAACGTATGTGGAATTTTAATTGATTAATTTAATGTTTATCTCTGATAAATTCTTAACAGTGTGCCCAGTTTTCATACAGCCGTGTGTGTAGGTGATGCAATTGTAAGCCAATACGTACAGGTACTTTAAATTCCCTAAAGTAAAGTCCCATTGTTCAGCCATCTTGTGGAGTCATAAAAATGGTGTATAATATCGTACACGAAACACGATTACAAGAGCTGCTCCTTTGAGGTCACCAGCTGTCTGAAAGTTAAAATAAAACCATATTTCAGGAAACTTTTTCTTCGATTCTGTGTTTTATGGACAAACCAATTTATTTACTAGGTGCACTCGTAATGTAAAACTGTTACTCTTTCTGTAGGCGAGCAAAGGGGACTGGAAATAATTATAGAGCAGTATTCAAAACGGCTACAAATTTTAAGCGTTTCGTATATATCAAATAATGTGTAGCATTTCGCTAAGCCCTTACTTACTTACTCCATGGTGCAGAGTCCTTCTTGAGACGCTAACTGATTTGCAGCTAGTCAAGAAATACCCCACATTCCACGGAACCCGAAGATTCATTACCGCACTCACAAGCGTCCGCCACCTGTCTCTATCTTGGACCAGACCAATCCAGTCCATATACCCACATCCCACCTCCTGGAGATCTATCCTAATATTATTCACCCATCTACGCCTAGGTCTCCCCAGTGGTCTCCTTCCCTCCGGTTTCCCCACCAAGACCCTATACACCGCCTCTTCTCACCCATACGCGTCACATACCCAGCCTATCTCATTCTTCTAGATTTTATCACCTGTACAATATTGGATGGCGGGTACACTTCATTTAGCTCCTCGTTATGCAATCTCCTCCATTCACCCGTTATTCGCTAAGCCCTAGTCTGAAAAAAAAACTTACATGCAAATGGCTCAGAAAATCTCAGTTAACAGGTTTTGGTTAAAAAATAACTCACGTTATCGAAACACTTAAAAAGTATAACGCCACGAACTGCCATTACTCAATGACACATTGGTAACCACTAAATGCATCAGTAAAGAACAGGTTGAGAAGAAAGGCAAGACTCTTGTTCTTGTGGACGGTGGATGAAAATCAGAGGCAGTAATGTGCTGTGACATAGTGAAGCTGAGACTTTGAGGACATCGTATTTCTTCTGTAGAAGGGATGCTAGAATATTGCAACTGAGTTCTTCAATAGTTTGACGTTTTGTACTTCCGTTGAATTAACCACTACTGATCAGTTAGTATAGCGAATGTGAATTATGAAACAAATGAATATGTTCCACAATTGTACGTATTTGAAGAGGTACTTTGGAATTTTCTATTATTGTCTGTTCGTGTCCCATACAGGCTCTTAGGCCGTCAAAGACCAGTGGTAAATATATGTAAAACTTGCGTAACATTAAGAATTTTGATTTTTTTTATCAAAAAATGGAATTGTGGATTTAAACAATAAACGGCTATTCGTTGTCTAAACAGCATTCACTGACTGGTCATTACAATGTAGACGGACCCTGTTTTCTGTGAGGAAAGAACTGGAGATGTATACTCATATACTTTAGGAAAGTCGGTCGCCAAGACCTCAGTAACTTAATGGGTGTTACTGGGTTTTCTCCGCCCGAAGAGCGAAACCGACTTTCTTATTGTGGTGACGTTGACAAACAGAATAACCCCTTCATAGCGAGGAACGTTGTTTCGTTGCCCTTTAAAGACGAAACGTGTCTGTTTTATATAAGGACTTCCTGCGTACTGAGCAGTAAAGTCTCTCAACCTCGAATGTAGGAAAGCATTCTGTTAATATTGTACAAGACAAAAGTTTCATCTGATGTTTATTGGACCGTGCATCTTTGTGATAGGCGAAGAATAAAAAACCAACTAGATGTCACTTGTTATATTTGCTTTACTTCTTAGATACTCAACATATTTCGAGCATTAATATGTCCATCTTCAGGAGTTTGCGACTATGTTGTCGAACTACCGGCAGCCCGGATACCACCCCAGCCGAACCGCACCCTGACTCCAACACACGACAATCCAAGAACAATACAGCCAATGTGGTAGTTCAACAAAATAGTCGCAAACTCCTGAAGATGGATATATTAATGCCCGAAGCATGTTGAGTATCTATGAAGTGAAGCAAATATAACAAGTGACATCTAGTTGGTTTCTTATTCTTCAATAGAAGTTGCAGTTTGCTCTGAAATTCTTACAAAACATATAAACGCAATGTGAGTATTATGTAGAATTTTTGTATGTTAAACCTGGTGGTATTTGCAGTAACTACTAGCTGTTACAAGGTTCGTACTTAGTAATCCTTATTGTAAGATTCGTGAGAGAGACGTTATTCCTTTATTGTTTTGTTTGTTTGTTTGTTTAACTGCTTATTTTAATAATTCGGGCTATATGTCACCGATAAACGAGTGCTAATGAACTCGATTAAAAGTGTTTTGTTAGTTACGAGGTCTCTTTCTCGAATTTCTGTCTAAAAGTTAAAGCGCAAGCAAATTAATACGTCATGGTTTCGTAAAAGCTGAACTAAATATCCGCGCCTTTCACTGGTCTGGATGTAACGCCGAGGACATTTCCTGATTCTTCCAGAATTAATTTTCTTTTTTTCGGGAATTTGGGAATTCTTGCGATTTTGTTTTTGTCTTTTATCCCTTCATATTCTCCGATTGTTGCGCATACGTTTTTTGCATAATTAGCTTCTTTGTACCTCGGAAAATTTTTCCTTACATTTTGCTCCCAAATTGCACATGAGACGTGCACCATAACGCACATTCGATCTTCTTTTATAATTTTCAGTTGTTTGCAGCATTTCGCCTGACCTGTACAGTTATGGGCCAAATGAACTGTAACTTGTACGTAAATTTTACCAGCATTTTCACTCCGTTGTCCAGAAGTATAATTTACAGATATTTATCTTCGTTAATGTATTCTGTCACCGAATTAACAACGTCGAACTTATCACACAATTATCAGTATTGAACGGAAGGAATTTCGAAAAAGACCAGTAGAATATACTTTATAATTGAAAAATTGCTTAGTATTACGTAACTATCAACTCTCGAATTATTCATTTTACGTTTGTGAAGAGTAGGTCGGGTAGCTCAGTCGGTATAGCGACTGATTACGGGCTGGAAGTTCCGGGATCGAATCCCGGTGGGTACACTATTTTCTGCCCCTCCAGACCAGCCCTGGGGCCCACCCAGCCTCCTGTAAAATAGGCACCGGCTCTTGTCCGTGGGTAAAGTGCGGCCTGGGCATGCTGCTGACCATTCACCCCTTTCTAATGCCGCGGTCATGGAAGAGTAGAGCTATACCTCTACCCTCCCTCTGGGCCACACAGGGGCCTGTAACGGGATTACTGTACCTTTACCTTTACTTTTGTGAAGATCTTACTTACTCCATGGTGCAGAGTCCTTCTTGAGAAACTAACTGGTTTGCAGCTAGTCAAGAAATTCCCCGCATTTCACGGAACCCGAAGGTTCATTACCGCACTCACAAGCGTCCGTCACCTGTCTCTATCC